>Ga0247834_1000676_pt1 | contig 64226 bp, 54 predicted proteins | sample LaCruzMarch2015__8_FD_187118 | JGI IMG/M metagenome (GOLD analysis project Ga0247834, IMG submission 187118) | Freshwater microbial communities from meromictic Lake La Cruz, Castile-La Mancha, Spain - LaCruzMarch2015_12m | ecosystem: Environmental > Aquatic > Freshwater > Lake | place: Spain...
TGGCTTGCCATGCTTCAATATGCCCAATCCACTTCATTGATAATGCCATCGGTATTCCCCATCCAAAAGGGCAAGGATGACAGGTCGTATCAGGTTTGCGTAGGTGGGCGGGTTAGACGTTTACTGTAGGAGTCGATAAGAATTAAGCGGTTAAGTGAGTACATGCTATTGTTCTAGGTAATGAAGCTGTAAAACAGCGTGGAAAATTTGCCAGTTTTTGCAAGGAAAAAGCGTCAAAATTTACCAGCAGATTCTTTTTATCCCATTTTTTTTCAAAATCCGTAGTCGAATTTTACTGGAAAAAGCAGCGCTAATTAGTGGCAAATATTGGAAGCTGTTTTGCACGTATATGAGTTCCATTGTACGAAAATGGCTTTAAATCTTCTAAAATCTAGATTTTTTGCCCCATAAGCTTCAGTACTAAAAATACGTTCGTTTGTTAGACAAATCTCACCATAGCTATGGATAGAGATAGATTTTTCCCTTTCAGGGAGACGTCAAAAGTAGGGTTTATTTTGTTGTTAGTCAGGCTCGGCCAAAATTGATCTGACGGTTTCAAGTGTCATGATAAGGGTCATCGGCTGCAAAGGCGATTCCACGAAGCCGCGTGACAGATAAAACTGCTTGGCCTGGTCAGAAAGCGCATGAACCAGTAGAGCGAACACACCCGCATTGCCGGAGACGTTGACCGCCCGTAGCATCGCATCACGCAGCAGAGCCTGCCCAATTCCCTGGTTGTGGTAGCGCTTATCGACGGCAAGCCGACCGAGGAGCAAAACGGGCAACGGGTCTGGCATGTTGCGGCGCATGGCTTTGGGTGCTGCTTCATGGCTGATCGCCCCCGCCGATAGGCTGTAGTAGCCAATAACCTTCGCGCCGGCACACAACACAAAACAGCGCGAAGCTCCAATTGCATGGTTTTTGAACGCACGTCTTTTGAGCCATTCGTTCAGGGAAAATTCGCCGCTGTCGAAGTTCGACAGCTCCAGTTTATCTGTGATTGGAGCTGGCGGTGTGAATTTGAGCGAGATCATTGCTCCCAGGGTGCTTTCGTCTTGAGTAATCGGCGTAGCTTATCAGAGGGCGGCAAAGGGTTATCGAGCAGTGCCTGAAATTGGGCAAAAGTGACTTCATCTACGGTAAAGAAGGTTTGGTCTAGCAAAACATCTTCCGCTTCCCGACAAGCCGCTTCCAGCATGAAATCAGACCGACTGCGACCAAGGCGTTCGGCGGCCTGGTCAATCAGGTCGCGTTGCCTGGCCTTAGCGCGGATGTTGATGGAAACGGAACCGGTTTCTCTAGTTTGTGTCTGGGGCATGGCAATATTCCTCTGTATGTATAATAAATATACATTATTGTATAGAAATCAGCAACACATCTAGCAGTGGTCGTTAGCCACTTTTTGTATCCTTGCAATATTTAGATAATGGGATTGGTGATGGGGCTGTAAGCCGCTATTGGACGAATGACAATGCGTGTTAGTCAGGTCGAACTATACCACTTTTTTGACACTTTTCGGTAAGACAGGAAGTTTTAGCTCCTGCCATACTATTTCGTTCGAAAAATTAACGCATAAGCTTTAGTTGTTGCCCGAAATGAAACTATCGAAAGACCCTGCCCAGGTAATAGCGGCGATCGCTGAACGTCGAAAAAACATAAGCCCTCAAAAAAGTCCGAATCCGATAAACGCTCCCTCATCTCCTGTTCCGGTACAACTCGACTTTTGGGAAGATGGCAAACGCGCTGCCCCTAATGCTATTTTCCGGTCCGCATTATTTCCTGCAATACACCCAAAACAAAAAGAAAACCGCAAATTCATAGAAGAAAAGATTATTCTCTGTTGCGGGTTTGACGGTTTTTTTCACTGGCAAGCAATTTGACCAATCCGATCTTGATGTCTACCTCGAACTTTTAAATATGGCACGTTCTTATCCTTTAGGACAGCCAATAAAATTCTCCGCCTACGGACTCCTAAAAGCAGCAATTCCCAATTTAAAACCTTACGTTTTAACTGGTAATCCCATTCCGGCATTCAGCATGAACTGCATTAAATGCTGCCAGCTGTCAAAAGGGATAAACTGAAGCAGGGTTCGCAAATTCTCGAAGAAAGTTCGCCTGGAGGGTGCCGCGAGTCGAACTGCGCGGTACGCCTCATCCAACCACTCAAGTGCGGTATGGGTGAGGAAAGCCAGCAGGTTGAGGGTAGCCAGAAAGTTAGACAAGTGCTGTTTGCCATGGGCAAAGTTATGCTCGAAATGGTAGCCGTGGTTCTTGAGGACATTGTTGTTTTCGTTCTCGATTTTCCAGCGGGCGCGGCCTGCGGCGACGATTTGCACGACATTATGTTGGTCAATGGTGTGCGATGTGGCCCACGCATTGCGGTGGACAATCTCTTGTTTGGCATTGGTGAGGGTGATCCCGCACCAGTTTACCAGCAAGGCATCATCGCTATCGCGTAGCGGCACTTGGTTGATGTAACGGTAGCGTTCGGTCAGGCGTTGTTTGCCGTCCCAACGGCTTTTCCCAACAATTTGGACTTCTCCGGTTCGGACAAAATCGTCCACCCATTCGTACACCCACAGGGCGCAAGCAGCAGGGCATGGGAGTCCGGTTTGCAGACGAACAGGAAGTCCATTTGCTGCTGCCTGACGGCCTCACAAAATGGCTGGTGGCAATACAGATCATCACCCATCAGGGTGATGCCGCGGGGCGAATAATGGCTACCCCAACGGGTCAGCCACCGCTTGGCCGCCGCCAGTTCGCAATCCTGTTTCTCCTGACCGTCCTGTGCGCTGACAAACTCCGGCGGCAAAGGCACCACGCGGTTTTGCCCGGGCGCAACAATGGCTGGCGTGACCAGCGTGTGACGATACAGCGTCTTGCCGTTTTTCAGCAGTTGCCGGGTGCAGCAGGGACAGGAAAGCTTTTCCGGGCTGAACGGGCCGGTGCCGTCCAATGCCACCAGCAACGTGCCGGCAATGCTGATGAACGGTGCCAAACAACCTTGTTCGTTCAGCCTGTCACCCACCTCCGCCAGCACCGGATACAGCGTTTCTGGTGCGACGGGGTCAAGGAGGTTACCGATTTGGCTGGTCGAGGGGATCTGATGGACACCGAAAACGGACTGCGCATCGCCTAAAGCGCTTACTGTTGGTGTTTCGCTTGTAATGCTTTTGCATCCGCCGCTGATAGTCCAAAAAAGACGGGCTTTGCGTGAAAAAAACCGAGAATGCGCTTAACGCGGCATCTTCCACCGCATATTTTTGGTTGTTGCCTTGTTTTCGACAATCCGGTAGCGTACCAAGCGTGCTGCGTATCTGTTCAGCTAGGTTCAAGTCCATTTGTTTTATGCTAATAATGCCGTGTTCTGAGGAATTTGAAAAAACTTTATTTTAGCAGGGTTTTAAATTGGGAATTGCTGACATAATACCGTTTAATTTTGAATATCCTGAGTTTTATGATAAAAATTAATTGATTTTTGTGGATTCCTTCGGGAATCCGAAAAACGTGCCAGTTCAGCACTTTAAATGACGAATAAACAAAGCGGGTATCCGCGATAGTGAAACAAAGCAGTTTTTACTGTGATTTGAAAACAACGCGGCTTGCCGCAATCTGAAAACAACACGGCCTTGCCGTAATTTAAAACTAACCCACCAGGGAACCATTTCCCAGGTAGGGCATTTGTGTTTCCTGGTTCAACATAGGAATGCACAAATGAAAAAAATATCAGTGGCCTCCACTTTTGGCATCGAAGCACCACGGGCCTTTACTGCGGATGCTTTTGTTGATGACCAAAATCCTTTTATCCCTTCTAAAACAGACTATGTGTTTAGAAAGGATCATGTCCGCGACCTCCTGGCTTTTTTCTCCAAGCCTTACGGTGACGCCTATTATTTGACTGGCCCCACAGGATCAGGAAAAACGTCTTTGGTTTGCCAAATGGCGGCCCGGTTAAATTATCCCGTGCAGCAAATAACATGTCATGGCCGTTTGGATTTTAACGACCTGGTCGGGCAATTCATGATGACTAATGGCTCCATGACCTTTGTCCACGGGCCACTGTCCGCAGCGCTTCGTGACGGACATATTTTGATTTTGAATGAAATCGATCTAATGGACCCATCTAAACTTGCTGGATTAAATGACATTATCGAAGGCAGTCCTCTGATCATTCCCCAGAACAATGGCGAAGTGATCAATCCACATGCCCATTTCCGTTTACTTGTCACAGGCAACTCAGCGGGACAAGGTGATCCGAGCGGTTTGTATTTGGGTGTCATGCAACAAAACTTGGCGTTTATGGATCGATTTAGAATGATGGTCGTTGATTATCCAGAACCTTCAGTTGAAAAATCCATACTTAACCAAAGATTGGAAGCCCTTGGCGTTCCGGTTGATTCTGTCATGGATGTGGTGATCGACAACATGATTAAAGTGGCGAATGAAATCCGCCGACTTTTTATGGGATCAGTTGATGGAGCTGGAGCATTAACGGTAACGATGTCGACCCGGACATTAATACGCTGGGTCAATATCATGGTGAACTTCAGACGCGCTAAAAACGTGCTGCCGTATTCACTTGAGCGATCTTTATCTTTCCGTGCGGAACCTGCACAACGTGAAGCGATTCACCGGATTGCCAAAGACATTTTTGGTGATGATTGGGAGATGGCATGACAGCTAATGATAGGTTTCGTCTGTACCGCTTCTATCATGCCGACGGTTCTAGTAAAGATTGGGGCATCAGGGCAAACAATGATGGCACGTTGACCAGAAAGTTTGGCAAAACGGGAGCACGCTTGAACACAAGCATCACTCCGCCCCATTCAAGCCACAGCTTTCAAAAACTGGTCAACCAAAAGCTCAACAAAGGTTACCAATACTTAGGTGAGTTTTACATTGACGATAACGGGAAGGTTCTTGATATACCGCCCCCGCCGCCATCTAATGCTCAGCCGATTATTCTTGAGCCCTTCATTTATTGGCGTATTAAATATTCTAAGCCGAAAATCGAGCCGGATGATCCTTTAATACCTCAGTATTTTGAAATCACAGGCCATTTGTCCAGGCTCGTTCTAGGATATGAACCTAAACAAATTGGATGGATTACAGCATTCTGTACCACCCAAGCGTCCGGGATTGCAAGCAAAAATAATGTCGGGAAGCTGTCAAAAACAGACGGGCTACAGTGGACCCCACTGTCCAGACAATTTTTTGCCTAGTTTAAGTGCGTGTTTTAAAAGTAGCCTGAACGGGCAAAAATCTGGAAAATGGCAAATTTTTTTGCCATGTCCAAACGAAAACGCCCTAAACGTTACCCGACCGATTTAAACGCCCGTAAATGGAATTTGATCCGTGGGCTGTTACCGGCCGGGTTAGCAGGGGGTCGACCAAGAAAAGCCAATCTAGGTAAGATACTCGGCGCCATTTTTTATATCGTCCGGAGCGGTTGTGCTTGGCGTTTATTGCCCATGGACTATTTCCCGCCGTACCGGTCTATGGCTATTTTCGACGATGGGCCAAAGACGGCACTTGGGAGAGGATTCACGATACGCCACGCGCCGATGTCCGGCGAAAAGCCGGGCGACATAAGCACCCTACGGCGGGAAGCATCGATAGCCAAAGCGTTAAAACGACCGCTTTGGCGGGCATCAAAGGTTATGATGCCGCCAAGTGTATCCAAGGACGCAAGCGCCATATCCTCGTCGATACCTTGGGGCCCATCATGGTGGTTGTGGTGACGGCTGCCAACGTGCCCGAACGGGAAGGGGCGAAGCTTGTCTTGCCGTCACTGACCGGCAGTTGCAAAAAGATACGCCGCATTTGGGTGGACGGAGGCTACAGCGGCAAGGCCTTCACCGCCTGGGTCGCTGAAGGCTTCCGCATCATCTGGTCGGTCGTGCTTCGCCCCCAGGGCACTTCAGGATTTAAATTGTTGCCCCGCCGCTGGGTTGTGGAACGGACCTTTGCCTGGCTTTACCGTTATCGTCGTTTAAGCAAGGATTATGAAGTCTGTACCGACTCCAGCAAGGCTTTTATCCACATTGCTATGATTAACTTAATGCTAAACAGGCTGGCTCGAACTTAACCTGAAAACTTTTGAGACACGCACTAATGGCTTGGCTATTGATAACTTCCCAAAATTAAGACCTGGTAGGTTTCAAAAACCTGCCAGGAAAACATTAAGGGAAGCTATTTTTAGCAAACTCCTACGATGTTTAGCTATCTGCCTGATTATTTAAACTATCCTGCAGATAGCACTTTACCTGACTAAAACCTTAAATAAGCCTCCACTCCGCACTTCCTCCGTTCACCAAAGCACCAGGCTAAACATCCTAAAACCACTTGGAAACCATTCCAAAAGCCACCCGCTAAAACTCTGGTTCGGCTATTGCTTGCCTTTCCTGTTAAAATAGCCCATATTTTAATCACGCCAGCATCCAACGCCCCTAGCAAGCTTTTTCCACCGTGATAACAACACCCGTCCAGAACATATCGGATCCACTCTCATGAGTACAATACGTAAACTGTTTCAAGATTCTTCTTCATTTTATGGCAGCAATGCCCACTTTATTGAAGATATGTACGAACGCTTTCTGGAAGATCCAGATTCCATTGAAGCCAGTTGGCAACAGCATTTTAAGGCCCTGCACCGCAACACCGATTTTGAAACCCCGCACAGCCCAATTGTCGAGCGTTTTGCCCAACTGGCGATCAAGTCGCCCAATCGTCTTGCGCAAATCCAAGGTTTTACGGAAGAAAGTGTCAAAAAACAATCGGCAGTCGCTAGGCTGATCAATCATTACCGCGTCCGTGGGCATCAGATTGCCAACAATAATCCCCTAGGCAAAACAACTGCCACCCCTTTGGATATGGACATATCCTATTACGGCCTTTCAGAACCAGACATGGACACCTTGTTCGACACAGGCGCGTTGTACGGCGTAGACCGTTTGCCCTTGCGTGACATTATCGCCAATTTAAAGGCCATTTATTGTGGCAGTATTGGTTCTGAATACATGCACATAGACGACACGCACATCAGACGCTGGTTGATCAACCGTTTGGAAAGCTCCAAATCCCAGCTTATCTTAAATGCCGAACAAAAATGTTGGATACTTAAATTATTGTCGGCGGCAGAAGGCATAGAAAGCCATTTGCAAAACAAATTTGTCGGCCAAAAACGGTTTTCACTGGAAGGCGGTGAATCGCTGATTCCGATCTTGGATGAGCTGATCCAACGCTCCGGTGAAAAAGGCGTTAAAGAAATCGTCATAGGCATGGCGCATCGAGGCCGCCTGAACGTGCTGGTGAATATCTTAGGCAAAAGCCCCGCTAGCCTGTTTGAAGAATTTGCCGGAAACTATACCTTGGCACCGGGTATGCGTTCCGGTGACGTGAAATACCACATGGGGTTTTCGTCCAATATCGAAACTCCAGGCGGGGCCGTGCATCTGGCCTTGGCATTCAACCCATCACATTTGGAAATCATTAACCCGGTAGTTGAAGGTTCTGTAAAGGCCCGTCAAGACCGTGCTGGCAAAGAAGGCCAGGACACGGTCATTCCGGTGCTAATCCACGGCGATGCGGCGTTTTCCGGCCAAGGTATTGTCATGGAAACTTTGAATATGTCGCAAACCCGTGCTTTTTCCACCGGTGGCACTATACATATCGTCATCAACAACCAAATTGGCTTTACCACCAGCAACCCGCAGGATGCCCGTTCCACGCCATATTGCACCGATGTTGCCAGAATGATCCAGGCACCGGTGTTTCATGTCAACGGCGACGATCCTGAAGCGGTGCTGTTTGTCACCCAATTGGCAGTGGATTTTCGTACGTCCTTTAAAAAAGATGTCGTTATTGACTTGATTTGTTACCGCCGTTTAGGACACAACGAAGCGGACGAACCAGCAGCCACGCAACCGTTGATGTACAAAAAAATCCGCAAACACAAAACCACCCGCAAACTTTATGCCGAAAAACTCATCAGCGAAGGTGTGCTTAATACTGCTGAAGTTCAGGGAATAGCGCAAAATTATCAAAACTTGCTGGAAGCGGGTGAAATTGTTTCCAGGCCGGTATTGGACACCAGCAGTTATTCCTACGCGACCCAATGGAACCAGTTTCTTAATAAGCATTGGGATATGCCTTGCAAAACGGCAGTAACATTAGACAGATTACGCTTTTGTAACGATAGGATGCTACGTTTACCGACTGGTTTTGAACTGCACCCACGTGTCGCAAAAGTCATGGAAAACCGCCGTAAAATGGCGGCGGGGGCAATGCCTTTGGACTGGGGTTTTGCCGAAAACATGGCTTATGCGACGCTATTGATGGAAAACCACAATATCCGCTTGACTGGGCAAGATGTCGGGCGCGGCACTTTTGTGCATCGACATGCCGTATTGCATAACCAAATTAATTACAAAACCCATACGCCGCTCAAGCATTTGGATGTTGACCAAGGACGCGCACAAATTTTTGACTCGCTGTTGTCTGAAGCCGGAGTCCTAGGTTTTGAATATGGCTACAGCACCACCACTCCGAATACTTTGGTCATCTGGGAAGCGCAATTTGGCGACTTTGCCAACGGTGCACAAGTGCTGATCGATCAATTCATCAGCTCAGGTGAGACCAAATGGGGACGTTTGTGCGGGTTGGTGATGCTGTTGCCGCACGGTTTTGAAGGTCAGGGCCCCGAACATTCCTCAGCGCGGCTAGAACGTTACCTACAACTGTGTGCCGAACACAATATGCAAGTCTGCACTCCCACCACGCCCGCACAAATTTTCCATTTGTTACGGCGGCAAATGTTACGCCCTTACCGCAAACCATTGATAGTCATGAGCCCTAAAAGCTTATTACGGCATAAATTGGCGGTGTCCACGCTGGAAGATTTGACCAAAGGGCAATTCCAACCGATTATTGGCGAGCAGGAAGCCGTTACCCCAAAAAAGATCACCCGATTGATTTTGTGTGCAGGTAAGGTTTATTACGATTTATTGGAAACGCGCCGTGAAACGGATCATAAACATGTCGCGATTGCCCGTATCGAACAACTTTATCCTTTCCCGGTCGATGCGTTCAAGGCCGAAATCGCCCGATACCCGAACTTGCAGGAATTCGTCTGGTGCCAGGAAGAGCCGAAAAACCAAGGGGCTTGGTATAACTCAAACCACCATTTCACCGACAACCTACCCGTGTCAATAAAAATGTCTTACGCAGGCCGCGAACCTTCGGCATCACCCGCTGTCGGTAGCTTCCACGTCCATATCGAACAACAAAAAGCCGTCGTTCAGACCGCCCTTTACGGAAAACCTTCAGGAAAATAACATGAGCATTGAAGTCTTAGTCCCCAACTTACCCGAATCCGTTGCCGATGCCACTTTGATCAGTTGGCACAAAAAAGTCGGCGATTCCGTCAATAAAAACGAAAATCTGGTTGATCTGGAAACCGACAAGGTGGTCTTGGAAGTTACCGCACCGGAAGCCGGCATCATCAGCGAATTGTTGAAAGAAAATGGGGCAATAGTCACTGGCGGCGAATTATTGGCACGAATCAGCACCAGCCAAACAGGTGTTACTGAACAAGTTGTAGCGACTAATATCGTGACTACTACTGATGAGGCCAAAACTAGCGCAATTCCGTTAAGCCCGTCGGTACGCCGGTTAATTAGTGAAAACACGCTGGATCCTGCACAAATTACCGGAACTGGAAAAAGCGGACGCTTGACCAAAACGGACGTGATGGAACATATTCATAAACAAACACCGGCACCAGTAAGCCCACCGCCTACACCTGCCCCTGCCGTAGCCGTAGCCGTCCCAGCTAGCGCACCAGCAGCAGTTTACACCGAGATGGCAAACACGACACCGCCTTCCAATCTGCGACCTGAACAACGGGTCGCGATGACCCGTTTGCGGGCCAAAGTCGCCGAACGCTTATTGCAAGCCCAACAAAATGCGGCGATGTTGACAACATTTAATGAAGTCAATATGCAAAGCGTCATGGATTTACGAAACCAATACAAAACCCGTTTTGAAGAAAAACATAAAGTCAAGCTGGGCTTTATGTCGTTCTTTGTCAAAGCTTCCGTCGAAGCCTTGAAAAAATTCCCCGCCATCAACGCGTCTATTGACGGCAATGACATCATTTATCACGGCTATTATGATTTGGGCATCGCCGTCAGCACGCCGCGTGGCTTGATTGTTCCAGTCCTGCATGATGTTGACCAACTTGATTTTGCGGGCATTGAAAAAAGCATCGTCGACTACGGTGAAAAAGCCCGCGCCGGGAGTTTAAGCTACGATGACCTCAAAGGCGGAACTTTCACCATCACCAACGGTGGTGTGTTCGGTTCCATGTTATCCACACCTATCTTGAACCCGCCGCAATGCGCGATCTTAGGGATGCATGCGATCAAAGACCGCGCTGTCGTAGAAAACGGTCAGATTGTCGTCCGCCCGATCATGTATTTGGCCTTATCTTATGACCATCGGCTAGTCGATGGTCGTGAAGCGGTGCAATTTTTAGTAACCATCAAAGAATGCTTGGAAGCTCCCGCCCACTTACTACTGAACATTTAATCCTATGTCAAAACTATCCCCGATTTATGATGTCGTCGTCGTCGGTGCTGGCCCTGCGGGTTATTCCAGTGCCATCCGTTGTGCCCAGCTCGGCTTGAAAACCGCTTGTATTGATAACTGGCGAAATAAACAGGGACAACGTATTTTGGGAGGCGCGCATTTGAATTCTGGTTGCGTTGCGTCGATCACGCTCCTGGAATCGGCAAAACTGTATCATGCACTTAACCATGATTTAAAAAAACAAGGCATCCATGCCGAAAATATCAGTGTTGATATTGCGGCTTTGATAGACCATAAGGATAAAATTATTGACGCGCTTGGACACAGGATCACTGAGCTTTTTAAGCATCATAAGATTGACAGCATCCACGCCACCGCCAAATTAATCAATTCCCGACAAATACGCGTCACTCCTGTAGATGGTTCGGAAGCATCTATTGTTGAAGGCAAACACGTCATTCTGGCGACGGGTTCATCACCGACGCAATTGCCTTACGCCAAAGTTGATAACGACACTATCATCGATTCTTTTGCCGCCTTGAACATGACCTGCCTGCCAAAAAAACTGGCGATTATTGGTGCGGGCGTTATCGGTTTGGAGCTCGCCAGTATTTGGAGCAGGTTAGGTTGCGAAACCATCCTATTAGAAGCGCAAGAAACCTTTTTATCGCTACCTGACCAACAAATTTCACGGGAAGCTTACCGCATTTATAGTCAACAAGGCTTAGACTTACGCTTGGGGACACGGGTGACTTCAGCCAAAAAAGCCAGCAAAAAAGTCGTGGTTGAATATCAAGACCACGATGGCTCACACAGCCTTCGTGCCGATAAATTGATCGTCGCCTCTGGGCGTAAACCAAATACTGAAAACCTCGCCGCGCCGGAAGCCAATTTGTTGCTGGATGAAAACGGTTATGTACATGTTGATGAGAACTGCCGCACCAACTTGCCCGGTGTGTTTGCGATTGGTGACCTTAACCTGCTCGGCCCGATGCTGGCGCATAAAGGCATAGAAGAAGGCGTGTTTGTTGCGGAACAAATCGCTGGCCTCCATGCCAGCATCCACTATGACACATTGCCTAGCGTCATCTATACCGACCCTGAAATCGCTTGGGTCGGTCAAACCGAGCAAGCTTTGCAGGCTATGGGTGAACCCATCAAGATTGGGGTTTTCCCGTTCACTGCGACAGCACGAGCCCATGCATCGGGCAAAACTGAAGGTATGGTCAAACTAATTGCCCATGCCGACAACGATACTTTATTAGGCGTACATATCATCGGCCAGCACGCTTCTGAACTGGTCGCCGAAGCCGTGTTGGCAATGGAATTTTCCGCCAGCAGCGAAGATTTTGCCCGCACTATCCACGCCCACCCAACACGCTCGGAAGCCTTCCACGAAGCAGCCTTATCGTTTAAGAAAAATCCCCTTTATCCAATTTAACAATGGCTACGCCGATCCGCTTTACTGTCACGACCAGCCCAATAGGGCTTATGCTCGTTGCAGTCAGCGGGCGCGGCATTTGTTTGGTCGCCTTTGATGACGATCCTATTGCCCTCACCCACGCCTTACATGCCCTATTCCCTTCAGCCCAAGCCATAGTGGATGATCCACAACTTAACGTAGCCATTGCCGCCGTGTTGGCGGCGATTGCCTCCCCTGCCAGCCATCTCAATGTACCATTAGACATGCAAGGCACAGCATTCCAGCAACGTGTCTGGCAAGCATTACGTGAAATCCCCTCAGGTTCAACCCTCAGTTATTCCGAACTGGCGCAGCGTGTCGGCGCACCTAAAGCTATCCGTGCCGTAGCCAATACCTGTGCTGCCAACAAACTTGCTGTGCTGGTCCCCTGCCATCGGGTGCTAGGAAAAAACGGCCAATTGACAGGTTATCGTTGGGGCATAAAACTTAAAGCAGAACTGTTATGCAGGGAAGCATAGTCCTTCTTTATCCGGCAGCATTTATTAAAATCCGCAACGCCATTTTCTTTCCTGATTAGCAAGATGTTTCAGCCAACTTAAAAATCGTCATTCTGGCAGGGATTGCCGGAATCCAGAACCGGTGCCGCGCCGCCCTTGCATCCAGCAAAACAAAACTCCCCCGTGATCGACGAGTTTTCCCACGGCACTTGCTCAGGGTTTTGCGCGATGACGCTTTCCCGCACTTTCTTGAACAGTTGCTCTACGGTCAGGCCCGGCTGGGTCAGGTATTGCTTCAAATAGCCGGTGTAGGCGCCGATGCGGCGGTTGCCGCTGGCCTCGTCAGCGGCGATGGAACCGGGCGCGGCGGCTTAGGCAATCAGCGAACCCTTAGGCCCGGCTGGACATAATCGCTAGCCCGTAGACCCCGCCTTTAAAGCCTTTGAACAGGTTGTTGCGGCAGGCGTCGAGAATCAGGATGTTGACGCGGTTGCCGGCGTCTTCCATCTCGCCCAAGATGATCCGGGCATTGTAAGCAAATTCTTGCAGTTCGGCCTTGCTGCGGATGTAGGCCTCGACCGGAATCAGATAATTCTCGCCATCGGCCTGCGCACCGTGACCGAAGAAATACACCACGCCGACGCAGTCCGGCCCTAAGCCGCTTTTGAATTCGCGCACGGCCTCGACGATTTACAGCTTGCTGGCGTTCTCGCGGTAAATGGCGCGGAAACCGACCTGCTCCAGCGCGGCTTTCATGTCGCGGGCGTCGTTGACCGGGTTTTCTAGCGGTTTTTGGGCGTAGTCTTTGTTGCCGATGACAAAGGCGAGGCGGTCGCCGCGTTGGTTTTGTTCGGCACCGACGAAGCTTCTTTCATTTTGGCGGGCGGTCTGAGGGGATTTATCCAGGGTGTAGTAGGCTAAAGACAAAACCAACAACGCGGCAATCAGCCCATACAACGGCAAAAGGGATTTCATAAGCATCTCCAGCAAAATGATTTAAGGCGGTCACGCGGCGATTTTAGGGATAAAAACGGAAGCAGGTCAATTAAGCTCCTAATTTTATTGCGTAGGGTGCGCTGTGCTTACCGTTTCCCCCAAATAATGGACAATGCACAACAGTAAAGGTACGCACAGCGTTCCCTACCGCCTTCATAACCCCAGATTAGTCACTTGCACCCGTCGGTTGACTGCGCTGGTCGGATTAGCCGGATCAGCCAGTTGCGTAAAACCTTTGCCTTCGGTTTCCAAACGCTTGCCGTCAATACCGTGTTTTTGCCCCAGATAATCCTGCACGCTGTGGGCGCGGCGTTCGGACAAGGCCAGATTGTAAGCCGCACCGCCAACGGCATCCGTATGTCCGGTGATTTTAAAACGTTGGTTTTGCAATTCGTTGGAGGCCAAGGCGCGGCCTAGCCTATCCAGCATCAGCTTGGCATCGGTACTCAGTTGCGCGGACTTGTATTCAAAATTGACTTCCAAATCGATGCTGGCAGCTTCTGGCGCTGGCGGAACGCCGTCTTCCACTTTCGCGCCCCTATATTGATCACCAGGCCAATTGCGGTCTAATACTTTAGGCTTTAGCCGCTCGATCATTTCGGCAGTATCGGGGCGGCGCGAGGCGGGGCTTTCAGACCAGGCGGTTTGACAGAGCAACAACAAACTTAATAGAACAGGCAAATACAATAAGCGCATGACGGTTTCTCCGGTATTAAGGTTTAGCACGGGTAACAAGTGTAGCCATTGCCGCCGACACCACGCGATCCTCTGCGCCCGACTCTGGTTTGACCAAAAATGCTTTGCGGAAGCGGCTGAGATAATCGCGTTCAATTTCAGTTGTCGGCAATTCGCCATCAAACAACGGGCTGGCGGAAGCAATCGCGACAATCATTTCATCACCAAACGGCGGATTGATGGTAAAGCGGGCTTGACCGTTTTCGCCGTTGCCTAACACCAGATGGCTATGCGGCGGCAAGGCTTTGGGCAGACGGCCTTGCGGCTGCACTAAATAAACCGCATCGCCGTTGGCTTGGATATAGGTCAGGTAGATATAACTGGGGTAATCGGGTGTCGTCAGGTCTATGCTTAAACGCTCGCCGTCACGCAATTCGGTTGTGCCGCCGGACACCGACAATTGCAAGCCGCTCGGCTTTGCCAACACATCGTGCAGTGTCAGCATTGCCTCGCACTGCGGCCACGGATGCAATTGGGCTTGCAAAGTCACGGTTACGCCGAGTTTTTCTAACTCAGTTTGGATACGCGCCAAATCGTCACGCTGTCCGGCAAAGCCGCTCAGGGTTACCGCATGGCTGTTATTGACGACACCGTTAAGATCGGCACAAGTTGCCGTTGCCAGCAAGGTGTTTAACTTGGTTTTGAGTTCTGCTGTCGTGATAGGCTGGATTTTGGGCGTGGGCGGCACTACCGCCGGAAGCGGATTAGGTGGAGGCGGCACAACCACGGGTTCAGGTTCGGGCGGTATAATTTCGGGTACGGGTACAATCGGCGCGGGCGGTTTCGGCGCATCCGCCAATTGCATCACAAAGGCATTGTGGGTGTATTTTTGAAAAGCGCGGTAAGACACCCAGCCAAAACCGTTATCGCCCCAACTTTTGCCCCACGAATTAATCAATTTAAAGGCTTGTTTGCTTTCGTCATAACCCACCAACACCATCGCATGACCGCCGCTAGGTGGCGAAGACATATCATCATAAATTTGGTTTTTGCGCAGCTTGTCGAAACTGTCGGCGACTTCCATACCGAAAATAACCGGATGCCCCGCAAAAATTTCACCTTTAATATCATCTAGCTTGTCGGTATCAAACGTTTGCCAATCCTTAATCCGATAGCGGGCGGCGGCGGTAATCAGTTGGCTATCGGGCAAACGCGAGCAATTATCCTCGTCATAAGGAAATTGCGCCAAACTCGCCACGCCGGTATTTTTCATCAGTTCTAAGGCTTGGGTAATGCTACTGCCGCCGTCGCAACCGCCGTGTTTGACTTGGTTGTAAATAAAGGCGGGGCTAAAAATGGCTTGCGGGTTAGTGGGGGTGTCGCCTTGTTGGCTGGCATGGTGATAAGTCCGCGCCGCATACGCCGTCGCCCACGCCACGCAAGAGCCTTGCTTGCCTTGATTGCCGGGCTTGGGGAACAGGGCCGACAAATCGGCTTGCGGTGCGAACCACGCGCGGTAACGGGCTACCTGGGGCATAGCGGCATATTTATCCGGGTCTTCGGGGATGAAGCCTTTGGCGTGTGGCGGGTCTGCCAGTGCCAAACCACAACACAATAGTAAGCCAAGCGGAAACAGGGTGAGACATTGTTTGTACATAAAAACCCCTTAAAAAAACAATTTAATAATGCCGATATATTTTACCTAGGAGACGACAGAGGAGCGCGGGCATCTTGCCCGCCAATAGTGCTATCAGTGGCTGCCACTTGCGGGCAGGATGCCCGCGCTCCTTTGGGTTCGACCCTAAAGGTAGCGTACGCTGTACCCAAAGGGCATAAATGCGTACCGTTTCCCAAACAACACAACAATCCCATCCATTACCCGAACAACCCACAACCAATGGCGTACATTAAAGCCCTGTAAAGGTACGCAATTATGCCCTTTGGGTACAGCGTACCCTACGGTGTCGGTGGCATTGATGGTTTTAACGCGGATGGAACAACACCAAAAACAAAATCACTGTCCGCTACGCACTAACCGGACATAGCCGCTGTTGCCCCTAGGGTTCCAATTGACAAAGCCATTGATGAAAGCCACGTACCAACCATAGCCACTAAAGTAAGCAGGCGATGAAGACCAATAAAAAGTACTATTTGTTTGTGGGAAAGCCAGGCTATTTATTGTTGGTCGAGCAAAATCGCCGTCGCAGTCATTGCCTGTATCGTTCCATAATTTAGGCTTCCCGCTACTACAATACACCAGCGTTTTCAATTCGTTTATTGCGGGTAAACGCCAATCGCTATAGCCACTGTAATTAAAACCCTCAGGTGTTTTAATGGCGTCGTCCCAAGCGTATCTTTTCGCTTCCCCTTGACAGCTCACCCCATCCCACGTTTGCCCCAAGCTACACCGCAGCCACATCAACCCTGTCTTTGTATCTTTGACCAGACCCTCTTTCACTTGATAGCGGTCAATGGACTTCCACTCATCAGAAACCGTAGGCAGGGTCTGGGGTGTTGACGGGGTTGTTGGGGCGGGCGTTACAGGCGTTAACCGATTTTTCGCCAAGGCGGCAAATTTACCACTCGGATATTGTTGCAAGTACGCCTGAAAATCCGCCGGGTTGTCGCTGTCTTTAACGCTGTTCCAAAACTCCAGCTCGATGCGGGTGTTGTCTAGGGCTGGGACGGGGATGGGCGCAAGAGCGGGTGGCAGATTGGGGCTTAGACCGCAACCGGAAAAGCAAAAGTCATTCTCCAGCCCGCCTTCTTCCCAGGTGGCTTGTTGTTCGCCGGAGGCTTTTTTTACGTCGAGGCGGACTTTTTTCAGCAGTTCTTCAATTTTTAAATACGGCATGGTGTTGATATATTTCAATAACGTGCCGGTATACAAGCCGTTGTTGCCGCTGGCATCGCTGTCCTTGGATTTAGTGCCGGGTTTGGCGGCGTAGGCGATCAATGTACCCGTGGGCGCATCCATCGGGGCCAAGCCTTCTTCACCGGAGCGGAAGCTGCGTTCAAAGGGGTTGTTGCGGCAAGCATCCAGCACCACCAAGTTCAGGCCGTTGTGGGCGCTTTCCATTTTTGCCAGCAATTGGTTGACATCAAAAGCGCGGAACGGCACTTCGTCTTCGCGCTTGATGCCGGATTGCACGGGGATTAGGTAGTTTTTGCCTTTCACCTGCATCCCATGTCCGGCGTAGTAAAACAAGCCGACCATGCCTTCGCCTAAACGGTCGCCAAACTCACGCGCCGCTTCGTTCATGCCTTCCTGGCTTTGATTTTCGCGGATAATCACCTCAAAGCCTAAACCGCGTAGGGCTTTAGCCATATCACGGGCATCATTGACAGGATTTAACAGCGGTGCTTCGGCATAGGTGCTGTTGCCGATGACTAAGGCCAATTTGCCAGCCGCAAAGCACGGCTGCGCTAAACTGAGCAGTAACAATAACAGTAAGCGGGTTAGCAGGTGTTTTAAGGTCATGGGCGGCTCTTGTTGGTTTGTCCCTTGTGGCAGAATCCGAAACGTCATTATTCGGTAGGGTACGCGGTGCGTACTTTATTTGATGATTTTATAAGAATAAGTAGTAGGGCAAAAGTTTTTGTATATTTAAACGACTGCGCGTCCTTGAAGGACGGGCAGTCGTGATACCGAAATTTTTGTGCATATACTTTAAACGGTCAAGTTTTCGGTTTTAGGATTAACCGTTCGGCCTGAGCCTGTCGAAGGCTGGGCGGTTAATCCGCTCATGGTTCGACAAGCTCACCACGAACGGATTAACTTAAAAAAAACCGAAAACTTGACCGCTCAAAGTATATTTAAACGACTGCGCGTCCTTGAAGGACGGGCAGTCGTGATACCGAAATTTTTGTGCATATACTTAATGGAGTCCGAATAAATGTAAATTTCATAATCCAAGCTAAAAAATAAGCTTAAGAATAGGCATGAAATAAATACGTCGGTTAAGACCTGTCAGGTTTTAAAAACCTGACAGGTCTAACGGATCATCGTCTAAAGGGTGTCGTATCCACTCTATGTTTACATTTTTGAAAAATCAGGCTCTAATCCCGTTGTTTTAGCGCGTAAATCTGGGTAAGTTTGGCAATCGGGTATGGCTGTATTTGAGTTTATAGTAAACTACGCCATTTATTTAAGACTACGGTTGGAGAACAAACGATGACGATGGACTATAGAGACGGCGTTATTTGGCTGGATGGGCAATGGGTTGAGTGGCGTGAAGCGAAAGTCCACCTGTTGACGCACACATTGCACTACGGCTTAGGCGTATTTGAAGGGATTCGTGCTTATCATGCTTAGCAAGGCATGGCGGTGTTTAGAATGCAAGAACATACCGACCACCTATTCCGTTCCGCGCACATCATGAATATGAAGATGCCGTTCACTAAAAACGACATTAAACAAGCGCAATGCGACGCACTAGTCAAAAATTAACTTGACAGCGCCTATATCCGCACCATGTGTTTTTATTGCTCAGAAGGCATGGGTCTGCGTGCCGATAATTTAAAAGTCCACGTCATGGTGGCGGCATGGCCGTGGGGAGCGTATTTGGGAGCCGATAGCATCGAATAAGGCGAGGGTGTAAAAATTTCCGTGTAACCGCCGTAAATAAATCTCTGAAATCGATCCTCGTAGAGAAGCATAAACTGATTCAGAGCAGCGTTCGAGGGCCGCTTGCGTGACTTGCAAAGCGGTGAGGTAATCGCTACTTTCGGCGTCCGCGACACACGCTTGCAGGTACGCTCGATCTAACCCGTATGACCTAGTAGGGGTTCGCTAATGGTATCATGGATCGGTGGGCGAAACAGTTCGTACAAATTGCCAAAAGTAACTCCTATGAGATGATAACCGATCCGACTGCGTTTACGTTGCTGCATTTTAGAGCGCGATGCTAAGCTTCTCAGGTGGTAGGGATTTGTAAGGCTTGAAAAGTCGGATTTCCCCAGTATTTTCGAATAATTGGGTTATCAGATAGATTGTGCTCTGGCAAAAGGTGCTGGACTTATTAGCCTTTTGAAGTAACAATTTTGATTATATTGACTAAGCGGATTTCTAAAAAGTTGTTTAAACAGTGATTAAGATTATATTCGGACTCAGCGTACTTTTTGTTCCATTGGACTTAAGCCCCCGATTCCAAAGGTTTCGGGAATTCATCATCGCTACAATTGGATGTCAAACCGTTTCATAAGCCCCAACTTTTTTCTATGCAAAAAAACACCCCTTATATTCTATTTCTAACTTTTGTTTTGTTAGTCACCGTCGCATTTTTATAATAAGGACTTATAGACTTCATTTAGCATCAGTGAATTATTGCGTGTGGGTACGATAAGCATGTGTCCAGTACTATCGGAATCATCCAGTTTTGAAATCTATGGTTGCAAATAATTCTGGAATGGTTTTAGCGGCTCTAAAGACGCATCCCGGCCGTTTTTTCCTACGGCTGGTACTTTCAAAAATAAATCCTGTGCCTGTTGAGGAATTTTCGGATTCGCGTTTTCCTTATGCCCATGGGGTATCAGCAACTCTGGATGATCAAACGGTTCACGCTCCCAGCGTACCCGCTCGTCGGTTAGTGATTTAAGAAACGCCACCAGATCAGCCTTGTCTCTCGCGTTAATAAATTGCGGAAACACCAGCGTCGCAAAGTGGTTGGGATTTTTGACATTGCCGCCACGGAAATAGAAATCGACAACTTGTTCCAGCGTAAGCAAACCGCCGTTGTGCATATAAGGGCCAGTCAGCTCAACATTACGCAACGACGGCACTTTAAACGCACCGTTAACCGCGACCATCGCCCGTCCATCATTTCTTTTTTCCAGTTCAGCCAAAAGAACCGGAACTTTCGGTATTTTTGCGTAGATAGACCGAACCCCGCAACTGCCCACGATAGTGGGATCATTAATTAACTCAACGTCTTTGTAATCTTGTGCAAATGGGTTATCCAGCTCGCAGGAATTGACAACCACGGGATCAATCATGGATTTGCCTTCCATAAGCACCTGTAAGTATTGTTTGCTGAAGGACAGCGGATTGCCAAAAGGATCGATGCCACCGACACCGGGGTCGTCAGGAGTTGGCGTGACGCTGGTATTGAAGAATCCCTCATCTATTATCCCTTGGGCAACGCCGCTACCTGTGAAAGAGCCGTTAATAGTCTTGCGATTAACGAGACGTAGCGTAGAGAACGAGTTGGATAGGGTAAAAATATCCGGATGCGCGGCAGAGGACAAAGTAGGCCCTTTGTGACATTCAGCACATTGGGCATTGAGAAATACTTTCAAGCCACGTTGTTGCTTTTTGTTCAAACCTTCGGGCATTAGCGGAAACCCTGCCTGGCGCGGGGTATCGAAAGGCGATTGATCGGAAATAAGGGTTTGTTGATAAAGTTGCAGCGCCAAACCAAAGAATAGCGGGAAATTGGCCTCGATATGCGAGTAAGGTTCAGCATTGCTACCGGCTGGCGTGCCGAATTCACCTGCACCAGACCAGTATCGATCGGCAAAAGAGGCTTTTATCAAGGTTTCATAGGACGTGTTAAGTCCTTTACCGGAGCCATCCCGCAGTTGCGAAAGTATGCTGTCTTCAGGGTGGACAACCTGGCTTGCCAGTGGGCGGCGGGGTAATAGCTTACGTGCAATATCGAGTAAAGTGCGTTGATTGCAGGACATTTCGGCGCTATTGATCGGTGGATCTACCGCCAGTGATGCGAGAGAGGCATTTTCCAGGCGTAAGGCTTGCTTAGTGACAGCACCGTTTTGACCGGCTACCCAGACACCCGCGCTGAGGTCGCGAACACCGAACTCTGAAACACCGTTGAAAATGTTATTGGCGCGTCCATCCCAGAAATTTCGGAAATTATAGGCCGCGTTGATTACGCTCGGCGCCTGACGTTCCTGTACTTGGCGGGTATTTAAAGTTCCCAGATGAAAAATGTTATCTGCTTTTGGCGTACAGTTATCAAATTTTCTATCACTCTGACCCAGACTATTGAAGCTTGATAAAAACACCCCCGCCGACGAAACGACATCATTCGTTTTAAACAACACAGCCGACTTTATGTCAGTCGGGTCGGTGAATTGATAAAAAGGGAAATCACTGCGTCTGAGCCTGTAATTGGGGCCAGCACTTCCGTCGGATGCCGTCGCAGACCATTTACCCAATCTTCCCGTCGATAATTGATTCCTAACACGTCCATCAGCGCCTGCATGAAAATGGCAAGACGCACAGGCCATGCCATCGCTGCCAACATTGACATCCCAGAACAACGCTTTGCCGAGCTGAATGGCAGTGGCCTTGTCTTTGACGATCGGCGCATCGCCATCGAGCAAACCTGGCGTAACCGGGACTTCGACCCCTTGCAGCGAGGGCGGCGTATTTCCGTGTGCACCTGCTTCACCTGCCACCAATGTAGCGATCAAAACAACAGCGCATGATGTTGCAATGATGGGTAGTTTATTTTCATGCATTGGTCTAAAACCATGACTTAAGTTCATAGTGTACCTTTCTAATAGTAGTTTTTAGGCATATCATGTAGTTAAAACTTTACCAATCGCACATAAAACTTCGGCATCAAAAATCCACTAATACTTTGCACGGTCACTATTGTGGATATTTAATAGCACCTAAGCAATTATATTTAAAAGGTTTAATGAATTTCAGTTTTCCGAAATCGTCACATGCAAAGTGTAGTGCCGATGGTGAGAGAATTGAACAAACCGATAGCGAAACTGAAGTACAGGGAAGGCGTGTTATCACAGCTCCCTTAGATGTTCTATCATCTGAATGCTTTCATATTAGGCGTTCCGGTTCCTTAAAAATAGGTAGCTTTGCTTGATGAACAACTGACCGTTTTCGCAGTAAAGCAGCTTCCAAAAAACCGGATATATACCGCTTAGGGTCTAATAACCGTGGTTGTGACATTAATGTCGTGTGGTATGGATGAATTTACGCCAGCATCAGGATTGAAACCGCCGACAACAAACATGTAACGGCCTGAATAAGGCGCTTTGAAAGTCAATACCACTTGACCAGGAATCCTGTCCTTTTTAGGATGCATTTCTTTTACATTTTTCGTGTTGCCATCAAGGTCATACCCATGAGCAACATGGCGCATAACGATATTGCCTAGATCCTCGCCACTGGTATCATCGGTAGCCCCAAATTCAGTGAAATTGGCGTTTTGCGGATAAAAATGATCCACCACATATTTATCGTTTGCTGTATCATCTTTTCCGCGAAACCAAACTGTGATACCAGGATGTATACCCGCATCGACCGCCACCCCTTTGATAGTCACAGTTTGATTTTTCTTAGCCCCAAAAGCTCCCCAGTCGGAGCTGTGTGTCCAGCCCATATCACCAAAGGCCGGATCCCGCCACCCTTTACTGTTAACGGCAAAAACGTCGTTAGTTACCAAAGTAGTAAATTTGGTAATATTGGTTGGCGTCGTTGCTGCATAGCTTTCAGTAGCAAGCAATAAACTGGCTGCAACCAAGGTAATAAAAAAATGGATTCTCTGTTTGCAATTAACTTTCATTAAGCTTTTCCTCTCCCAATAATATGGCGTTATTCTGCTTTGCTGGCCGGGATAGCGTAAGCATAACCCGGCCCACAAATACTTAGAGTTTTTCTTTTCCTGTGACTTTGACATTGACTGCAACTGGATGTCTTGCAGTTGAAGTAGCAATAGCTGAATCAGGGTTAACACCGCCTACAACAAACATGTAATTGCCCGGTTTCAAAGCCCTAAATTTCAAAGTCAATTGACCTGGAATGTTGTCAACTCTACCATTCATGCGTGGCATTGCTTTTGGTAGCGAGCCTACCAAGGGGTCAATATCCCTGTCATAACCATGGGCTATAAAGTTCATGACGATATTGCCGACATCGACGCCAGTGGTCTCATCGGTAGCGCCTAATTTATATTGCTGGGCGTTTTGTACATAAAAATGATCAATGACATAGTTATCTGATGCTGTATCAAGTTCGCCGCGATACCAAACTGTCATGCCCGGATGAAAACCTGCGACGTCAGTCACCGCCTTGATAGTTACGACCTGGTTTTGTTTGACATCTTTAACTATTCCCCACTGAGAGTGGTGTGTCCAACCCATATCGCCAAAAGCGGGATCACGCCAACTTTTTACTCTGACATTAAAAGTTGCATCAGTATTAGACGAATCAAATTCGTTGACAGGGCCTGTTCCATTTGGAGTGACTGCTGCCTGACTTGCAGAAGAAGCCAGTAAGCCGGCTACAACTAAAGCAATAAAAGAAGATTTGTATTTGTTATTTGTTTTCATTAAGTGTTTTCCCATAAAAAATTGGTTTTTTACGTTATTTAATCAAGTTATCCGATTTGCACATTATTTGGAAAGCTATTTTAGACAATTATGTAACAATAAACTGTTACGTAATTTCATAAAGCAGAAGTTATGCCATAATATTATTTTCTAATATAAACAAATAGAAACGTATTCAGTGCACTGATGTTTTTATTAAAGTGCGGCATATCACACATATTAGTTAGCAATAATGTGTCATTTAACTTTCTTTTAGATTTAGTAAAAAGCCAGACGTTTAAATTCTGTTTAAAAACAATATTTTATTTTTTTATTTAGAAAATTATAATACCGTTGAAAACGGCGACATTGCCAAAACCATCTAATAATTATATATAAATCAATTTATTAAAAATTTTTATGGAAATAGATTTTATTTAAACTGTGTCATATGACACAGTCTTTAGGTATCACCGTATTATCCGTTATAAGGACATATCGTCTAAACGGTGAATTTTTCGGTTTCCCCATTTTGCAAAATATTACTCCTAGAATTTTGGAAAATGTTGCGGTTTTGTCTGATTTTTATAGTTCAAAGTTACCCAGGAGTTACCCCGAAAATTTCAGGCAATAAACCGGAGGCTTCAATCCTGATGCAGGTGTTAACAACTCACCTAAACACAACCGTGACACAACCGTGACCATTACCACGCCTTTTTTAGATTCCTACGCGTCGTTTCTGTAGTTCTTTAGTCACAGAAACGACCAAGCACCCTGAGGCGTATTTGTCACCATTCCCCTAACCCTTGTTCTGGAAAGCAAATTTTTACCCAAAATTATAAAAATCCAGCAGGTCTTATTATGATTTAAAGTTTTGCACGGCAGCAGGTAGGTTGAGCAAGTTGTAAATACCCAACGCTATATTATTTTCATCTTCTAATACTTAAATGTCGGGCAACGATAATGATTTGCCAGGCCATGTATGATGGATTGCCAAGCTCACTGGCTTGCATAAGGATAGGCGATAACTACAACTTGCCTGGCATTGGCTAATAAGAAAACGACGTGCTTAAACCATAAGCACTATCAATACCCGTGGCTTCAGTATATTTAAAGCCTAGCTTAAACTCTGAACCCGCCCATTTATCCTTGGCGGTTTTTATCAGCTTAGCCTTATCCATTTTCAGCACAGAGTCGGCGGTATCAAGTATATCCAGTTTAAACTTGGATTTTGATAGCGACCTCAATCCTATATCAAAACCAATTTCCTGCTGGTTATCAATAGCTAAGGTCGAACCTGACAGGCGAATGTCGGCAAAGGAAATGTCTGCCATTAGGGTGCGCCCAAACAGCTTGTAATTAAAATCTTTGACCAATTGCACACCGTTACGGTAAATGCTGTTGGTGATCGTAGGAATATCAACAATATTACCGTTCACTTTGATATTGCTGTAGGCGGTAACGGAGGTGACGGCGTAGTAATTGTATTGGTTTTGGATGACCATTGAAAAACCGCTTCCTAAGGGGATTCCGACATTGCTTTGGATGCCTCCAGAATAAATGATGCTAGTCTCGACATTATTTTGCTCCGAACCAATCGCCCCGACTCGGAACAGCGGCACTACATCCCATTTGACTTTGCCGGTGTCGATGTAGTTAGAAACGGGTATCCGCAGGCCAGTCCCCAACGAACCACTATAAGAAGACACGCCATCGGTATCAATATAAGTCAGCGGTACATTAAACAGCAGGGCCCAACCATTGCCCAACTCCTTGTTATAATTGATTGGTAAAGTGTAAACATCAGCCGTTTTGCCGTTGGCAGTGTAGCTGGAAAACCCCGTCAATATTCTTAAATGGCTTTCCCTTTCTTCCCCGAGCAATTCTTTCAACACATTCGAACTGAGTCCCGAACCGTCTATACCGCTATCAAAAGCTGGCGTTCTTGGGATATAGCCAGACACACCACCGATAGTGGAGAGCTTGGATACGGCATTCACTTTTTGGAAAACCCTGCCAGTATTATTCTTTGACCAGTCTTCCAGTAACTTTACGCTGTCTTTCCGTGATGTGGCATCAAAGGTTTCATTGATTCCTAGCGATTCGGAAGTCATGGTAATGGTATTAGAGTTAGCCACCGACCTGATCACGATAATATTGCCCTGAATATCGGCAGTGGCGACCACCTCAGGACGTTCCCCATGTTGGCTATAAATCGGATTATTGATGATTTTTTGGTCAATGACCTCGCTAAATTGGTCTTCCGAAGAGAATTGATAAGTCTCCGAAAACTGCTGGCCATCTGGATAAGTGGTGTTGACCATGGTGGTGATAGGCGAAAAATCGGCACTATAGGCCAAATTGCATAGCAAATTCGCTATTATCACCCACAAGGATACGAACCAAAGGCGTGTCAAGATATATTTATTATTTTTGTTTGGCATGGACTTCACCCGCAATTTTTGGTGTCAACAAATATTATCCCTACTTTGACTGATCAATGAACAAAAGTAAATGTTTTGGGACTGTCATTACGCTGAAAAAAGTGGTGTAAGTTATGCTTAGGAATGCGCATTGAATAAGTTCGTGGATTAAGACCTGTCAGGTTTTAAAAACCTGACAGGTCTTGCGGGTTTTTGTCTACATTATTTCATGCACATTCCTTAACAAAGGCAGAGCATTTTGCGCTTCCGATAATTGAGAGACAGTGCCGTGATAAGAAAAGACGAGCGGACCATTATGGATGGGACAGCATTCAAGAAAGGTATGAGAAATAAGGCATTGCCTACAACTACGCAATGGATTGGGGTTTTTTGACTTTTAACCTATAAAGTGACAAACAAATCCAGAATACATAACTCCAATTATTATTTTATGTTATTTAAAGTTACATTATATGTTAATTATGATACCATTTAACTTTTAATTATCTTAAATGACACTTTATGGAAACCAATACTGCCCGTTTGACATTATTGATTGACCCGGATAAAAAACGGCTGTTCGAGCGGATTTGTGCCGCGCAGGATCTCAAATCATCACAAGTCGTTCGTCGCTTGATCAGAGAATATATCGAGCAGCATGAGGCTTTAGTTAATGAGGAAGTTGTAGCCGAAGAAAGTATCTGAGTATTGAGATACTTTCGACGCAACCTCATGACTTTACGGCTGTTAAGGAATTATGGGCGTCGGATGGTGCTATCGTGTTTAGTGGAAACGAAAATCCTGCACTATTCAGCATGTACCTTGAAGACAATGCGGGCTGTTGGTACGGAACAAACGAGTCATTTATCTTTCATCATTTATCTTTCATCAACCCCAGCAATCCTGCCATTAATGTCAGCGGAGTTGGCGGACAACCTGTTATGACCACATCCACGGGTATGACATTGGACACCGCGCCGCAACTGGCGTACGAAACCCCGAATTCACCCCCACAGGCGGCGCAGTCCCCAACCGCAACCACCCATTTGGGGTTCGGCGTCGCTTCATAAGTACGCAATAACGCCGTCTGCATGTGCCGTGACACAGGGCCCGTCACCAATAACACGTCGGCGTGCCGTGGCGAGGCCACAAAATGAATGCCAAAACGTTCAATATCATAATAAGGATTATTGAGTGCGTGGATTTCCAGTTCACAACCATTGCAGGAACCAGCATCGACTTGCCGTATGGCAATACTGCCGGAAAATTGCTTGTCGATGTGACGTTTGATCTGAATGCCCAATTTTTCCAGTTCCTCTTCCTTCGAAACTTTACAGCGCTCAGTGACGACACCGGTGGAGATAATTTTTTTAAACAGCCGCAGCATACGGCCTCCTATAAATCGTTGCCTGAATACGAGCCATTCAGGGATTTGTTGCACACCGGAAAATCCGGGACGATATTATCTAGCGTCAGTTTTTCCAGCGCAGGCCAGTTCAGGATGCTGGGGTCTCGTGGGTAAAATCGGGCGATTTTGTTATCGGCGGCGAAGCGGACATAGGCGGTGATTTCCCCTCGCCAGCCTTCCACTATGCCTAAGGCTTCACTGCCCGCTGACGGCGTTTGCCATTCAGTCAGAATGTCTCCGGCTGCAAGTTGCTTGATAAATTGTTCGATGAGTTTTAACGCGGCGTTGATTTCCTTGTACCTTACCCAGAACCGTGAGGCTATATCGCCCTGATTTTCCAACGCGACTTTAAAGCGTGCTTGATCGTAAGGCGGGTAGGGTGCGTCGCGGCGGACATCCCTATCTTGGCCACTGGCGAGGCCGACATAACCCACCGTACCATAAGCGGCGGCGATGTCCGGCGACAAATAACCTGCCGTGTATAAGCGGTCTTCCAAGGATGAGTTAAGGTCTATCGCAGGCAGAATGCCTGACAGTTCCTTTCTTAACTGGACGATGTCTTTTTGAATCAAGGTACACGAAGCTGCAGATAAATCACCTAAAACGCCGCCCGGCACAATCTTGTCCATTAACAAACGGTGGCCGAAAACTTTAGCATTGGTGCGCAGCCACAATTCACGCAAACGGCTAAATTGCATGTGGGCAAAAATAAAGGCGACATCGTTGCAAATCGCCCCCATATCGCCCAGATGATTAGCGATCCGTTCGCGCTCAGCCAGAATGCCACGTAGCAAAGCCGCGCGGCGTGTAATTTCAATTCCCGCTGCCTGCTCCATCGCCATGCAGGCGGCCCAGCAATGGCCTACGGTGGTGTCGCCGGAAATGCGCCCAGCCAGCCTCGCTAAAGATTCCGGCGTGCGGCCTTCGGCGATTTTCTCGATGCCTTTATGGACATAGCCCAAGCGTTCTTCCAGGTTTAAAATCAATTCGCCTACCGCCAGAAAGCGGAAATGTCCCGGCTCAATAATGCCGGCATGGACGGGCCCCACGGGAATTTCATAAACGCCCGCACCATGCGCTTTAACAAAGGGATAATCCCTATCAGGCGGCGTGATGGCTTCCGGCTCGCCCTGCACCGGAAAATCCCTGCGTAAGGGATGGCTGTGTTTGGCCCACGCTTGGTGGCGTGTCCAGCGCCGCTGGTCGGGATGGCCTGTAAAGTGAATGCCGAACATATCCTGGGTGTGGCGTTCGCTTCGATTCGCGGCCGGATAAACGCTGGCTTGTGACGGCAGTTCCGGTTTGGCAACGTCAACAATCGTCCGCAACAACACATAAATCCCCTGCGATTCAAAACAGGTGTTGATCAAAAATCGGTCTTCAATATGTTCCGCCCAGCCAGCAACCCAACGCAAATTTTGTTGTTTCGCAAGTTCAGCAAACTGCTGCCAGTGATGGCTTTCGATTTGCCATAGCATGATTGACGGCAGGCTGATGTGTTCAACGCTAATTGCTTCAGTAATTAGCCGGTTTAAAAATTCCACGGGCCAGTTGGCAGAACTCATAACGGTGTGCTCCCTGAAATTAACAAGGTTGCCTGTGAATACCAGTTCGCGAGGAAGCCAGGGATCGCCAGACCGAGCCATAACACCAAACCTAGGTGAATCATCACCGGCCACAGGTTAGCTTTAACCGGTAATTGGCCTTCGGGTTTATCACCGTAAACCATGGCTTGTACATGCCTGAACAGTCCGGCAAAAGCAATGCCGATACCCAGCAATAAGAACGGCGCCAGCCACGGATAACTGTGCATAGTGGCCAGCAACACCAAGAATTCACTGGTGAAGACACCAAACGGCGGGAAGCCGGCAATGGCAATCGTGCCGATCAATAAGCCCCAGCCAATGTTGGGTTGGGTCTTTATCAAGCCACGGATTTTGACCATGCTTTGGCTGCCGGCAACCTGCGTCGCGTGGCCTACCGTCACAAAAATGGCCGATTTGGTCAGTGAATGCACAGTCATGTGCAGTAATGCCGCAAAAGTCGCCAAGGGGCCGCCGACGCCAAAAGCAAACGTCATCAAGCCCATGTGTTCAATGGATGAATAACTGAACAGCCGTTTAATATCTTTTTGCCGATGCAAAAAGAAGGCGGCCACCAGAAACGAGGTCAGGCCAAAACCCATCATTAAGTAACCGGCCATGTTCGAGTGGGTGGCGCCATCCACCAGCATCTTGTTACGCACGACGGCATACAGGGCATCATTCAACAACAGGCCGGATAACACCGCCGACATCGGTGTCGGGCCTTCTGAATGGGCATCGGGCAACCAGTTATGCAAAGGCACCAAACCGATTTTTGTACCATAACCAACCAACATGAAAACAAAGGCAATCTTGAGTATTTCCGGATTTAATTGTTTGGCATTCTCAAAAAGCACCGACCATAACAAGGCATTTTCTCCGTCACTAATCTGCACGGCGGCGTAATACAACAAAATGGTGCCAAACAGGGCTTGGGCAATACCCACGCCACACAGGATAAAATATTTCCACGCCGCCTCAATGGATTCCGGTGTCCGATACAAACTGACCAGCATCACCGTCGCCAAGGTGGCGCCTTCCATCGCCACCCACATCATGCCCATATTGTTAGTCGTCAGCACCAGATACATGGCCAGCATAAATCCCTGATACATCGAGTAATATAGCCGCAACCGCCTATCAGTCAGCTTGCCCAGCTCCTTTTCATGTGCCATGTAAGGCGAAGAAAAAATCGAGGTGGTGAAGCCGACAAACGCCGTCAGCACAATCAGATAGACATTAAACGGATCAATTAAAATGGCTTGGCCGGAGGATAAAATAGTGCCTTGGTCCAGCACATTAAGTGCCAGCCAAATCGTTGCCAGCAAACAAATGGCGTTAAACCGTATATTGAGTTTACCGGTGTCCGAGCGGTGTCCGGCCAGCGCAAAAAACACAATGCCGATAAATGGAATCAATAAGACCAGATAGGCGGCGATCATTTATCCACCTCATGCAAACGGTTTAACCGGTCAACATCCAGCGAATCGATACTGGTGCGGATATGCAGGAAGAATATACCGAACAGCACCGCCGCCACCAATACGTCAAAGGCCACGCCTAATTCAACCACCATCGGCATACCTTTGGTGGCAACGATAGCGGCAAAAAACAAACCGTTTTCTATCGACATAAAACCCACCACATGAGCCACCGCCTGGCGGTGCGAGATCATCAACAGCATTCCCAGCAGCACCACGGACAAACTGACCGCCAGCGCATTCAGCATGACCGGCGAGGTGGTTTGCACGATAGGATGCAAAACGTAATAGCTAAACACCATCAGGCTGGCGCCGCCCAGCATCACCGTCGTCTTATTGTGCAGCGCTTCAATATCGCGATGGGCTTTCATTTGGATGACTTCACGCCGTAACATCCACGGAATAAAAATGACTTTTAGCACCAGGGTCAGCACCGCCGAAATATACAGATGAGGGTTATTCAAACTGTAGGCCGCCAATGCCGCCGTTAAGGTCAATAAAAAACCCTGCATGGCAAAGACAAAGATCAGCCGTAACAAACGGCCTTGCCCTAACATCAGAAAAGAGGTCAGCCCGACCAATGCCGCCATCGATAAAATGGCCTGGGTATGAAAATCCTGTTGTTCAATATTCATTAGCGCGACGCCTCCAAAATAATGTGGCTCAACATACCCAGCAGCCCCAGCAAATAGGCAAAACTGAGAAATTCCTGGACACGGAACAAGCGCATTTTGGCGAACAGGGTTTCCGAGACAGCCAGAACTACCGCTAATAGCGCGAGCTTGCCCATGATCGCCAGCAAGCCGTAGCCTAACGCTTCTGCCGTAAAGCTTTCAGCAATTCCCCACGGAAAAAAGATATTGGCGATCAAGACGCCATAGAGCATGAGTTTGAGCTGGCTGGCCCATTCAATCAACGCCAGATGCCGACCGCTGTATTCCAAGATCATGGCTTCATGGATCATGGTCAACTCCAGATGCGTGGCCGGATTATCGATAGGGATGCGCCCGGTTTCAGCGATGGCAACTAAAATCAAGGCAAATAAAGCAAACACAAACGAAGGCCGCAAGACCAATCCGTCATTGACGACATGACTGATGGCGAAGGATAAGTTAGTCGTGGAGGCGGTCATGGTCAGGGTAAAAACAGCCATTAACATCGCCGGTTCCGCCAGTGAAGAAATGGTCATTTCCCGGGACGAACCCATGCCACCAAATGCCGTGCCAATATCCAGCCCGGCCAAGGCCAGAAAAAAACGGGCAAAGGCAAAAAAACCCACCATCACAATCACATCCGCACTGGCTGAGGTGGGGAGATCAATGGCGATCAATGGCACCACGCTTGCCGCCATTAGCGTCGCCGAAAAAATAATATACGGCGCTTTGATAAACAGCCATGAGGCCTGTTCCGAGACGACGGGTTGTTTGCGGGTTAATTTAATTAAATCCCGGTAAGGCTGTAACAACGACGGCGCCTTACGGTTTTGTAAGTGGCATTTACAGCACTTGAGCCAACCTGCCAATAGTGGTGCCATTACGACAAAAAGCAAGGTTTGTAAAATGGCGATCAACCAGTTCATTGTGTTTCTCCGGCGGAAAGGGAACTTTGGGCGCTAAGTTGTGCTGTACGCGCCATGGGATCATTCAAGGCCAGCGCAACCCACCCTAGATGGGCGCAAATCAGCTAACCACCCATAACAAAAGCAGCAAGGTGGCAAATGAATAGCTCAGATACACTCGGATATTGCCGGTTTGAATACGGCCAACCTGTTTGGCTAGTGTGTTTACCCCGTGTGCTATCGGCAGGTACAAGCGCGGCCAGCAATGATCCTGGATATGCAGTTGATAATGCACAGCCGCCACTTCTTGGTTCATGGCGCCGTGGAGGTCTTTGTCGATCCGCTCGTCTATGATCCAGGCTTTGGCGAAAATTCGCCGGAAAGTCATGGTGAAGGCACTGGAGCTATATTGCATGCGTGGTGTGACGCCGCCAAAACCACAATCCCAAGTATCAGCCTGTCTTAGGGCGGTTATTGGGTTACGGCGCAAATACCAAAAACTGATGCTGCCAGCAAATAGCGCAACAATGAATACTAACGGCGGTGAATAGGAGGCCTGCTCAGCAGAAACCGGGGCCAACCATAACCAGTCTAGGGCGGAGTCATTCGGCAGGGTTTGTGCCAGCAGTTGACCTGAAACCGTATTAATTAGATGAATGATCACGCAGGGGAAAATCCCGAACAGAAAGCACAAACCCGCCAACAAGGCTGGGCCTGCCAGCATGCCTTTGTCACGAACCTCAATGGCTTTCTCGCTGTGCCGTGACCGCGCTTGCCCGAGGAATATCAGCCCGAATACTTTCACAAAACAGGCCGCCGCCAACGCCGCCGTCAAAGCTAATGCCGCAGCCGCCACCGGAATCAAACTCCGCAATATGCCATTGTCCAGGACATCGACCTGCAAGGCGGTTTGGAAAGCCAACCATTCCGAAACAAAGCCGTTAAACAGCGGCAGGGAGGAAATGCTCATACAGCCAATCAAAAATAACGCGCTGGTGTGCGGCATTTTTTTTATCAGCCCACCCATCATGTCAATATTCAATTCATGCGTTTGATGGTGGATGATGCCTGCGCCCAAGAACAGCAAATTTTTGAACAAGGCATGGTTGATGGCATGGAATAACGCTGCCAGAAAGCCCAAGGCCGCCAGTTGCGGCTGGCCGTTATCCATAAAAATCATCGACAAACCCAGCACCATAAAAATAATGCCGATGTTTTCAACGGAACTGTAAGCCAACAGGCGTTTTAAATTAGGTTGCATCATGGCATACAAGATACCGCCCAGCGCCGAAACCGTACCGACAATGACCAGCACCACACCCCATTGCCACTGCACGGCCCCAAGCAAATCATAACAAAATCGGATCAAGCCATAGAGCGCGACTTTCAGCATCACGCCGCTCATCAGTGCGGAAATATGCGAAGGCGCCACCGGATGCGCTTCCGGCAACCAGACGTGGACAGGCACTATTCCCGCCTTCATGCCAAAACCTAACAGTGCCAAAACAAAAGCGATGCTGGCCCAGGTGCTTGATAGTATTGCTTCCCGCAAGGCAGCAAAGGTAAAGCCATCAGAGAAACTGGCCAGCACGCCAAAAGCCAAAATAATGGCCAAGGCACCGACTTCCGCCATTAGTAAATACAAAAAAGCGGCTCGACGGTTGGCCGGATTTTCATGCTGGAACGCGACCAGGAAATAACTGGCGACCGACATCAATTCCCAGGCAATCATGAAAAAGAAAGCATCATCGGCCAGTAACACCAGTAACATGCCGGCCACAAACAATCCGGTAAATAATCCCAAGACGGCAAAAGGATGCTGGTTTTCATCATAGGCACGGACGTAACCGGGGCCATAAAGGCTGACCGCCGCGACACCAATACCGATAATCAAATAGAAGAACCCGGACAAGCTGTCAAAACGGACATGCCAAGGCAACCACGGTAACCCCATGCTAAGTTGATCAGTCACGATTTCCTTTCCAACCATCACACCCAAGCCGGCCAGGACAGCAAAAACACCGGACACCCCCAGTAAAACAAACACCGCTTGCCGAAGCCGATGCGGATAACACGTTTCATTGAGGCTGTTGTTAAGCAGTGATTGGTAGCGTCCGTGGCCATCGGGAAATTTTTTAAACCCATATCGGCTAAGTTCCAGCAGAATCTGGCGCTGGTTCATCATTAGCGCCAGCAAACCGGAGGCAAAGCTTAACAGCACCGCACCATAGGCTAATAGTAAGATCATGACATTCTCTCTATCCTTCCCTATCATCTGCGGTCATTAACCGCGCGGCGAGGGCGTGATCAGAAAAGGTTTCCAAGGCCTTACCCTTTATCTGACAGTGTCCGCCCCGCGCTTCATAGTTCTGCCTAAAATCATGGATAAATTCCATCACGGTATGATCGATCAGGTAGCCGTTAGTGAAATCAAAAATAATCGTTTTGCCAGGCTCCATCTTGGCAAGTGCTTTTTTTAACGGCAAGAAGTTGGAAAACAGCGCCGAACCTAACAACTTGACAAGCAGCGTATCGTTAGCTTGTTGTTGAATCGTAAAATGAATCTTGAACAGGTTGTCAAGCCAGACCCCCCGCACCAGATTAATGGCCAGTTTCACCATAATACCCAAAGCCACACCCGCCAATAAATCGACCGCCAACACGCCGATAATGGTGACAACAAACATTAAAAACTGTTCTTTGCCGACATCCATTGCCCTGGCGAACACCTTGGGCGAAGCTAAACGATAACCGGTATAAACCAGCAATGCCGCTAAGGAAGCCAGGGGAATGCTCTGGATCAGGCTAGGAAACAAAACCACAAACAGCAATAATAACAAGCCATGAAAGAAATTAGCCCAAGCAGTTTTGGCCCCGTTATTGATATTTTCCGAACTGCGGACAATTTCAGCGATCATCGGGAGGCCGCCAATAAAACCGGCCACCATATTACCGATGCCGACAGCGGTTAAATCGCGATCAAGGTCAGACGTGCGTTGATAAGGGTCGAGCTTATCGGCCGCCGCCGCACTCAACAAGCTTTCAAGGCTTCCCACCAGATTGATGCTGATCACCGCTTCCCAAAAGGCCAGCGTGAATACTTTGGAAAAATCGGGAAAATAAAAGTCGGCGGAAAAGTTATCGGAAATCGGGACTAGGAATTGATATCCGTTAGCCGCACTAACTTGGCCCAGTTTAAAATGCCACGCAAACAGCATACCTACCAGCACCACGACCACAGGCGCAGGGATTCTACTGCCGATTAACGGCCAGACCATCAGTATCAACAAACCTAAAAAACTGATGAGAAAAATTTCCGACTTCATATGAAACAAACTCTGCGGAATCTGGACAATTACCGACAGCAGGCTACCGGATTCCGGTGTGACCCCCAGCATGACGTGGCTTTGGGTGGCGATGATAATCAGTCCAATCGCAGCCAACATGCCATGCACGACTGACGCGGGGAAAAAGGCACTGAGTTGGCCTAACTTAAATTTTCCCATCAACACCTGTAAAACACCGGATACGACAATCGCCGCCAAGGTATGACGGTATCCGGCCATGGCATCGCCTTCGCCCAATGCTTGCACCGCCGCGACTATGACAACAATCAGCCCTGCCGCCGGCCCATTGATAGTCAGGTAGGAACCGCTAATCTGCGATACCAGTAGCCCCCCGACAATAGCGGAAATAATGCCTGCCGACGGCGGAAACCCGGAAGCCATCGAAACGCCCAGACACAAGGGCAAGGCAATAAGAAACACCAGAAAACCGGATTGTAAGTCACTACGCCAGTTTTCCGTTAAGCCGGCCAAACCGGTTTTCGGTACCGTTGTCAGAGAAAGCTTATTCATACCATTCCTCGTTGATTCAAGCCTTGCTTGGGTAAGCCTTATTAACCCCACGCAATACAAGGCTATTCATAAAACACCACGGCTCGTAAGCTTCCCAAAAAACTTCCGGTCGCAATACGCCAAACTCAATGCCCATTATCATCCCCAGACAGAGCTATCTGATCAACTAGCGCCGCATGCCGCTGGATAGGGTCCCTAATAAAACGACGCACGGCCTGCGATGATGTCAAAGCCTTAGCTGCACAAATCTGTTCGAACAGGCGTTTTTTGTCCTGTTCGATCAACAAAGTCAAACGGGCAGCCTTGGTTTCCATAAGGCGTGATGTGAGTTAATTTAAAACCAAATGTTACCATAATTAACATTTTTTATTACTAATATTAATATATGATGTTACTTTAATTATTATTAAATTGAATAATCTGCTTAGGCTAAAGATGGTAAACAATGGCTTATCGTAGGGATAACCGTTTTTTTATTACGTGGATTCAAGCCATTTAATATTCGCTTCAGCAAGTCGTTTAAGAATGCAAACGCCTCGGCAACCGTTGCCTTTCATGTAGAAATAAACTTCGCTTGCATTATGTAACCCAACGCACGGATGTCTTCAAAAAATCGGCGGATGATCATTATTTAAATCCAGCAAGCGACCTGTAATCCACTGCCACCAAGCTAATGTAAAGCAAAAAAGTGTGCATAGCAGGGCTACCCTAATCCGATTTTAAAGAGGATAAAATGATGAAATCAATTTTTTTGGCTATTTTCATGGCAGTGTTTTTAACCGGATGTGTGGTGGAGCCCGTTGCAGTTCGTCCAGTAGTTAGGGGTGTAGTAGGCGTTAGGCCTTACTATGCAAGGCCTGGTTTAGGATACCGATGGCAAAACCATCCACGCCACGGCTGGGGCTGGAATCATCCTCACAATGGTTGGCATAGGCGCTGGAGATAATCCGCAACAGCACTTATAAACATTTAAGCTCTGAGTAACGACAGCTTAACTTAAAACCCAGCTTTTCCTGATGGGCAAAATAAATATTTACCAAAATCCAAAACTACAATTTAAAAAAATAGACAATTATTTGCCGATTCAATTAGTTACAGATTGTTCCATTTGCGCTTGCCAAAATCTACCTAGTGAGTGTTTGCATATCTTTAGCGCAAGCATCGATGAAACATTACTATGTTCGATACCGCACAGACTGCAAAATAGTCTGAAGATATGCTGATTTTTAGCTACCAAAAACTGCGTGGGATTTGCCACCTGGCAAATCCCACGCAATGCACTGTCACAAAGTATCCCACTATGTTTAGAGAAAATTCCCCGTCCTTCCCTTCTGAACCTGTTTCTTTCGGTTCTTCCCGTCATACACCATCCAAACTGGACAGCGCAATTAACAGTGCCCAAGCCCAATTGTTATCCTTGCAACACGACGACGGTTATTGGGTGTTTGAACTCGAAGCGGATTGCACCATTCCCGCCGAGTATATCCTCATGATGCACTTTATGGACGAAATCGACGTGGAATTACAATGGAAAATTGCCAATTTCCTTCGCATACAACAGAGTGAAGATGGCAGTTATCCGCTTTTTTACGGTGGCCCTAGCGATTTAAGTTGCACGATCAAAGCTTATTACGCCCTAAAAATGGCGGGCGATGATATCCAATCAGGGCATTTGGCTAAGGCACGGGCTTGGATACTGGCTCAAGGCGGGGCGGCAAAAGCCAATGTTTTTACGCGCATCCTGCTGGCGATGTACCAGCAATTGCCTTGGCGTGGTGTACCTTTTATGCCCGTGGAAATTATGTTGCTGCCTAGATGGTTTCCGTTCCATTTGGACAAAGTCGCATATTGGTCACGGACTGTCATGGTGCCCTTATTTATACTTTGCACCAACAAAGTCAAGGCGCGTAACCCACACAATATCAATGTTCCTGAGTTGTTTGTCAGGCCAGCGGAGCAAGAAAAACAATACTTTTCCCATATCCAAACGCCCTTAGGCAAAGCCATTTTGGCACTCGACTTTATCGGCCGACGCCTAGAGCCGTTGATACCTGGTTTTGTCCGCCGCAAAGCCACCGCCAAGGCAACCGCATGGTTTATGCAACGCTTAAATGGTTATGATGGTTTGGGCGGCATTTTCACAGCGATGGTCAACGCTTATGAGGCAATGGATTATTTGGGCATTCCTGCCGATGACGAACGGCGGCGTGTTGCTAAAGCCGCTATAAACCGTTTGCTAGTGGTTAAAGGCAATTCCGCTTATTGCCAGCCCTGCGTGTCACCAGTTTGGGATACCGGACTGGTGGTTTTAGTATTACAAGAATTGGAACGGCACGATTCACATCAACAGACCCGATATAGCCTCAAACGCGCCTTGGATTGGTTAGCTAGCAAACAATTGCATGATGAACCCGGCGATTGGCAAATCCAGCGGCCCAAGTTGCCTGGTGGTGGTTGGGCGTTTCAATTTGGTAACAGTTATTATCCAGACGTGGATGATACGGCGGTTGTGGCGTTGGCCTTGATGCAAAGCAAAAACCGCACATTTGCAGAAAATATTGACCGTGCCGGAGTATGGATCGCGGGAATGCAGTCATGTAACGGTGGTTACGGCGCGTTCGATGCTGATAACACCCATTACTATCTTAACAAAATCCCCTTCGCCGACCACGGTGCCCTGATAGACCCGCCCACTGCCGATGTCAGCGCGCGCTGCTTGCAATTGCTGGGCAAGCTAGTTCTACAACACCCGCTCTACCGAAGTGTAATTGACAGTTGCATCGTATTTTTACGCCAAGAACAGGAAGCCGATGGCAGTTGGTTTGGTCGTTGGGGAAGCAATTATCTTTACGGGACTTGGTCGGTGCTGACGGGATTGATTAGCGCGGGAGTACCTGTAAATGACCCGTGTATCCAACAAGCCATTACTTGGCTGAAATTAAAACAACGCAACGATGGGGGTTGGGGTGAAGATACCCGTAGCTATCATGATGCCAAATTGGGTGGCGAATTTACTGTCAGCACGGCATTTCATACCTCCCTGGCAGTGTTGGCTCTGTTGGCAACAGGTGAATCCGCATATCCAGAAGTGGCGGCGGGCGTGGATTATCTATTAAAAACCCAGCAAGCCAACGGGGTCTGGCAAGATGAACACTTCAACGCACCGGGTTTCCCCAAAGTTTTTTATCTGAAATATCATGGCTATGACAAGTATTTTCCGTTGTGGGCATTGGCCTGTTACCGCAATACATTTGCCAAACAAAGTCATCACTAAGCCGCATTCACAAAAAAAACGGAATGGGGTTTCCGGCAATCTTAACTAAAAATATGCCGGAAACGCACGTTGTCACTTTTTTTAATTATTTTTTTGGCTCTGCCGGTGGTGTGACGATCACCGTAGTGCTGTCACCAGACTTGCCCGCCTCACCTTTATTTCCTGTGTATCCTTGCGCACCCGTTTCTCCTTGATTGCCTTGGGCACCCTTTGCACCAGCAGGCCCTGCGGGGCCAGCAGGTGCATTGACAACAGTAGGTTGGTCACATGCGGCAAGACCCAATAAGGCAATCAGTGTAGACAGTGTGAAAATTCGGTTCATGGTGAATCCTTAAAAAGTGAAATTATGGGATGAATGCTTTCAAGATGTTCCCGAACCAACCGATGTTGTTTTAAGAATCCTTGAGCGTAGACAGCTTAAGCATAAGCCTTGGATAATTCAGTTCGTTGGCGCACATAACTTTCACAACATAACGCGGGCTTTAATCCGCTAAGCCGCATTTATGTTCGGCATCGCACCGAGTTAATTTGGGAAATGGCATTTGATAACCTCAAATCGTACTTTGAACCAACTGCTTCCAAAATACCGCAGGTTTGGTGATCGATGTCATATCTGCACTCACTTCATCGAGACTTTTTGGACCGAATTATGCCACCCACAAAACACAAAAATTATGCTGCCCTCCCCTTCCTGATATTTGGAATCATTTTGCTTTGTGCATTATTCTTAAAATATTTTGAGCCCATGTTGCCCGCTGTGTTGCAGAATTGGGCCGAACACTTATCCATTGCCTTGATCGTCGCCGTGGTGATCGGACTGACATACGAGTACACCTCGCATCTGTTTCGCGAAGAAATCTTAAAAAACCTCCTGCATGATAGCCAAGAGCAAGTCTACCAAGCTTTGAAAGCTTACAACGTCCTAACGCCAGTGGAGGTGTTCCGATTGCTGAAAGAAATTGCCAGCCAGATCAACCAAACCCCTACCCTACTCTATCCGGCCCGACCCGATAGCGGTGAATGCACGTTTACTGAGAGCGTGGATTTTTTCGATACCCTAGTGAAAATGCAGCCCAAAGAAATCATCAAAATCCTCAGTACATGGATAGAACCCAAAAGCCATAACAATCTGAAATATCTTGCCAGTGACTTCATCGGCAAATATCAACTCACCGAACTTGCCGACGAATTGCTCCGCCAAGCTGAACCCGTTTTGCACGCGGGAAACCTCAGTGCAGACGACAGGGATTGGGTTTTGAATTACCTCTGGGCGTATTCACGTTGCGAAAAAATCATGTATAAAACGCTGGGTGATGTGATGCGTACCACGTCCGACCACGAAATTGAAAAATGGCTGTTGTTCCTGCCTGTGCAAATGCCCTCAGCCGAATTGGCAACGATGGTCAACGACTATCTGGAACGTGACGCGCCTATTGCCGATGATAATTTGTTGTTGGTGATCCATGCTGTAGCAGCGTTGCATCGCGCCCAAGCTGCCGATGGCGTGGCCTTGCTAAAAAAATTCCCCAACCGTTTTGGCTTGCACCATCAAGACGATGTGGAACAAATTTGGCGCAATTACACGCTTGCGCCCGAACAGCTTAAAGGGATTTTTTTGCCGGTTTAATGGTTGCCGGTGAACCTGTCAAATGCAGGCCGGAAAATAAGCTTGGCTATGATCAGCACCCGCAACACCCCTTTCATTTATGTACGCTACCGTACCGTCATGATCCAAGAATAAGTGTTTAATGGACCCAATGGTTCTTGAAACCAGTTGCTTCCTGATCACTTAATTCTAAATTGGCGATTAGTAAGCCGCACCGTTGCAATCTTAAAATTTCTAATGATTGCGTCCGACGTTCAACTCAATGGATAAAATATCATGAAAAAAATACTTCGCCCAAAAGCAAACCTCCTGCCTATTTGCGCAGCTCTTGCCCTAACTATCGCTGGCTGTGCCAGCATCCCGCCGCCGACTGGACAAATGGCGGTCTCCAAAGCAGCCGTCATAAGTGCCAACAGCGCGGGCGGTAATGAGTATGCCCCCGTCATGCTCAAATCGGCGATGGATAAGATGGACGCCGCCGACCGGGCAATGGCCGAAAAAAGCTATGTCATAGCAAGGCAATTGGCTGAACAGGCTCAAGTTGATGCCCAGCTTGCCGCCGCCACCGCACGCTCCACAAAAGCCCAAAAGGCGGCAGGTGCATTGCAGGAAGGCAACCGCGTGTTACGTCAAGAAATTGACCGTAGCGCCCAATAACTATTTATGGAGACTCTCATGCAAAACTATCGATTTTTCCCTATGACTTTAATCGCTGTTGCGCTGTTGTCAGGTTGCAGTTCCGTGCCACAAAATGCCGCACTGGATGCCGCCGATGATCATTTCAATATCGCCCGTAGCAACGCCGAAGTCACTAACTTAGCAGCACTTGAGCTGCAAGAAGCCAACATAACCCTAGAGAAAGCAGATGCTGCCTTGGCAGATAACGCAGAGGAAAGCACGGTTAATCAACTGGCTTATATTGGCAACCAACAAATTAGCATTGCTGAACAAGTCGCCAAACGCAAAACGGCAGAATTGGCCGTTACCAATGCCAGTGCCAACCGTAACATAGTCCGGCTTGATGCCAGAACGGCTGAAGTTGAGCGTGGTCGTGACATAATTGCCGAACAGCAACGCTTGCTTGATGAATTGAACGCCAAAAAAACCGACCGTGGCATGGTCATTACCTTAAGCGATGTCTTGTTTAATGTTGACAAAGCCCAATTAAAACCCAACGGTGTCCGCAATGTCCAAAAATTGGCAACTTTTCTGTCACAATATCCAGAATATCGAGTGTCTGTCGAAGGCCACACAGACAGCACAGGCAGTGACGAGTACAACCAAGACCTATCTGAGCGCCGTGCCTATTCTGTGCAATCAGAGTTAGCAAACGACGGCATAGGCCGTGACCGCGTCGCTACCCAAGGTTATGGCGAAAGCTACCCAATCGCAAGTAATAATTATGCCGATAGCCGCCAATTGAACCGCCGCGTCGAAATCATCCTTTCCGATGCAAACGGCAATATCGCACCGCGTTAGGTTTACCGCTATAAAATCTGATGAAACCAAGAACCGCTGTTTGACATAGCCGTTGGATAAAACCTAGGATAAATAAAAACAGCCTTCTCTAGAAAACAAACCAGGACAGATTGGGTAGTTCCTGTCCTAAGACTTTTTCGATACTGCAAATAATACGGAACGGGTGGAAACCCCGTTCCAACTTTGGGATGCATACCATTTATCTGAAAATGGTGTACAAAAGTATCGTCCACCCTCCTTAACTGATAAATCATAGGCTTAGGTACCTTGCTTTGGTAGTCACGCCAACTTTCAAACCCCAAGATAACACCATTACCATAACTTCTTTTCCAACCAACTAAATCTCAGATAGAAGAAAGCCGTAATTCACTGGCTTATAGGGGGTGCAAATGCCGCGCTTGAACAAATCAACGATGCCGTTGCAAAAGTTGCTGTGAAATCCTTGCGCAATCAGTCCATGCAACGTTTTGACCCACGTTAAAGAACCTCAAACCATACCCTTTTATGCCCAAAACCTCACCCAACCATACTAACACTTGATAACAGCCGCCGATAAATCATGCTGAACTGGAATGATTATTTACAGCTCTCGGTGGGCTTGGTTTCTGTGGTTAATCCTATTGGCGTGATCCCGACGTTTATTGCCTTGTCTAGGGATCGCCCGGCTCAAGAGCGTCAGCATACGGCTTGGGTGTGCGCGTTTTCGGTGGCGATGGTGTTGTCGGTGGCTTTATTGGCAGGCGAGCCGATTTTGCATTTTTTGGGGATTGGCCTGCCGTCATTTCGGGTGGCGGGTGGATTATTGATGCTGATGATGGGGATTTCCATGCTGTATGCCAATAATGACCCGATTCGCCATACGCCGGAAGAACGTGCGGAATCGTATGAGAAAGATTCCATTGCTGTTGTGCCGCTGGCAATTCCTTTGTTGAGCGGGCCTGTGGCGATCAGTACGGTGATTGTTTATGGTCAGGGCGGGCATTCTTTGGAGCATTACCTATTGGTGGGCAGCGTGATTGTGTCGGTGAGCGTTTTGGTCTTGGTGGCATTGCTCGCCGCACCGAAAATCGCCAAGGTCATGGGGCGCACGGGCATGAATGTGGTGACGCGTTTGATGGGTTTGTTGCTAACGTCTATAGCCGTGGAATTTATCGCCAAAGGTTTGGGCGAGTTGTTTCCGGTTTTGGTGAAGGTGTTCCCATGAACCCCATGTTATTTGCCGACCAGTGCCGGAACGGGGTTGAACCCCGTTCCGTAACATTTTTGATGAGTTTAAATAACGGGAAACGTAAGGGATGGGGTAACAAACCCCATCCCGCTCTTACACTTATTTTACTAATGGCATTGTTGATGGGGTTTTATCCCTTATTCGCCATTGCCAATTCCGATAGCCGATTTGCCGACCCGTTCGCCACACATCAGCAAGTCAGCAAAAGCCCAAGCCAAAAACAGCAAGCGGTAGATGATCCTTGTCGCTTGAATACGGATAGCCATCAGGCGTGGACATTGGTGGACGTGATTAACCAAGCCCTGTGTTTTAACCCGCAAACCCGCCTCGCTTGGGCGAATGCGCGGTTTCAGTCTGGACAGGTTGGTATTGCCAAATCCGCGTATTTGCCGACGGTGACGTTAACGACCTCACTTTCTAGTGGCGCAAATTCGTCCAGCGGCAGTAATTTGCAATCGACGTCAACTACCAGTACCACGAACACTACGAGCACTTCCAATTCGGATCAAGTCATCAACCGCTTCACGCCCGCACTCAGTTTAACTTATTTACTTTATAACTTTGGCGGACGGGAAGCGCTGCTTGAGACCGCGCAAAAAACCTTGGAAGCGTCCAATTGGACACAAGATGCGGTTTTGCAAACGGTGATGTTCTCGGCGATTCAAGCCTATTACCAAGTGTTTGCCAGCCAAGCCGCCGCTGATGCATCTTTAGTGTCAGAGAACGCCACGGGCGAAGCTTTGAAGGCGGCAAAATCCCGTCATGACATTGGCGCAGCGGCGTTGGCGGACGCTTTACTGGCGCAGACGGCTTTTGCCCAAGCTCGTCTCAACCGCCAAAAAACCGAAGGCGAAGCCCGTGTTGCCAGCGGCAGTTTAGCCAATGCGTTGGGGCTGCAAGCCGATTATCACTTGCAAATCGCGCCGCCGTCCGTGTCCAAACCCAGTCTTGAGCAAGACAATAATGTCCGGCAATTGATTGAACAGGCGAAATCGCTACGCCCTGATTTGGCTGCAGCCGAAGCCAATATTCAAGCGGCTGAAGCCAACGTGAAAGCCGCCGAAGCGGGACATATGCCGAGCATTTCTTTAGTCGGTAATTTGGGCTACAGCAACACCAGTTTGCCTAGCGAAATTCAAAGCTGGTCAGCGGGGATGCAAATCAGTGTGCCACTGTTTACGGGGTTTAATGTGACTTATCAAATCCGCAGCGCCAAAGCCCAGCTTGAAGTGCAACGGGCGAATTTTGACAATCTTAACAATAGTGTTAGTTTGGATGTCTGGAAGGCTTATCAATTGTTAAACATAGCCCACGACACCATTAAAAGCAGTGAAGATTTGTTGGCGAGTGCGTTCCAATCGGAGCGCGTGGCGATGGGGCGGTATAAGGCAGGAGCGGGCAATATTATTGATGTCTTGACCGCCCAAGGGAGTCATGCCAATGCTCGGCTGCAAGTGATTCAAGCGCAATATGCTTGGCTGACGCAAAAGGCTCAGTTGGCTCAGGCTTTGGGAAGGTTGGATTATTCTTCGCTTCCGTCAAGATGAATGACTTATTTTTGAAAATCCCCCTCAATCCCCCTTTTTCAAAGGGGGAAGATTGTTCCAATATGTGACGTTCGTTCCCAAGCTCCGGCTTGGTAACCAGCGTTTCTTAATTTAACGGCATTGGTTTCCCTGCCGTTATGCCACAACTTTTTTATCCATCCAGGTAACCTATGGAACGCTCTTGGTTTAGTCGGCATATCGCCATTATTTTGATTGTACTAATAGCTGTCCTTGCGGGCGGTTATTGGTTCAGTCCGTGGCGGACAGCAGAAAAAAAACCCAATTACCGCACGGAAACTTTGGTTAAAGGCCAACTCATCACGATGATTTCCGCCAATGGCACGTTAAATCCTGTGGTGTTGGTCAATGTCGGCACGCAAATTTCCGGCGTGGTCAATAAACTGAATGTGGATTTTAACGACCGCGTGACCCAAGGCCAGATACTGGCAGAAATTGACCCGTCGTTGATTAACGCACAGCTCGAACAAAGCCAAGCAAACCTCGCCAACACCCAAGCGTCGCTGAAACTGGCGCAATTGAACGCGCAACGCTCTTATGAATTGTACGCCAAAGATTACATCGCCAAATCCGAACTTGACCAATCGGTGCAGGCCTTGACTGCTGGAAAAGCCTTAGTCAATGAGGCGTTGGGCGTGTTAAAACGTGATAAGACTAATTGGGGCTATACCATCATTAAATCGCCTGTATCGGGTGTTGTGGTGTCGCGCAGTGTCGATATTGGGCAAACCGTCGCCGCCAGTTTTACCACGCCGACTTTGTTCACCATCGCCAAAGATTTGAAAATGATGCAAATCGACACCTCGGTTGCCGAAGCCGATGTCGGCGGGGTGCGGAAAGAGCAAGCTGTCAATTTTAGCGTCGATGCTTATCCAGACCGGGTTTTTACCGGCGCTGTCCGGCGCATTCGTTTAGATTCAACGGTTTTGCAGAATGTGGTGACTTATGATGTGGTGATTGATGTCAGCAATCCTGATGAAATCTTGCTGCCCGGTATGACGGCTTTTGTGAATATCGTTATTCAAGAACGCAAAGATAGTTTAAGAATACCGCTAGCGGCTTTTAAATTTTATCCAACGGGTAGCGTATCGAGCAAAGTAGCAAAAACGGTGTACCGATTGGAAAATGGCAAAGCCGTAGCAGTGCCTGTGGAAATCGGCATTAGCGATGGCAAATATGGCGAAGTCATTGGCGGGGATTTAAAAGCGGGTGATGCGGTGATTCTTGAAGATTTGAATGCAAATATGGCGGAAATCAAAGCCGTTGCGGGTAAACAAAATTTCCGTATTAAGGCGTTTTGATGCCCCGTCCCCTAATCTCCGTCAGCGGACTCTACAAACAATACTTAGAAAACGTCCCCGTACTCAAAGACATTAACTTCAATATCGAAAGCGGCGAATTCGTCGCCATTATGGGTCATTCTGGCTCAGGCAAATCGACCCTGATGAACATCCTCGGTTGCTTAGATACCGCTACCGCCGGGCATTATTTCCTTCAAGACCGCGACACCGCCACTTTAAGCTCAGACGAACTGGCAAATCTGCGTAACCAATTGATAGGTTTCGTTTTTCAAGGCTTCAACTTACTGCCGCGCAGTTCGCTGTTAGAAAACATTGCCTTACCTTTGCTGTATGCGGGTAAAAGCAAATCCGAGCGGCGCGATAAGGCAATGCAAATGCTCAACCGCGTTGGCCTGTCAGAATTTGGCGAACGTCGTCCCAACCAATTATCCGGCGGACAACAACAACGTGTCGCCATCGCCAGAGCCTTAGTCAACGACCCCAAACTCATCCTGGCTGATGAACCGACCGGTAACCTGGACACGCAGACCAGCGAAGACATTATGAAAATTTTTCTCGATATGAACACAGAACAGAAAATCACCATCATCTTAGTTACCCACGAACCCGATATTGCCGCCCACGCCAAGCGTATGATTCTTGTAAAAGACGGGCAAATCGAGAACGACAAAAGCACATGATTGTTGGCGCATTATTGGGAGAAGGTTGGGCGGCGATGCTCGCCAATCGGATGCGGACATTACTCACCATGCTGGGTATGGTGTTTGGTGTCGGCGCGGTCATTATGATGATGGCTATCGGGCAAGGCGCGGAATTGATGGTCAATGAATCGATTGCGTCGATGGGCAGTAATTTGTTTATCGTCTTGTCCGGCTCCACCTCGGCAGGCGGTACTAGGCAAGGTTCCGGCACTGTGCCGACGCTGACCTTAGCCGATTCTGAAGCCATCAGAGAGCTTCCAGAAATCGCCGCCGTCGCGCCGAATATTTTTAATTCCGCTCAATTGATTTACGCCTCCAACAATTGGAGTACGCAAGTTGCAGGCACGACCCCGCCCATTCTTGACGTGCGCGATTGGCAAGTCGTCACAGGCGAAGGTTTTAAAGACAGCGACATCCGTGCCGCGACGCGGGTGCTATTGATGGGGCAAACTGTGGTGAAAAACCTGTTTGGCGATGAAAATCCAGTCGGCAAAATCGTCCGGGTGAAAAATAGCCCGTTTTTGGTCTTGGGTGTGTTGGCGCAAAAAGGCCAAAGTCTGGACGGGCGCGATCAAGACGACACCGTTTTAGTGCCGATCACCACCGCGCAACGGCAATTGTTCGGTAACCAATTTCCCGGCATGGTGCGGATGATTTTGGTGAAAGCCAAGTCCGCCGAAGTGATGGCGAAAGCCGAACAAGAAATGGTGGATTTGCTGCACACGCGGCATCGCATCCATGCCGATAAAGAGAATGATTTTTCCGTCCGCAACCTCACTGCCTTAGCCCAAGCCGCTGCCAGCACCACCGAAGCCATGTCCACCATGCTCGGCGCCATCGCCTCGGTATCGCTGTTGGTTGGTGGCATCGGCATCATGAACATCATGCTAGTGTCGGTCACCGAAAGGACACGCGAAATCGGTATCCGCATGGCAATTGGCGCAAGAAACGGTGACATTTTGCTGCAATTTCTGTTTGAAGCCGTGATGATTTCGCTGGCGGGCAGTTTTATCGGCGCGGTGTTGGGGATTGCTTGCGCGTATCTTTACAGCCAAATTTACGAAACACTGGCGGTGGTGACGCTTAGCTCGGTTTTGATGGCGTTTGGTGTTGCCGCCAGTGTCGGGGTGTTTTTTGGTTTTTATCCAGCGCGAAAAGCGGCAAACTTGAAGCCTATCGAGGCTTTGCGGTTTCAGTAGTGGGTGTAATAATGGCAAAAACCTAGCCTTGCTGGCACAGGGATGAAACTAACTTCAAAATCACATGCAAACACTAGCCCAACTCCAGTCCGGTGAACTCGCCGGATGTAAGCACCTAAAATTATCCTGCGGCCTGAGCACTTTCCCACGCGAAATTATGGCCTTAGCCGAAACGCTGGAAACACTCGACCTTTCCGGCAATGCACTTTCACAACTTCCCGATGACTTCGCCAAATTAAGCAAACTGCGTATTGTTTTCTTCTCCAATAATCAGTTTAGCGAATTGCCAGAAGTGTTAGGCGTTTGCCCTGAATTGAGCATGGTCGGTTTTAAGGCCAACCGCATTGGTAAAGTCTCGGCAAAAGCATTGCCCACGAAATTGCGCTGGCTAATTCTGACCGATAATAAAATCGAAGAATTGCCCGAAGAAATAGGTAATTGCAGCCAACTGCAAAAATTCATGTTGGCAGGCAATAAACTGCAAGCCTTACCCAATTCCCTCGCCAACTGCAAGCGGCTGGAATTGCTCCGTATTGCCGCCAATCAGCTAAACGAATTACCCCTATGGTTATTTTCTTTGCCGCGTTTATCGTGGCTGGCTTATTCAGGTAATCCGTTTTGCGCCGAATTGGAAAGCCAGATGCTGAGTGCTTCATCCGTTGCTGATATTCCTTGGCACACGTTGGCGCTTGAACAACTCTTAGGTGAAGGCGCTTCTGGCCTGATTCATCGCGCCAATTATCATTCCGACACGAAGGTTTACGGCGTTGCGGTCAAATTGTTCAAAGGTGCGGTGACTAGCGATGGCTTGCCACAATCTGAGATGGTGGCGGCTATCGCTGCCGGACAACATCCCAATCTAATCAATGTCCTCGGCAGAGTGAACGGCCATCCCACCGCTGTCAGCGGTTTAGTCATGGAATTGATCGACCCAGAATTCGGCAATTTAGCCGGCCCGCCCAGCCTAGAATCCTGCACCCGTGATATTTATCCCTTTGATACCCGCTTCGATTTAACAGTGGCTGTGCAAATCGCCCACGGCATTGCTTCTGCCTCCCAACATTTACATCAGCAAGGCATCCTGCACGGCGACCTCTATGCCCACAACATTTTGCATTGTGGGCAAGGACGGGCTTTGCTTGGTGATTTCGGCGCGGCCTCGTTTTATCCAACCGATGAAAGGGCAATTGCCGAAAACCTAGAGCGGCTGGAAGTAAGGGCTTTTGGTTGCTTGCTTGAAGAATTGCTGGAACGATGCCAGCTAATGCTAGATGATCAGCCGATGTTTGATCTTGTGAATGATTTAAAATCGGCTTGTTTGTCTGATGAAAATAAACATCGTCCATTTTTTGCTGACATCACAAATCGCTTAATTGAAGCTTTAGGCATAATTTCTTGAAAACAAGAGGCCCCAATCCGGTTTTGGATTTTAGAATAAGATATTCGATGATCTAAAAATATTTGGGTAAACCGTCGATTTATGCAATAACGTGGGGTGGCGTACAGACTTGCGGTTTGATCTTATGCAGACTTATACTGGCGTTACCAACTAAAGTTATCGTAAATCAATAATATAGGTTTTGTTCTTAGTGAAACAACCACTCCCGCCTACTCATGCGCCGCCATTAATACCCATAACAGTTGCTGAAAAAGCCGCCTGCGTTTTGCCGATTGTCGGCATCGGTGCGTCGGCGGGCGGCTTGGAAGCCCTGGAAGAATTCTTCCGCCGAGCCCCTGCCGATAGCGGCATGGCTTTTGTAGTGGTGCAGCACCTCGATCCCAACCACCTTAGTATGCTCACCGACATATTGCAACGCACTACGGCCATGAAAGTGGTCGAGGTACAAGACCAAATGACGGTTGTCGCCAATCAGGTTTATGTCATACCACCCAATCGCGATATGGCAATTTTCCATGGCAAGCTGCAATTAAGCGAGCCGGATGTACCGCGCGGACATCGTTTGCCGATTGACGCCTTCTTGCGCTCACTAGCGGAAGACCTTCAAGAAAACGCGGTCGGCATCATTTTGTCCGGCACTGGCACAGATGGTACACAAGGCTTACGCGCTATTCTGGGTGGAGGTGGCATCACCTTGGTGCAAGAACCCAGCACGGCAAAATATGACGGAATGCCTAGCAGTGCCATCCAAGCGGGTTACGCCAGCCGTGTTTTGCCTGTGGAAAAAATGCTGGAGGCATTGCTGAGTGATGTCCGCATCATGACTACGCAGACCCAATTACCGGCCACACCGAAAATCACCAACGACATAAACCGCATCCTCATGCAATTACGTTCCAGCACTGGACACGATTTTTCGCAGTACAAAAAAAGTACCATTGGGCGGCGTATCGAGCGGCGCATGGCGCAGCATATGATTGATGATGCCGATGTTTATGCCCGTTACCTGAAAGAAAATCCTGATGAGGTACGGGCATTATTTAAAGAATTGCTAATTAACGTCACCAATTTTTTTCGTGATCCTGAAGCCTTTGCCCTATTGGAGACCGATATTCTCCCTAAACTCTGCCATGACAAGCCGGACAATTATATATTTCGGGTTTGGGTGGCGGGATGTGCAACCGGAGAAGAAGCCTATTCGATTGCCATTTTATTGCGTGAACTGATGGATAAGGCACACTTGGAATTTAAAGTGCAAATTTACAGCACCGATTTGTCAGAGGAGTCCATCGCGATTGCCCGTGCCGGCATTTATCCGGCGAATATCGTCCAAGATGTCAGCGCGGAAAGGTTGCGCCGTTTCTTTATCAAGGAAGACAAAGCTTATCGGGTCAAAAAAGAAATCCGCGAAATGGTTGTGTTTGCCATCCAAAACGTCATTAAAGACCCACCTTTTACCAAGCTGGATTTGCTCAGTTGCCGAAACCTGATGATTTATTTAGGAGCGGAATTACAAAATCGGCTGATTCCGACTTTTCATTACGCGCTGAAATATGATGGGGTTTTATTTTTGTCGCCCTCCGAAAGCATCGGCAACCATACTAATTTATTTACCCCGCTGAGCCGTAAATGGAAATTTTACCGTGCCAGCCATACCCTTAAAACGTCCCAAGCCGTCATCTCACATGCCGTCTCTTGGACAACAGAAACGGATAACAAAACCGCCGAGGAAGCGATGTATAAACCCAAGGACATTAATTTTGCCGAATTGACTAAGCGTATGTTGGTGCAATTTTATGCCCCCGCTTCGGTGATTACCGATGGTAACGGCGACATCCTTTATGTGCATAGTGAAACGGGCAAATACCTTAGGCCCGCACCTGGGCAAGCTAGCCTTAATATCATTGAAATGGCCCGTGAAGGTTTGGAACTGGAATTGCGCAATGCCATACGCATCGCAAACAATGAAGCGACCCCCACTTTAAATAAAGAATTGCAAGTCAAAACCAATGGTGGTTTTAGCGATGTCAGCCTCAGTGTTAGGCCGCTACCAAACTCGGATGGCAAGCAACCGCTACTCTTGGTCAGTTTTCAGGATATTGCCAGCCCTATAGTCAAAGTCTCGCGCAAACGTATCGCCAAACCAGTCGAATTGAATCGCATTGAAGAGTTGGAGCGGGATTTGGCGTACTTGAAAGAAAGCTATCAAGCCAATCTGGAAGAGCAACAAGCCTCCAATGAAGAACTGAAATCGACTAACGAAGAAATGCAATCCACCAACGAGGAACTGCAATCAACTAACGAAGAATTGGAAACGTCTAAAGAAGAACTGCAATCTGTCAACGAAGAACTCATCACCGTCAATGCCGAACTGCAAGCCAAAATCGAGCAATTGGCGAGTATGCAAAATGACATGAAAAACCTGCTCGACAATACCAATATCGGCACAGTGTTTCTTGACGAACAATTGGTGATCCGGCGTTTCACCCGCGAAGCGAACAAGCTCTATCGGCTGGTGGAGACCGATGTCGGCCGTCCCTTAGCGGATATTAAAGCCAATTTTGAAGTTGAAGACTTGCTCAGTAAAGCCCAAACCGTGCTAGACACGCTGATTCCATTTGAGCAGGAAATCCGTATCGAAAACGGTGCTTGGTTTCTCGTCCGCATCCAACCTTACCGGACGCTGGACAATATTATTGAAGGCGTGGTGCTGACTTTCACCGACATCAGCAAACGTGTCGCCGCCGAAACCGCTGTGCAACTGGCGCGTGAACTGGCAGAAAATGTCGTCGATACGCTACAAAAACCTCTGCTAGTACTGGATAGCCAATTGCAGGTAGTGACCGCTAACCGAGCCTTTTATGGGTTTTTTAACGTGACGGTTGCTGACACGGTAGGACACAAAATTTACGATTTGGGCAATGGACAATGGAATATCCCTGCTTTGCAGGAACTTTTAGAAATTATCTTACCCCGCGACCAAACCGTTGAAGGGTTCTGGGTTGAACATGATTTTCCATTGATCGGACACCATAAAATCCACTTAAATGCCCGCCGAATTGTTGGCAAAACGAGCGGACCTTCATTAATCCTGCTGACAATGGCAGAAATCGGTGACGGCTCATTCTTTGAACATCAGGAACAGCAAGTATGAACAAACAACATGAAAGCGATCCTCGCCAAAATCTCAGAACAGAAGCGGAAAAACTGGTGCTTAGTCTATCCCCCAAAGAAACGACCGCGCAACCCGAAGAAATTCTGCTGCACGAGCTGTTAGTCCATAAAATTGAATTGGAAATGCAAAATGAAGAATTACGTAGAGCCCAAGCAACAATTGAAGAAGCGCGTGACCGATATGTAGATTTATTCGAATTTGCTCCCGTTGGCTATATCACCGTCACCCGTGACGGTTTGATCAGTGAAATTAACCTGACCGGAGCAAACTTGCTGGGCATAGACCGATCGAAATTGCTGAACCGACGGTTCTCGCAATTTGTCGCCCCGCAGGATAAAGACCGTTGGTATCGCCTGTTTTTAAGCATGATGACAATTTCTGCAAAAGCGGATAAGCAAGCTTTTGATATGCAAATACTTAATCCTAATGGTTCGGTATTTTATGCCCGCCTCAACTGCCTCCGCAGCGAATCGGTGAATACTCCGCCATGCTTGCGGATTGCCATAACTGACATTAGCAAAATCAAGGAAATTGAAAATGAATTACGTATCATCTCCGCCGCCTTTGAATCGCAACAGAGCATTTTCATTACCGATAACCAAAACATTATCTTAAAAGTCAACCAAGCTTTCACAAAAATGACGGGTTACAGTGAGTTTGAAGCGATAGGCCAAACACCTAAACTTCTGAATTCTGGTCGGCATAATCCAGCGTTTTTTGCCGCAATGAATGAAACCGTTAACAGAGAAGGGGGTTGGCAGGGGGAAATCTGGAACCGCCGCAAAAATGGTGAGGTTTACCTTGTTTGGCTCACCATTACGGCAATCTACGGAGATGATGGCGTAGTGTTACATTATGTGGCTACGCAAACTGATATCCAACAAACTCCATCATTGGGAAAATGAAGCACTAGGGGTTTACGGCTCTTGAGGGCATTTGGCTGGCTGACCGCTACAAAGAATAAACACAAGTAAACTTCTACACTAGGATATTGCCGAATGCAAAAACCTATCAGGTGTTAAAAACCTGATAGGTCTTTGTAACACCGGTTACTAAGTGGTGCATATATTTTTTATCAGAAAGCAGTCCATTTCCCTCTGACATTATTACTTATTTTGGAAAATCCGCACCGCGGGTAACAGCTTCCCAAGCAGAAAATTCTTTACGCAATACTTCCAGCTTTGCTTTAGCCCCTTCAAAAGCATCATTGCCCAAAAGTAAATGGTGCGGGGGATTATCTGACTCAATAGCTAAGACAATGGCGTTGACAGCGCGAACCGGATCGCCCGCCTGTTTCCCCGAAATGGCACGGATATTTTTTCGCCATTTTCCGGCAGTTTTAGCGTAATCGTCGATTAGGTTTTTGCTTTCATTCGCCGAACGCCCCGCCCAATCGGTACGGAATCCGCTTGGTTCGACCACCATCACCTTAATGCCCAACGGTTCCACTTCTTGTGAAAGCGCGTCGGACAATCCTTCCACGGCAAATTTAGTGGCGTTGTAGTAACCCAAGGAAGGCAGGCCTGTCAGTCCGGCGATAGAGGAGATATTTACAATAAAACCTTTACGGCGTTTACGCATAGTCGGTAACGCCACATGAATCATCCTCGCCAAACCAAAGAAATTGACATCAAACATTTTACGCACTTCGCTTTCGTCGCTTTCTTCAACGGCGCCAAAATAGCCAATGCCGGCATTGTTGACTAGGACATCAATGTGTCCAAACGCCGCTTCCGCCGCTTGAATGGCGGCTTCGGCCTGAAGGTGATCGGTCACATCGAGTTTAAGCACCAACGCTTCGCCTTTTTCAGCCAAATCTTTGACCGCATCGGGATCACGCGCCGTCATAACCGTGCGGTAACCCAATTCTAAAACATGGCTGGCGAGTTCACGCCCAAAACCAGTTGAGCAACCCGTGATAAACCAAACGGGTTTTTCGTTGTTTGAATTATTCATTACACTATTTCCTTCTAGGAATGTTGGTTAATCTTGATCATGCCATGATTTGGTGTTCTTCACTGGCTTCATCATGATGGATATTAGCCTCTTCGGCTTTATTCCGTAGCAAAATGTCCCTGGCTTTTTCGACTTCTTGCACCGAACCGTGGACTAGCAAAAGGAATTTGTCGGCTTTGATCGCAGTTTCATAACGCACGATACTGTCTTCAGGAATGCCGATACTCGCCAGCGCACCACCTAGAGCTGTCAAGCCGCCAGTGATGACCGCCGTTTCCAATGCGCCTAGTATCCAACTGACCAAGGGGCCACCGACCATCACCGGGCCAATACCGGGGATGAGGAAAAATGCCGAGCCGAACAAAATCCCCCATACCCAACCCCAAAACAAACCAAACTTACCCCAAGTCGCTATCCGGTCACCCGTGTTGTAATAACCAACGACATTTTCTTCGCTGTGATAATCTTTGCCGATTACAGATAATTTTTTCATATCGTAACCAAACTTTTGCAAATCTTTGACGGCATTTTCAGCATTTTGATGATTGCTGAAAAGCCCAACGGTAGCATTGTGCTTTAGTAACATTTTGTTCTCCACTAGGTTAAAAAAATAGGTCATGCTTAAAATGATGGCTAATGCGCCCTGCTCCCTTTCCTGGATTAACCAAATGGCTAACGGCAACGGCGGTTGAAAAGATGGCTATCTTTCGCCATCCGTACAATTATCAAAAGGGGGCGTATTTGACGAGGAGGCAACATAAACCATGTGTAACTAGCTGTTAAAGTTTTAGTTTTGCTTTTAATGGCGATTGTGGTTGACATTCAAATGTTTTTGAATGTCACTACGATGGTCATGGTCATCATCACGATGATTTTGACCGTCGCCACGATGATCATGGTCATCACCGCGATGGTCGTGGTTGTCGTCACGATGATTGTAGTCATTACCACGATGATATAGGCTTGGGTAACGACGATGGTATTTTATGTATCGAGGGGCATATTCGCGGTGATACCAGTCGTGTTGCACAAAATAAACCCGTTCATGGCAGGCGTTATAGAGTTGGCAATATCTGCTCCATTGCCGTGCATGACCGGGACGCACACGCAGATAAATCGGCGGGCGATTGATTGCCCCATAACGGTAATTGATGATCTTGGGTTGCCGGTAGTACACACGCGGCGGCGGATAACCGCCGATATTCAGTTGGCCATAGTAACCAGGCTCGCCGACGCTGATAGACACGACTGCATTGCTTTCGGGGGTGAAGGTAAATAAGGTGGTGACGGCTAGTGCCGCACCAATCAGAAAACGTTTCATTGCAACTCCTTTTTATGATTTAGGTGACGAAAACAATAATCCGCTTGTTTTGAAAAAGTCTCTGTGCGCTGGGATACTAAATTTCGTATTGCCAACCCTGTTCTATCGGGCAAAAAAATACCCCCCAATTGCTTGGGGAGTATTCTGAAACCTTACTTCAATTCCGAGAGCTTTTTATTTACTGTGCTCGTCAGCGTATTGTTTGCAACAGTCCGATTCTTGCTTAGCCGCCTGTGCCGAATGGCCTTGCGCTATTTGGGCATGGTGCGCGGCAGATTTGGGATCACCTGCTTCGTGCTGTTTAGCCGCTTCTGTGTGATGCTTGGAAGCAGCTTCATGATGTTTAGCGGCTTTTTCGTGTTGTTGCTGCTGAGTTTTAGTTTTAGATGATTCTTTTGTTTGTGGCATGGTGTTTCTCCTGAATAGAATTGAACAGAATGTTCAAAATGTAAGCCAATTTTGGCTTGCAGCTTAATGATAGGGAAAAACGAAAATCGATTCCGTTCGATGGCGTACATAGCGTTTGATGGAATCCTTAGTTGGACGGGGGTTTGTAACCGTCATTGAAAAATTGATAAGCTTGGATCGGCGTTAAACATAATTAGGCGGCAAAAGTGGCTCAATACCTTCAAATTGAGCACTTGGATGATGTTTAGTGATTAATTGGCTGATTGTTTCAATACGATCTTTAGGAATATCTACCATGACGAGTATTTCTCCTCGTTCAATAGCCTCCACATATTTTTTAACTTTTGAATTCCCGACGCCAAGGCCAGCCAAGCCGCTCATCATCATCCCGATGGTCGCGCCGTAAAACAAAATCCCAAGAACGGGGCCACCTGCAATCGCAAATCCGGCAAAGCGTAAACCCACCAACCCTGCCAATAAACCCGTTGTTGCGCCCAATGCCGCACCCCGTTCCAAAGCGGGTATAAAATCAGTTTTCTGAAGTTCAGATGCTTCAGGAAGATCGCCAAGCGGGGTATCCCTTTTGGCTAATATATGTAAATTTCTATCCGTTATTCCTTCTGTGCGTAATTCATCAACAACTAAATGTGCAATTTTAATGTCGGGGGCTAAAAAATAAATTCTTCTCATTGTCTTGTCCATATAAGTTTGGTTTTGGGCATGAGGCCAAAATTGCCAGTCATTTTCTGGATACAACTGGGTAATAACGGACTCTGTTATCGAAACTGGTAAGCGCAGCTTCGGTTTCTGGTAGTAGGAAGCGGGCAAGATGCCCGAGCTCCAAAAAACGAAAACTTGACCGTTTAAATATGTGCAATTAAATGAAATAAACGGGGGCATAGGCTAATCAATCCACAACATGACGATATTGAAATCCCCGCGTTATGTCTGTGCGTTGCCAAACACTAGGCGCAAACGATTAACCACCAATTCCTTTCTGGAAACTTAGGAATGCGCATGGAATAAGTTCGTTGATTAAGACCTGTCAGGTTTGGCGGGTTTTTGTCTAAATTATTTCATGCTCATTCCTTAGGCTTTTGTTTAGACTTTTTGGCCAAAACCGTTGCCGCAAACACAGGCATGCCAATTCCCGCGCATTTTCTCCGGTTTTATGTACCTTAGCGCACAGTGTTTAAGCCTTTATTCACTTACATTAATCACAGTAATTTTTGTATACCCAATCGGCATATTTTATTAACACCGAATTCGGACTACCTTAAATTACGTTTTCAATTAATCCCAACGGAGAATACTTATGAGTCATCAAAACCAATCATCAAACACTGCCGAAACATCGTCGAGCAACATCGGCATGTCCAACGCCAACTCCCAAGCCACCATGAAAAACATGATGCACGCCCACCCGATGCCCAACTACATGGCCATCATGAAAAAAGAAGCTGATACTTTCAAGCTGGATGATCAACAAGAAGCCAAGGTAGACGAGTGGATTAACGAGCATTACAACAAAGCTACAGAATTGGCTGAGGAAATCATTGTTGCTGAACATGCCTTGGCAGAAGCCTCAATGGACGGCTCCAGCCTAGAAAACATCATGAAAAAGTTTGATGAAACTGCGGTAATGCGCCGCACCCTGGCGGAGCTAAAAACCAAATGCCGCGACCTATTGCATTCCGTTTTGACATCAGAACAATGGAAGCAACTGGTTACATTGGAAAAAGCGGCACTGGGCGTGAATTAGTCGGAACCGCGCTGAGATAAACCTTAAGCCTAACGTCGAGGAAATTATCCAAAGCCTATAATCGCTTAAGCTTCATTCATCAAAGCCCAACCAGAGTAAATATTTCCCTACCCTACTTATTTTATTATTTGCAGGGTAGGTGAAATCTATTACGCTTTTGATTTTTGCGACAAAGGCTGTTAGGCGCGGTATCAAACAAGCCTTGGAAATCTTAACTTTGATTTTTAATCAGGTTTTTTAGTAAAGCCCTTTTATGTAGCGATTGACCTCGAACCAAGAATCCCCAAAAGCAACGGCATTGCACGATTCCTGCCCCCCTTTTTTCGCTCTGGATTTAAGTGGTTGTCATTAAAATAAAAAAGGGCTTCAATAATGGACAATTTAACGAAGCAAGCACCGTCAAACACCCTGTTCAGCAAAATTGTCACCGCAAATTCCAAAACAATGACTTCTGAAAATCCAAGTATGTCAAGCAGAAACGAAAAAATCCCAGCACCTTTACACCTTTACCTGATTCGTCATGGCGAAACCGAGTGGGCGGTCTCCGGCCGCCACACTGGCAGCACGGATATTCCCTTGACCACCAATGGCGAGAAGGAAGCGCGAGAGCTGGGCAGGCATATTCGCGATATTGCCTTTGCCCAGGTGCTGTGCAGTCCGCTCAAACGAGCGCGGCGCACCTGTGAGCTGGCTGGGTTGGATCAAGTGGCGGAAATCGAACCGGATTTGGCGGAATGGGCTTTTGGTGATTTTGAAGGACTGCATTTAGCCGAGATTCTAAAAATTCACCCAGGCTGGGATGTATTGGTGGACGGTTGCCCAAACGGTGAAATGCCAGAACAGATTTTAAAACGTACTGATCGGCTTATCGCCCGTCTACGTAATTTGACGGGCAATGTCGCATTGTTTTCCCATGGCAAATTCGGCGGAATTTTGGCGGCACGATGGATAGGTTTGCCGATTACGGCCTCGTGCCATTTCCCGTTAGGAACAGCCTCACTGAGCAAGCTGGGCTACGACCATCGCCACACTGATGTGCCAGTGATCGACTTATGGAACGAGGTCGGACACAAAACAGGGGAGTTTTTAAAATTGGCAGATACTTTGCAAAAAGGCTAATGAGTAATTGTGCAAGCACGTCAATCAAACCTAAAACCCCTAAACTTCAAGCACCCTCCAAAGCGGAGGATACGACTCACGAACCAAACTTAATGGAGAAAACCATGCATCAAACGCCCACACAACGCTTAACCGACGCTTTACAAGATGAATACAAATCGCGGGCGACCTATCGGAAAGTGATCGAAAAGTTCGGTCCAGTCCGCCCGTTCGTCAATATCGTCGAGGCCGAAGGCCGTCATGTCCAAGCTCTGCTTGCATTGTTTGAGAAATATCAAATACCCGTTCCGGAAGACACTTGGCCCGAACGGATTACTGTTCCTGATACGCTTAAACAAGCCTGTCTGAACGCGGTCGCTGACGAAAAAGCCAATATCGCAATGTATGACCAGTTGATCGCTGCCAGCTCGGAACCTGACATTCGCCGGGTATTGGAAAATCTCCAATCTGCTTCCCGTGACCGTCATTTGCCGGCCTTCGAACGCAACGCTTCGAAACAGGGTAACAGCGGAACGAGTAGGCATTGTTAGGATTTTCCTTTAAAACTACAGATGAATGAAGCTAGTTTTGCCCTAGAAAAGGGTGATAATGATTCGTTCAGAGCTTTCCTGATATTTAAGCTAGCGTTACAACCAATTTAAAAATACCTCTTTAAAGGAAGTTTCAAATGTATGGCAATTTGGGTGATATGAAAGAAGGCGACACTGGTCGCGTCGTGGATTACGATTCAAATTCGATGCCTTATCGGCAGAAATTGCTGGCGATGGGTTTAACGCCCGGCACCGAATTCAAGATTATCCGTATCGCGCCTTTAGGCGACCCCGTTGAAATCCGGGTGCGCGGCACCGATCTTAGCCTACGCAGCGGCGAGGTAGCTGGATTACAAATTGAGCTTGTTAGCAGTCGGACGCAAGGGTCGAAACCCGCCTTGGAAAAAAAAGACTATACGGTTGCCATCATCGGTAATCCCAACAGCGGCAAAACGACGCTGTTCAATGGACTGACCGGCGCCCGGCAACATGTCGGCAATTGGGCCGGCGTTACCGTCGAGAAGAAAATCGGCTGTTACCGATATGAAAATAAGGCCATCAAAATTGTAGATTTGCCCGGCATCTATGCGCTGGACGTGGACGAGTCGGCCACTTCCCTGGATGAAAAAATCGCCCGGGATTACATCCTCTCGCGTCAGGCCGATCTAATCATCAACATCGTCGACACTTCCCACCTCGAACATAATCTCTACCTGACGACAGAATTGTTGGAAATGCGGCTGCCGATGCTGGTGGTGCTGAATAACATGGACGACGCCATCGGTTCGGGCATCAAAATCGACAGTGCCGAAATTTCCCAAAGGCTCGAATGTCCGCTGGTTTCGTTAATCGCAACCCGGGCCGATGACCTCAGGGCGCTGAAATCCAAAATCAACCGTCTGGCGCAGAATCCAACGCTATCGAATTTCTTCGTCATTTATCCAACTGCGGTTAAGGCCGCGCTAGACCAGCTCTCACCGTTGGTGGAACAGCAATTGGAAAGCAAATTCGGCTATGCCCGCTGGTTCGCCATCAAATTACTGGAGCGTGACGGTTTTGCTATCAGCCATGCCGGCCCGTTACTGACCGAAAAGGCGGAACAACTTCGTTTGGAGATTGAAGAGCAAACCGGCGACGAGGCGGATTTGTTGATTGCGGACAGCCGTTACGGTTTTATCAGCCTTCTGGCGCGGGAAACGCAAACGCGGCAGTCCGAAATTGGCCGCGACCTGTGCGATAAAATCGATGAGGTGGTTTTAAACCGATTTTTAAGTATTCCGATCTTCTTCGGGATTATGTATTTGATGTTCACGTTCACGATCAAACTCGGACGGGCTTTTAAACCGTTCTTTAACGATATCGCCCAAGCGTTTTTTGTCGACGGTATGACGCATTTGCTGGTGCTGCTGGGCAGTCCGCAATGGCTGATCCTGCTAATTGCCCAAGGTGTCGGCAACGGCATCCGGGAAGTCGTCGCGTTTATCCCGATTCTCGGTTTTCTGTATCTGTTTATTTCGGTGCTGGAAGAATCGGGCTACATGGCACGGGCGACTTTTGCAATGGACCGTCTGATGCGCTTTTTGGGTCTCCCCGGCAAAGCCTTTGTGCCGATGATTTTGGGATTCGGTTGTAACGTCCCCGCCATGCTGGCAACCCGCACCTTGGAGCGTCCGCGCGACCGCCTGTTGAGCATCCTGATGAACCCATTCATGACTTGCGGGGCGCGGCTAGCGGTATTTACCTTGTTTGCCGCCGTGTTTTTCCCTGACAATGGCGGGCTGGTCGTATTTTGCCTGTATCTCATAGGCATCGGCTTCGCCATCCTGACTGCCTTGCTGCTAAAAAATACCTTTTTAAAAGAAGAATTTTCGTTAGTGATGATGGAAATCCCCAATTATCACGTACCAAAACTAAAAAATGTGCTCATCAACAGTTGGGCCCGGGTCAAGGCCTTTGTGTTGCGGGTCGGAAAAATCATTATTGTTATGGTCTTGGCCTTAAACCTGCTGAGTTCACTGGGAACGGACGGCTCATTTAAAGCCAATAACATCGAAAATTCAGTACTCAGCGCCGCCGGACGCGCGGTAACGCCGGCATTGGCCCCGCTGGGCATCAAGGCAGACAATTGGCCAGCAACGGTAGCGCTGTTTACCGGCATTTTGCATAAAGTCGTCGTGATCAGTACGCTGAAAACCATCTACGCGCCTTCCTTGCTGAATAATCAAGACTTTGATTTAACCGAGGCAGTTAAACGGGCTTTTATGACCATTCCCATGGGGCTGAAAAAAATGCTCGGCATCAAACCCGTTAAGCCCGAAACCAATCAGAATCCGTTCAATACCGCACTGCATACGCATTTCAACGGCCAAATCGGGGCTTTCGCCTATTTGTTGTTCATCCTGCTGTATTTCCCCTGCATTGCCACCTCGGCAGCCGCCTACCGTGAATCAAACTGGGGCTGGTCGGTTTTTATGGCGTCGTGGGCGACGGGCTTGGCTTATCTGACCGCAACATTATTTTATCAACTGGCGACTTTTGGCCAACATCCCGAAACTTCAACGGCCTGGCTGATCGGAATTGCGCTTGTCATAGCCAGCGTGTTGCTAGCCTTCCGTTATTGGGGCAGACGCCAGCAGCTACATTTAAAATTAGGATAACATTATGTTTTATAAACCCTATTTTGACAAAATCGACGCGGGGCTGCTGAAAATCAGCCCTCGCCAAGACATTATGCTGCTGCGCGTGATTGCGTCCATTGTTCCGGTGGTCTTTTTTGGTTTGGATGCGTTTTACGATTGGCCGATCTTGTATTGGCTGGGTATGCCGTTTTACCTGTTTTGCCTGGCGCTTTATCTGGAAGGCTTGTTAAAAAGCATATTGTTACAGCACAAAGTTTCTGCAGAACTATTAATCGTGCTGGTGATGACGGTCACCCTGATCGACGGGACTCCGTTAAGCGGCGCGATGGTCGCTTGGTTTATCGGCTTGGGTTTATTTATCTCGTTTACGATTATCAAAAAAAACCGGGAAAAAATCGAAAGCCTGATTCAGGAGGGCAAAAAAACCGCCCAAATGCTGCGGGATGGCAACATTGAAGAAGTGCCGATTAACCAAATTCGGCAAAACGATGTGGTACTTATCCCTAAAGGCGCGATGGTGCCGATAGACGGAATTATTATTGAAGGCACTTCATCGGTAGACGAATCCAGCATGACTGGCGAACCTTTTCCGGTTTATAAACCAACCGGGGCATCGGTAACCTCAGGCACCTTAAATTTAACCAGCCCTCTTCAAGTAAAAGCTGTAAAAAACGGCGATGACTCGTTTCTTGCGGTGATTACCCAAGAAATCAAAAACAGTTTGGATAATAAATCGGATTTGCAGCGGCGCGCCGATACCACAGTGCAGATTTTGTTGCTGTCGGTAACCGCCTATGCATTTGTGCTGTTTTTTTTCACGGGCAGCTTGCATCTGATGGCAACGGCACTGGCGGTAGTCTGTCCCTGCGCTTGGGCGCTGGCGACACCAACTGCATTCGCCGCCAATATTGGCCGTTTGGCCCGGTCGAATATTCTGGCTCGTGGCGGCGAACCGCTGGAAAACATGCAAGACATCAAAATCTTGATTCTGGATAAAACCGGCACGGTGACTTTGGCGGAACCCGAAGTCAGCCAAGTCATTGAAATTGCAATGCCGCAACAGCAGATATTGGAATTGGCGGCGTCGATTGAATCCCGTTTCGACCATCCCATCGCGCGTTCAATTATCAACTTTGCGAAAAAACAAGGCGTAACTGGGTTCTTTTCGGTACAGCAAGCCCAAGACCTTCCTGGCCGGGGCATCCAAGCCAAGATTAATCAGCAGGACATTCTGATGGGTAGCGCCGAAACACTGAGCCTTCAAGGTATTGAAGTGCCCGCTACCGGGTACACTGGCCGCGCCATCTGGCTAGCGGTAGACCGCGAAGTGAAAGGCGCTATCGTCATACACGACATCATGCTGTCGGAAATGCAGGGGTTAGGGGATGCCCTTCGTGCCAATGGTATCGAAAAAGTGATTTTAGCGACCGGCGACAACGAGGAATCAGAAGCGAAACGGGTGGCAGAGTATATCAAAGCTGATGGCTATCATTTTAATTGCAAACCAGAGGATAAAGCCGCGCTAGTCAAACAATTCCAAGCCCAAGGCAAAGTGGCAATGGTCGGTGATGGCGTCAACGATGCCCTTGCGCTCGCCGCTGCCAATGTTGGTATTGCCATCGGTGGCCATAAAAACGTCAATTTGGCGATTATTTCGTATGCGAGCAGCCCGACCACTAACTTAGAAATTGCCAAAATCAATTTAATCTGATTTGCCGAAAGGCAGTAATTCGTCGATGCGGCTGTTGGGCCAAGTGGGTAGTTTTTCCAAGGTGT
>Ga0247834_1000677_pt1 | contig 64194 bp, 55 predicted proteins | sample LaCruzMarch2015__8_FD_187118 | JGI IMG/M metagenome (GOLD analysis project Ga0247834, IMG submission 187118) | Freshwater microbial communities from meromictic Lake La Cruz, Castile-La Mancha, Spain - LaCruzMarch2015_12m | ecosystem: Environmental > Aquatic > Freshwater > Lake | place: Spain...
ATAAATTGCAAAAAGCCAAAGGGTTTCTCTCAAAGACAATATTGCAATTATGGTCGCAATAAATAATAATTTAATAATAGGAATTTCATTTTTAATCTCAGCACAAACTGATAAAATTTAACATTTCATAACTTTTGAAAATTATCCTTAGAATAACCAATTACAGCGCAAGCAATACGTTTTCCAGCATTTCCTGTTTTTAAACTTTCTGCATTACCACCCTGTCCACAATCATCCTCGTCTTCATGAATTATTAGTCCTCTACCAATTATATTACACTTAGTACCTCTAAGTTTAATAATATCATCATAGAAAGAATATTTAGCTTCACCTTTGGAGTTAGTTCTTATATTTCCTAGATCACCAACATGTCGCTCTTTTAAACCAGGACAACCATGTGTCTTACCATATGGATTAAAATGAGCACACATACTAGTGCATTTATCTGTTAAATCTCCTGCTTCATGAACATGAAATCCATGAAGACTGTTAGGTTTAAGTCCATTTATATGTAAATCAATTCTAACTATACCTTCATGTAAATCTTCTACAATTTTTATATAACCATTAATCTCTCCAAAAAAAACAGCAATAGCAGAAATAGGTTTATCTGTCATTTTATAATATAAATAAAATAATATAAATGAAATTAAAACTAAAAAGATTATAAAATATATAAAAACAATATTTTTCATATATTATATTTTGAATATAAATTTATATCTTTCACTTTCATTTAATTTTGTTCTCTCCCCTAAAAATTTAAAATATTGATTTGCAATCTCAAATTGTCTAGGTTTTTTATCTTTCAAAACTTCTAGTCTTACTTTCATAATCATTCCTACTTGCCAAATGCGTTTGTGACTGTATTTTTTACTTTTATATAATTTTTCTAATTTTTTAATTGTATTTTTAACATCATCAACAGTTGTATATTTAATATGAATTGTATCATTTGGATTTTTATCAATATACACATCAAATGATTTTTTTGGATTATTTGGGTTGTATAGAAACCTTTTTTTGGTTTTATTTTTTGAATAAAATCTCTTTCTTGTTTTCATAGTTATATTATTATATTATAAAATTAATTATATTTAAAAAAATTGATTAAAAATAAACAAGATAAATATAAATTATTAATAATATAATGGAACATATCTTTAGAGTATTTGATTACAATGTGTATAATGTTTACGATTCATCTAGAGACACAGGTCAAGAAAACGTGTTTAAAGACAATAATGTGTTTATGATTCAAATGTTTGGTGTAGATGAACACGGTAAAACTTATTCAGTAACAGTAGACGGATTTAAACCATTCTTCTATGTTATGGTAAATGATAGTTGGTCAATTGAAATGAAAGAAAATTTTATAAAACATTTAAGAGACAAAATGGGAAAATATTATTATGATTCAATTACGGATTCAAAAATAATTAGACGTAAAAAATTATACGGTTTTGATAATAAAAAAGAGCATAAGTTTATATTTATTGAATTTGCTAATTTAAGCGCCTTTAATAAGGCAAAGAACTTATGGTATTCAGATTATCAGTCTGGTCATACACTATTAAAAGATGGTTATAACTATTTTGACACAAATATTAAACTATATGAAGCGAATATTCCACCTTTATTGCGTTATTTTCATATCAAGGATATTAGTCCTTCAGGATGGATTGCAGTTCCAAAGAAAAAAGCAGCTGAATTTAAAAATGAACTAAAAACAGTAAATTGTGATTACCAATTTGCAACAAATCTTAAAAATATTATTCCGTTAAATGATAAGGAAACAAGAGTTCCTTATAAGATTATGAGTTTTGATATTGAGGCAAGTAGTAGTCATGGAGACTTTCCTGTTCCTATTAAAACTTATAAAAAGTTAGCAACAAATATTGTTGAATATTTTGAAAATATTTGTATAGATCAATTTGATAAAAAGTTAATGAGTGAAAGACTAAAAAATATTGTGCTTGCAGCATTTGGTTATGGTACTATTGAGGGAATTGATTTAGTTTATCCAAAGAAAATTCCTAGAACAGAGGAAGATGTTATTGGTTTAATTAATAAATGGCTTGAATGTAAAGTAAGAAGTATACAAAAATCTGAAGAATTTAATCAAGCAAATTCATTAGAAGCAATATTTGAGAAAATTTCAAAAGAAGTTGAACTTGAAGCAGAAGAAGATGGAGAAGGACAATCAAATGAAAATGGAGAAGTTAATGTGGCTTTTGAAGGGACCTCAAGCAAAGCATATAATTCCTTAAGGAATGTAAAGGAATATTCTGATAAAAAAGCAACAATTGTGGATGTCATTTTAGATAAAAAATATGAGCGAGAAGGAAAGCTGAATGAATTGAATATTTCATTAAATTCAGTATTTCCTAAGTTAGAAGGTGATAAAGTGACCTTTATTGGTTCAACATTTATGAACTATGGAAATAAGGATCCGCACTTAAATCATTGTATTGTATTGGATACTTGCTGTGAGTTGCAAATGGAAAATAGTATTATTGAATCATATAAAACAGAACGCGAAGTATTACTTGCGTGGCAAGATTTAGTTCAAAGGGAAAATCCAGACATCATTATTGGTTATAATATATTTGGTTTTGATTATGAGTTTATGTTTAGAAGAGCTGAAGAAAATGGTTGCACTGAAGATTTTCTGAAACTTTCGCGAAATAACGATGAAGTATGTGGTACAAAAGATAAAGATACTGGAAAATATAAGATTGAAGAAAGCAGTATTCAAATAGCAAGTGGTCAGCATGATTTGCGATTTATTAAAATAAATGGTAGACTACAAGTTGATTTGTATAACTTTTATAGAAGAGGTGAAAATTTAACAAGTTATAAATTAGACTATGTTGCTGGTTATTTTATTGGTGATTTTGTTAAAAAAATAGAGCATATTGATAATAAAACTGTTATATACACAAGCAATTTAACTGGTCTTCTAATTGGTAGCAATATTCATTTTGAAGAAATAGGTCATTCAGTCGATTACTACTGTGAAGGTGCGAAGTTTTTAGTTACAAATATTGACAAGACAAACTGTAAATTTGAGATTAATGGTATGGTAAATCCAGACTTTAATAAAAAAGTTAGATGGTGTTTAGCAAAGGATGATGTAACCCCAAAAGATATTTTCAGGCTATCAAATGGAACAGCAAGTGATAGATCTATTGTCGCAAAATACTGTATTCAGGATTGTAACTTAGTGCATTATCTATTTAATAAATCAGATGTTTTAACTGGTTTTATTGAGATGGCAAAAATTTGCAGCGTTCCAATTAATTTCCTTGTCATGCGAGGTCAAGGTATTAAGTTACAAAGTCTTATTGCGAATGAATGTCGTAAGATTAAAACCCTTATTCCAGTAATTGAAAAGGGCGATTTAGATGAAGGATATGAAGGTGCGCTCGTTTTGCCACCTAAATGCGATTTATATCTTGATAATCCTGTAGCTTGTAATGATTATGCATCATTATATCCAAGTTCAATGATTAGTGAAAATTTGTCACATGATAGTAAGGTTTGGACACAAGAATATGATTTAGCTGGTAATCTAATTGACGAATGGGGATATAAAGACCCCGAAGGGAAAGGTAATTATTTATATGATAATTTACCAGGTTATGAGTATGTAAATGTGCAATATGATACATATCGATATTTCAGAAAACATCCAAAGGCAGCAGCAGAAAAAATAAGATGTGGTTTTAAAATTTGTAGATATGCACAATTTCCTGATGGAGAATCAGCCATCATGCCAGAAATTTTAAAGAAGCTATTAAAAGCAAGAAAAGATACAAGAAAAATGATACCAACTCAAAATGATGAGTTTATGAAGAATGTTTTAGAGCAAAGACAGCTCGGTTACAAGGTAACAGCTAATTCATTATATGGAGGTTGTGGTGCTAAAACAAGTTCATTTTATGAAAAAGATATTGCTGCTTGTACAACTGCAGTCGGACGTAAATTATTGACATATGGTAAGCGCATAATCGAGGAATGTTATGGAAATAAGATTTGTAATACTACTAATTATGGACAGGTTAAAACTCGTGCTGAATACATTTATGGTGATACAGATTCAGTATTCTATACATTTAATCTTGAAGAACTAGATGGTACTTTAATTAGAGGTAAAAAAGCGCTTGAAATTACAATTGAGTTAGCACAACAAGCAGGAGATATTGCAGCTAATTTCTTAAAGGCACCTCATGATTTTGAATATGAGAAAACATTTATGCCATTCTGTTTATTATCAAAGAAGAGATATGTTGGAATGCTATATGAAACTGACCCAAATAAATGTAAAAGAAAGGAAATGGGTATTGTATTGAAACGCCGAGATAATGCATCTATTGTTAAAGATATTTATGGTGGAATTATTGATATTCTCATGAAGAAACAAAATATTCAAGAAGCGATTGAATTCTTAAGAGTATGTTTACAAAATATAGTTGATGAAAAATATCCAATTGATAAACTTGTAATTACAAAATCATTGCGTTCAGGATATAAAAATCCAAAGACAATTGCACATAAAGTATTAGCTGATAGAATTACTGCAAGAGACCCAGGTAATAAACCTTGTTCTGGTGATAGAATTCCATTTGCTTATATCTCAGTTCCAGGTAAGAAAGTTTTACAAGGTAATAAAATTGAAACTCCATCTTTTATCCAAGAAAATAATTTAAAATTAGATTATTCATTCTATATTACAAATCAAATTATGAAACCAGTACAGCAGTTATTTGCTCTAGTTATTGAAAAAATATGGAGTATGCAAAATAAACGTCCTAAGCTAGTAAAATATAAAAAGGATTTAGAACAACTAAGACGCGATTTAATGTGTGAATTTGATGATGAGGATAAAATTAAAGAAAAATTTGAAGAAAAGGTTGAACAAATGAGATGTAAGGAAGTAAAGACGTTATTATTTGATGAATATCTCAGAGAAACAAATAATGAAAAATTAGGACTTCAAAGTCTAACTAAAATCTTTGTTAAAGCGAAGCTACCTTTGGTTAAATAGAAGCTAAAAGCGAATATACCTTTGGTTAAAGAGTAAGTATTTGAAATAATTATAAAATAAAAAATTACAAAATGAATAATTTTTTATTTTTTACATTAAAATAAGCGTTGCTCTAAATATAACACCCTTGCGAAACACCATTTGAACAACCATTTGAACCACCAATTGAACCATACGTATGTCGTTGCATCGTAATATCCTTCAACATCTTCTTAATCTCATCCAATCCGGTTTCCAACTTAGCTACACGTCTGCTGAGAGGGTGATCATTTTCTTCGTAATCTTCATCATCTTCATCATCTTCATCATCTTCGTAATCTTCATCACCTTCATCACCTTCATCACCTATATCAATCAAAAAATTGATAGTATCGAATTTTGATGTGCGACTAACAGGCATTGCTGAATTTAAATCATGATAATTAGTATATAAAACATTATAATCTGCGAATCCCTCATGAGCTAACTTAAACATGATTGCGTTTGGTGTTCTTCTATGCTTTTCTGCCATCTCATCAATACCCAAACCGAGAAGTTCAAATTCCCTCTGAAGTGATAAAACTTCATTAATAGTCCATCTATTACCAAATCTATTATGGTTACTCATTTACTATAGTATACTATTATAGTAGTATAGTCTTTATATTATTTATAAATATAATTATAAATCATTTTGGTCAACACGAGTATCACTGTTAAAAATCCATATGATTGAATAAAACCAAGTGCCAATAAGTATCCACATATTATTAATAATTCCAGCAGCATTATATACAATCCATCTTAAACCTTGACAATGCGGAGTTGCAATCATAAATGGTGATATTAAAAATCCAATAATTGTATCTGGAACGCAAAATTTTATGTATAGATGTGCTGAAAAATAATGCAGACATATCCATAGCAAATATATTCCCGACACTTTAAATAACATTATTAGTGATTTTAATAAAAATGTTGAAGTTTTTATTAAAAATTTATAAATATTTTCAGTAATAATTTTTTTCTTTGAATTTATCTCTTCATCATTCTTTTCATGTATATTTTCATCTAAATTTACTTCATCATTATCATGAATTATTTTGTTATTATTTTTTTTAAACCTAAATCTACGCATTGTTAAATTTACAAAATAAAAATCTTTATATCATATTTTTATAATTTATCTTGAATTACGGTTTATATTATTCATAATATTTAATAAATAAAACAATTCAGTAGTTCCACCTAATCCTGTTAGGGTATCTATTTGATTACCAGATAAATCTATAGTTTCAGTTAAGTTATTAATATTGGTATCATTAAACAAATTAAAACCAGAATTACTCACATTGCTATTAATAATATCCATTCTGGTAATAGAATTTCTCTCTAAATTGTTATTAGAAGAGTCAAATAATGTAGTAGAAGGTTGTTGAACTGTGGTTGAACTAGAAGTATTATGAGATTGAATGTTTTGTCTAGAGTTATTAAAAAAATCTGTAGAAGCATTTGAATTATATTCTCTAATATCATAACGACAAACAGGACATCTACAATTACTTCTTAACCAACTCATTAAATGTTCTGTATGAAAAGTATGACCACAATGTCTGATAACAGTGACCATATCATTATCATTAAATTCATCCATAGAAATAGGACATTGTGTATTTATTGGTCTTGTAATATAACAATATCTTACCCTTCTTGTAGCTGCTTCAATTTGAGATTGTGTTGGATAAATTTCTACTGGCTGTAAAAAATTTTGAAATAATTGTGCAAAAGAATCCAAGTTAGTATTGTTCTGATTTTGATTTGAATAATTTTGTCTTGGAATTGTATATTCAGCTACAGAATCAATAATATATGGTCTATTATTAAGATATATTCTATTATTATTTCTATTATTATTTCTATTATTATTTCTATCCCTGTCGGGATTATTCTCTCTATTTCTTCTTTCATTAAATCCATTACGTCGTTGATTAGAACCAGAGTATTGATTAGAACCAGAGTATTGATTAGAACCAGAGTATTGATTAGAATTTAAAAGTTGTATTAATAAATTTCTTATTTGATTATTTGTATCATATAAGTTATTTAACGTGTCAGTAAGATTGTTAATTTGTCTAAGATTAACATTATACATAGTATTTAAAATGTCAATTAATAACAATTGTTCATTACTTATTCTAAAAGTATTTGAATTAGAACTCATGATAATAATATTATAATAAATCTGTTTAAATATATAATTATAATTAATACAATTATATAAAATGAATAACTCAAAATATTGCGATAAAGGATTAAGTGGTTTGGCAAATTTGGGTAATACTTGTTTTATAAATTCGTGCATTCAAGTTTTATCACATACTTATGAATTAAATGAGTTTCTTGATGCAGAAACATATAAAAAAAATTTAAAAAATAAATATGATTCAGCATTATTAATTGAATGGGATGGTCTCCGAAAGATTTTATGGAATGATAATTGTGTTGTCTCTCCAAGTAGATTTATAAAAACAGTTCAAAAGGTTGCATCAGCAAAATCTCAAGAATTATTTACAGGTTATTCTCAAAATGATGTATCTGAATTTTTATTGTTTTTGATAGATTGTTTTCATAATTCATTGTCGAGAGAAATTAAATTTACAATTTCAGGAAATCCAGAAAACGAAACAGATATGCTTGCAATAAAATGTTTCAAAATGATTGAAAATAGTTATAAAAATGATTATTCGGAAATATGGAATTTATTTTATGGAGTTTATGTATCTGAAATTTCAAGAATAGACAACGGTAAAATTTTAAGTCAAACACCTGAGCCATATTTTATGGTTGATTTACCTATTCCACCAGATATTAAAACTCCATCGTTGATTGATTGTTTTAATTATTATGTAAAAGGTGAAGTTATAGAAAATTATAAAGATGAAGAGACAAATGAAATTGTAAATATAAAGAAAAAATTATTATTTTGGTCTTTTCCAAATATTTTAGCAATCGATTTAAAGCGATTTAATAATCGGTTCCAAAAAAATCAAATACATGTAAATTTTCCTTTAGATAATTTAGATTTATCATCATATGTTATTGGATATAAAAAAGAGACATATAAATATGAATTATATGGTGTTTGTAATCACAGTGGAGGTGTCATGGGTGGGCATTATACATCATATGTAAAAAATGCTAATGGAAAGTGGTATCACTTTAATGATACATCTGTTTCTGAAGTGGGATTAACTGATTCAATTATTTCACCAAAAGCATATGTATTATTTTATAGAAAAAAGAATTGAGTATTAATTTTTTAACTATTTATATAATATAATGGAAGTAGTAAATACAACAACAACAACTGATCCAGTTAATATGTATAATTATTTAAACACTTATATAATGAACCCAATGATTTTTGTTGTTATTATTTTAATTGTTGTAGCATATTATGCTTTTTCACCATCTTTAGGAACTGGAAGTGAAACTGCATCAAGTATGGATACTAATGGTAGTGGAATATTTGGTGGAATAATTATTGCTATTTTAGTAATATTAATTTTAATAAATGCTTTACAATACTTTTTTAGTATTAATGTGACAGCATATGTTCAAGGTTTATTTACTCCAAAAACGACTATAGATATAGTCGTTGATCAAAGTACTTATCAACCTGCACCAGTTCCCGAAATAAGATTTAAAAAACAAGTTTTTAATATTCCTGGTAATTATTATACATATGAAAACGCAAAGTCATTATGTACAGCTTATGGTGCTGAACTAGCTACATACGACCAAATAGAGAAAACTTACAATAATGGTGCGGAATGGTGTAATTATGGATGGTCAGCAAATCAGCTAGCTTTATTCCCAACTCAAAAGAACACTTATGATAATCTTCAGAAAATTCCTAAACACGAAAATGATTGTGGAAGACCAGGTATAAATGGCGGTTATATTGCAAATCCGAATGTTAAATTCGGTGCAAATTGTTATGGATATAAACCTAAAATAACAAGTGAAGAGGAAGAATTAATGAAAACTGCTAGTCCATATCCAGAAACACAAGAGGATATTGATTTTCAAAAGAAAGTTGATATAATGAAGAACAATCTAGACCAAATATTAGTTTCACCATTTAATTATAATACTTGGGGTGAAGTTTAATTATTTTCTGTTTATCAACAAAATCAAATCCTGAATAAGGGAGATATGAATTATTTTCATCGATATTTCTATTAACGTCTATCATAAAATATATATATTGAAGAGAAGTATAAATAAATAAAAATAATTTTATAACTCTTGCAGCACGTGTTAACGCTCTAATTAAATGTAAATACATAATATCTGTTCTAAATGTAATTGTAAGTAAAACATTTTTAAACTTAATATTCTCTCTTAATTCTATTCTACATATTGGGCATTTTAATTTTTGTTTACACCATAATTCAAGACATTGTTTATGTATTTGTCCGTCACAATTACAATTTTTAATATATAAATCTTGATATCTAAGACTAATAGGTTTTAAGTCATCATCTGTATCAGTATGAAAACAAACAAAACATTCATGTGGTTTCTCAGTATCATTTTTTATAATCTGTAAATCATCATTATAGTAATGTTCACATACTCGATAAATCATATTAGTTATATTACATTATTAATATAATTAATTATACTTTCTTCTTTTTAGTTCCTCTCTTTTTATTTCTCATTCTTCTAGTAATTTTTTTCTTTGTTTTTTGCGTTTTATTATGCTCTTTTACAAGGTCTAATAATTTTTCATGCAAATCATCATCGACAACTTCATCATCTTCCATATGATTATCATTATGTTCAAGCGAATCTACCTTTGGTTCAACTTCCTTATATTTCCCTCCTACTATTCTATTATTGTAAGAAAGTGTCCAGTTAGGAATAACCAGATTTTCAAATAAGTCTGATACTTTATCACCTCCTCCTAGTTGAGGATTATTAATGGTCATAATAGGTGACATACCAGCTTTCATCATAATAGATTTTACACTAAAACCTCCAGAATGTATTCCTCCTTCAATATCATTATTAAAAACTAATTCATCTGCTCCAATATAATCTAATTCACTCATATAAATTATTGATATATAAATTAATTATTAGAAAAGCGCTTTATTTCTGGAACTATTTTAATCTCTCTTTTTTGTTTAATATGCTCCATAATAAGCTTTACTTGGTTTTCATTCTTAATAACTTCTCCCAACGTCTTTTCTAAATATTTAAATGTAAGTGATTCATGCACCTTTGTATTTGTAAATTTTAATCTACCATCACTTATTTGAAGAGTTGAATTAGAGAGATTATTTGAAGCTGCATATATTGTGATATTATTTTCAAGAGTATTTTTTTTCTCTCTCAAAACCTTTGTGCGTTCATTTAACTCCTTAAGTTGATTATCTAGTTGAACCCATTGTTTAATCTCGTTTTCAAAACCTATTGAACTCATTATTACTCTTAATTAATAAAAAAATTTAATCAATTAAACACTAAATATATAACAATACAAATTTAATATTAGAGAGAATAGTATAATTAGATTTTAACGTTTATTATGTCTGCGAGTGTGTCTACCACCCTTTCTTCCACGTCTATAAGTATTTTGCATTCCAAGAAGAGCAAATGGAACTATAGCTTGGTTAATAACTTCACCTAAAAATCCTCCCTTTCTATATCTACCTTTGGTTCTATGACTACCTTTGGTTCTATGTCTTCTTCTACCAGCCTTTTGAATTAAATCTAATTGTTCTCCTGTTGGAATTTGAGATGTAGAGGGAACATTTTGTCCTTGAGCACCAATAATAATATTACCGGGAATTTGTCCATAAGCTCCAGCTTGGTCAAAAACTCTATTATATTGAGAATTACCTGGTCCATTTACATATTCTCCATAAGTTGCTGCTGAGGTGTATGACCCTCCAGCCATACTTCTACTTTTACTTCTACTTCTGCTTCTGCTTCTGCTTCTTTGTCTTGCCATTTATATAGAACACTGAGAATAAAAATTAATTAATCGCCTAAAATCCTCCGCAATTATTTAATTATGAACTACCTAAGTTATTCCCTTAAGGGATTTCTTTATTTCGTATCATTAGTATTAAAAGAATAAGAATTGCTAATATCATTATAAAAATTAGAAATACTAATCCCATGGTAATATAAATATAAGGATTAATTTCATATAAAATAAAATCAATTACTGGTTTTAACAATATTTTAAATTCTGTTTTAATATCTTCTCTCTTTAAAATATCTAAACATTGTTGCACAATTGAATCTTTCATAAATAATTATAAGAGAAATAATATAATATTTATGCGTGTTAATAAATTTTAATTTTTCTTTATTTTCAGTAATATGGATAATATTATTGAACCAAATGATACATTTGAATTTTCCAAAATTTCTTTAGCACATCCTGTTGGAATTCAAGGAGGAGCATACTTTACAAAAATTGAATTTAATAAGAAACCACTATACATACAATCATCAAAAAGTTTAACACGACAAGGTATTGTTAAAACAGGAAAAAAGTATTATAGTGATTTAATGTTTGATAAAAACTCTGAAACACTCATTAATTGGTTTGAAAATTTAGAAGATAAATGTAAAAAACTTATCTATGAAAAAAAAGATGCATGGTTCCAAGGCAATTTAGAAGAAAATGACATTGAAAATGCTTTTAATCCTTTAATACGTGTTTATAAGTCAGGTAAATATTATTTATTAAGAACCAATATTAAAAATACAAAGGATGATAATCCAGCAGTTAAAATATATAATGAAAATGAAATTAATTTAGGAGTAAGTGATATTACACCAGAGACTGAAATTATTTCAATTTTAGAAATACAAGGTATAAAATTTACATCAAGAAATTTTCAAATTGAAATTGAGTTGAAACAAATGATGGTTCTTGATAATGAACCCATTTTTGACAGCTGTTTAATTAAAAATAATAAAACATCTCAAAATAAATCTTTAGACGATTTAAAATCAGAACCAATAATTCAGGATGAAGTTAATTTAGAAAATATAAATGAAGAACCAAAAGAAGTAAAAGATCCACAAACCCAAAGTGTTTTGCAAAAAATGGATGAAACATTAGATTCTTTAGAAGAATTAGAACCTCTTGATTTACTTGTATCTGAAGAAAAAAATGAACATGATAATATATGTTTAGATATACAATTTGAAAATTTAAATAATGATATTGAGGAAAACAAACATGAATTAAGAGAGATTAACAATAATGATTTGAATTTAGACAATGTAGAAAGTATGACACTTAAAAAACCTAATCAAGTTTATTTTGAATTATATAAGGAAGCAAGAAACAAGGCAAAACAAGCAAAAAAGAATGCAATTTTAGCTTATTTAGAAGCAAAGAATATTAAGAAAACATATATGATTGAAAATATTAATGATGATGATAGTGATTTTGACGCCGAAATTGATGAAGCTTCAGAAAGTGAATTAGAAGGACTTTAAGAAAGTTTAGAATAAATTGATAAAATTATTTTATCAATAGTTTTATATAATGAGTGTCTCTTTAAAGAAACTATGGAATGACTACGGAGTTGGAGCTATAATTATTTTGTTAATCGTCGCTTATTGTGTATATATGTTTGCTGGTTATTTAGGAGCAAAAGGAATGACAGGACAAGAAGCTAATACCCAAATGCAAACTCAATATCAAAATACAAATGCCGCATATTCTGGAGCTGTCCGTCCTTCTGAACCATTAGGACATAATGAAGTATTCGCTTCTGCTAATGGTGTCCAAACTTCCATGCCTGGCATCCCTTCCTCTTGTTCCAAACCTAATATTCAAAATCCTGCCGAACTTTTACCTAAGGATACTAACAGCCAATGGGCTCAATTAAACCCTTCCGGTAAGGGCGACCTTGCTAACATTAACTTACTCAAGGCTGGCTACCATATTGGTATTGATACTGTCGGCCAAACCTTGAGAAATGCTAACCTTCAAATACGCTCAGAGCCACCGAATCCACAACTTAATGTGGGGCCCTGGAATTTATCAACAATTGAGAGTGACTTCATGAGACCGCCGCTAGAAATTGGCAGTGGTCCTCAATAAATTTTTTATAAAAAATAAAATTTATGGTCTCGTCAGTATTAACTAAATAATCTCAAAATCTTTATATTCATTATTTTTACACATATAAATATTTTGAACTCTATTATCATTTGTTATTTTTTCAATATTATCACATAATTCATTGAACCAATTATATTTATTTTTATAAATGTCTTCCTGAATAATTCTAATAACTGAAAATTTATTTTCATTTGCGCATTTCATTTTATACATATCTCGTCTTCTATTGTGTTCAGGCGTTTTCCATTTAGCAACTTGTTTCCAATGTTGTTCTCCATCTACTTCCACTATAATTTTTTTCTCTTCAATTGTCAAATCAAAAGGCAAATGTTTTTTATCTTTACACCAATCTACCTTATATTGTCTCTTTATTGAAGGATAATTTGTTTTTAATTTATCATAAACAAGAACTTCTGTTTTATATCTACAATTTGGACACCAAGAACCATCCGTAATATGACATAATTTACTTGGAAAATCATTTCCACATTTATCGCAATCAAATATAAATTTTTCAGCACTACTTTTGAATACTTCGATAGGTTGTTTTTTATTTTTTGTTGACCAGTTTTTACTTCTCTCTATTGAAGCAAAAGATTTATTCCGACAAGTGTGGCAATTCATTTCCTCTTTACATATCATTAAATTATGACAATAGTTACAGGAATTTCCTCTAGTTATATGAGATAGTTTTTGTTTAAAGGTATGTTTACATATAGGGCAATCAAATAAATATTCTTTATGTGAATTTTTAAATAGTTCAAATGGTTCTTCAAAATTTAAATCAGACCAATTTTTTGAATACTCTACAGAAGCAAAACATTTATCATAACATAAACTACAATTTCTATTTAAATCGCAAAGTTTTTTATTAGCACAATAAGAACACCAAGACCCTTTATTTAAGCAATTTAATGCTATTTCAAAAAGATGCTCACATTCACCACAATCAAACCAAAATTTTTTATGTGAATTTAATGCCACTTCATTCGGCTTTAAAGTATTTCGATTTGACCAAAATTTTGACTTCGAATGAGTATCAAATGTTGTCATTATTTCTTTATGGAATTATCTATAATAAATAATTTTAAATCAATTTTAATCTTTTTTATTCTTCATTTTTAATGCCCATAATTTTTTGTCTATTTTATACCAATCATCAATCTCATTTCACTTACAATACCCTAAACTATTATTTTACATTAAAATATCTCACATCTTCATCTAATAATATATGTGGACGTTCATAATTCAATTTATTATCTTAACAAATTGAATAAGTTTTTAATTAATAAATTAAATGTATATTAATTAAAATGAGTAAAAAGATAATGCATCCTACTAATCCAAAACCAAAAGTTGTAACTGAAGATTTAGGAAAAATATTTGAAATGGCAATTTGTTTACTATATGAAACACCTTATGATGGTAAATTTAAATATAGTTTGGAAAAGGCCGAACTCCTTAAACAAAAAATACAAAATCTAAAAATGTTGTTTCCACACAAACTATTACATACAGCTAAAAATGGTGCGAGATATGATTTTACTGGACAATATGATAATAACGTACAATTAAGTGCAAAAACAACAAAAAATAAAGGTGTGTTAAAGGTATGTCCACAAGTGATTGGACAGCCAACCAAAAAGAAATTTTGTGAATTCTTTAAAATAGATTTAAATATAACTATTCCAGAAATAAAAAATTACATTACAGAAAATATTAAAAATATGTTAAAAGTATATTTCGAGCATACTTTTGATTGTCCTATTATATTTTATAATGAGGCAAAAAATGTGTTATGCTTTATTAAAAAAGTAAATGATATAGAGTGGGAAAATTATAATATTGAATTTGGAAATATAAAAAAAAATAAAGATTGGAATGAAAGCACATCAATATATATAAATGACTATTCTATAGGTGAATTTCAAGTACATAATCATAGAGATAATATAAAATTTAGATGGAATTTGTGTAATTTATTACATTATTTTCATGACGGACAAAAAAATAAATATTTTGAAATAACTAATGTGCATAATCTTGAAAAGGTGGTTTAAATTTGCTTGATTAATTCATATTCAATTTCGATAAAATTACCTTTTTTAGTTGTATCAACGACCCATAAATACTCTTCTACGTATTTTTTGTCAACGCTTTGTTGAGCTTTAAATTTATTATATTGAATTTTATATAATTTAACAAATCCTTTTTTAAGAAGTATTTCTTTAAATTCATCAACTGACAACAAACCTTCATTATTATATGAAATAATTAATATGTTACAATTAATTCCACTTATTAATTTTGTAAAAGTATCTTTAACTTCAGTTTTTTTACAAAAATTACTTTTATTATAACCATCAATTAGAGCAGTTTTTCCATTCAACACAATATTTTTATCATAATGTGCTATATAATTTAATGGAGAGTAATTTGCACTGTATTGTCTTTGGTTATATGGAGGGTCCATATAAACAACATCGTAAAATTTTGAGTCTGGTTTAGCAAAATTTTCCGCAAATTCATTAAATACTGAATTATTTTCTGTTATATTTTGTTTTTGATGAATTGGTAATAAAACTAAATCTTTCTGAGCAGTTTTTTTATAGTCTTTAAGATAAGCACCATACACACAAGATGTATTTGCAACCTTATCAACTGAAACAATAAGTGATGCTAATACAAAATTAAATTCATTTAATGTTATTAATTTATTATCTAATTGTTCTTGAATATATTGTCTAATTGCGTCTGTCTTTCTAGCATTATTATTTGTAAAGAACATTCTTTCACATTGTTCATTTGGTGTAAAATTTTTATATATCAAACCATCAACTAATTCGACTTTATTACAATCATCTATAATTTTTTTTATATTTTCAGTGTAATTACATTTTAGTAACGCATAATTAATTATATAACTATAATATTCAATATCATTTGCATCACACGATTTAAATTTTTCTTGCATATTAAAACCAACAACTCCTGTTCCTGCAAATAAATCCATAAATGATTTATTACTCATACCATCAATATTGTCTTTACATACTTCTAATAAAGTATTGTATAATGTATGTTTACAACCTATATAGTTCAATCTATTCATTTCTTTATTAATATATTATTTAATGAATATATATATATATTAATCAATTTTTTAAATAATATATTATAGTAATATTGTATTATTTTTTATATTTTCTTTTATAAGTTTTTTTCTTCACTATTTTTCTTTTATTTGTTTTTCGTTTTATATATCTCCCACCAATAATTTGTTTTTGTTGAGTTGAATTTAAAAATGAAAAATCTATAAAATTTAGATTTGGCTGTAATCGTTTTTTTTCCATAACAATACTACCTGGGTTTTTTCTGCTACATACTTTGTCTATTTCAAATCCTATTTTTTTATAACGAGGAACTAAAAACCCAGCATTTGACGGTTCATCTTCTACAAACAACTTTATATTTGTTTTGTGTAAATTTTGTGCAACTAGTTGTTCCATTAAAATAAACATTATATCAACAGGAACTCCTGTTGAACCTGGAATAGTTTTTTCTTGTAAAATCACATCATCCGGTGATATTTTACATACATCATTTATCCATACATCATAACCTTTTCTAGTGTTACACCAATCAAATATTTGTAAACTTCCAGAGGCAACATTATTAATACCATTAACAGTTACAATTAATAATGCGCTCAAATCATCAACATCAATCATATTACTAATATCTGTTTCATGTATATCTAAACATAATTTTCCTTTATATGTTCTATTTCCAAAATAACTAACTATCTCATTTTTTTCATTTGGATTAGTTAATGGCGTTAGATAAATTACGTAATTATATTCAAACCCTCCGTGATTAATTATTCCTGTAAATTTACTTTGACCAGTATTATTTTCAAATTTAAGAGCAGGCATATATATATATATAATAAAAATAATATATAATATTAATATATGGAAAAACATAGTATATTTTTTTATATATTCTTAGTATTTGTATTATTTTTCTGTCTTGTTATTTACTATCAATCAGACGCATATGATTTAAAATGTATTATTGCATCAAATGATGGTAATAGATATTGTGTTAGAGAGAGAGAAAAAATGGAATTAGCAGCTAATCTTTTAGCAGATGTTACACAAAAAATGAAAGATACTGTAATTTTTATAAAAGAGAAACACTCTCAAGACCAAAGAACAATTAGATTAGTTGAAGGATTTAAGCCACAAAAAATTAATGAAACTCTTCCTACCAGCGAATTAACAGCATATAGTGAAAATAAGGGAGAAAAATTAGCTTTTTGTTTAAATAAATCAAAGAATGGTTCAAAATTAATTGATATTAATACTTTAACATTTGTTGCTCTTCATGAGTTATCTCATATAGCTACTAAATCGGTTGGTCATGGACAAGAATTCTGGGAAAACTTTAAGTGGGTATTACAAAATGCAAAAGAAGCTGGCATTTATTCTCCAGTTGATTATAAAAAATATCCTGAAGAATACTGTGGAATGAAAATAAATGATAATCCATATTATGATTTAGTTTAGTTTTTTTCTCTATATAATTTATAAATGGAAGGTTCTTTGATACATGTTTTCCATGCGTTTATTATTACTATTATTCTTTTTATAATAATGAGATTTGGATTAAGTCAATCCCAAACAATGTCTGTAAATAGAAGTATTTTAATTGGGTCTTTTGCTTTAATTTATATGATTTTATTTGGACATGGACTGCCAACCCAGATAAATAAAATTTAATTATTTTTAATTTAATGTAATTTGTATTAAAATAAATTAAAAATATAATACATTAATATATATGTCACAATCTATAACTTCAATAAAAACAATAGACAAACCTTTAGATAATATTATTTACAAAGTAAAGCATATAGTCAATAATAAAGTTGATACAGTTTATGTATTTTATGGACAAAAAAAAGAAGACAAATCTGAACAATTAATTGAAAAAATATTTCCAAATGAAGAACGGGATGAAATTGAAACTGATACTAAGATAATTTTTTGTGATGAGAGAATTCATCCTGACGATTCTATTGCTGCAATTAAACTTAAAATACTTAATCAGTTAACTAAAAAGGATATAGCGGTTGAAGAGGTTTATCTTTTCTGTAAAAAGATTGAAAAATTAAATTCTGTAGCTGTTTATCAATCATTAACACAAAATAAAAAACTTTCACTTACTAAAATTAGACTTGATCAGTTTCTTTCAAATATTAACACAGATTTAGAGGGAAATAAAATTGAAGAACCAACTGATAAGGAAGTTTACTCTTATGATGATATTTTTGAAATGAAATTAGATGATAAAAAATATATTATAAATAAAGTTTTAGGTCAAAAGTTTTTTATTGTTGAAAATGAATATCCGTTTATTTCCAATCCATTTGATGTTAAAGAATACGATAAATTTTTGCAACAAAACTCGCGTAAGACATTATCAACACTTAATAATCATTTATTACTTAATACTGGAGGTATTTTTAACAATAGTATATATTTATGTCTTGCAGAAGATGTTTTAAGTTATGCTGCTGAAAACGATATATCTGAACAAACTACTCTTAAAATTTATTATCCATTTCTTTACAATAAAAATATTAATACATTAGAAGATTTAGATAGAAAAAGAGAAGAATTATTACAATCTACTAAGAAAATTGACAATGAAAAAACTCGTAATTTGTTTAAAGTTATTGATATGTTTTATAATGTATATGATTTACGAACGAATAACTTAAACTATATTTCAAAGGGTATAAAATTTATTAAGGCAGTTATGAAACCTGATTTTGATGTTAAAATACCTCTTGAAATAATATTCAAAATTGTTCATGCAACAGAAACAAATCCTTTAATTAAATACAATCCATCGTCAAGACAAGAAAATATTTATAGACTTTATACTGATAAGATATCTACTGATGGCAGAAAAATTCCTTATCTTAAAAAGGCTACAATTATTAGATTGACAAAAGCAATTGGACGTAATAAGTGTGTTTCTATATATATTGAAACGGTTGATTTGCAAATACTTAACTGTGAATTTGATGAGGAAGGTTATATTACTATGACTGCTGATTTTGATACACTTGTTGATGTTTCACATGTTGATGAAATTTTTAGAAATTTAATTAATCCAATTATACAAGAAATCAGAGCTGTCTTAGAGCAAAGTGGATATAAATTAAATTTATTTAATAGTTTGAATGATGAAAATGTTGAAATTAAACAAATGACTTATGAAAGTAATATAAATATTACTAAAAATTTTGATATTGAAACATATAAGGGTTGTATTTCAAGTATTTTTATTAATCAAACTGATAAATTAAAGGGTAATAAACTTAAATTGCGTTTCAAACGTGTATCAAATTACAGTAAATTTACAAGTCAAGAAGCTTTTATTCTTGAAAAATCTGAACAAGGATTAAGAGGAAATGAAATTATCAAAGAGCTTCTTGATAATTTTCCTGAAGATCTAACTAGAGAACAAGCTATTGACCTAGTAAGAAAAGTTGCGAATGAATTAGAAGTTGAACGAGGTGCAAGGAAATCTGACATTAAAATTAAAGAAAATCCTGGGTTTAAAACCGAAGTGTCGATTGATTTAGAAACAGCAACACTTAAATTTGTTACTGAAAATATCAATAATATTAATTATTTATATACTTTACCTATTTATTTAGATACAATTGTACGTTTGACACAAGATAAAACATCTACTAAATATCCTATTTCTGAAATTAATAGATTATGTGGAGCAGAAGAAATTGTTGATATATCATTTCCAGATATTACATCATCTATGGAAGCTTCTGTAGAAGAAGGCGAGGATATTGAAATCCAAGGAGATGAAAGTGTTCAATATACTCCCTATAGGGTTGTTGAAATTGAAAAAGAGAAACCCAAAGGTGCATTAAGTTTATTTTTTGATGAAGACGAATCAGAAGAAAGTTATGAAGCTGAAGGTGGTAAACCATATTCTTCTTCTGAGGAGTCAATTACAACTGAATCAGCTGAACCTAAAAAATTAACTTATGCTGGTATAACTGTTCCATCTGGCATATCATCTGACAATTCTGAAGAATCAATTCGCACAGATAATTCTATTCCAAATATAACTGCTAAAGTTATAAAGGGTGATACTGAAACATCTCCTGCAAGTTTTGCTTCTTCCCTCAAAAAAGAAGCAGAAAATGTATTGGGTTCATTTTCTGATATAGGTAGTTCTGAGATGTCCGTTTCAACTGAAAAACAAACCACTCCTGATGTTGTTACCGCAGTTGTTAAGAAAAGTGAAACTCCCAAAGAAAGTGAAAAATCTGTTTCATCTGAAAAACAAACCACTCCTGATGTTGTTACCGCAGTTGTTAAGAAAAGTGAAACTCCCAAAGAAAGTGAAAAATCTGTTTCATCTGAAAAACAAACCACTCCTTATGTTGTTACCGCAGTTGTTAAGAAAAGTGAAACTCCCAAAGAAAGTGAAAAATCCGTTTCATCTGAAAAACAAACAACTCCTGATGTTGTTACCGCAGTTGTTAAGAAAAGTGAAACTCCCAAAGAAAGTGAAAAATCCGTTTCATCTGAAAAACAAACCACACCTGATGTTGTTAATAAATCAAAAACTACTACATCTATTTTAGAAGAGAATAAACAAAAAATTATGATTAATAGTGAACCAGATGAGAAAATAATACCAAGTAAGACAATTACAAATGTAGAAAAGGAAGAGCAAAAAGAGGAATTACCTGAAGAAGAAGAAGAAGAAGAAGAAGAAGAGGAGGATGTAAGAAATATTGATGGACTGAAATTAAACAAACCATATTATTTTCAAACTTTAATTGAGAAGAGAGACCCTGTATTAATCATTAAAGAAGATACACCTGAATACAATGCTTATTCAAGAACATGTTTATCTGATAAAAGAAGACAACCTGTTATTCTTAGTGATGCACAATTAGAAAAAATAAATAAAGAACATCCAAATTTCTTGAGAGAACAGGATGTAATTAAATATGGTTCGGATGAAAAACATAAGTTTAACTATATTTGTCCGCGTTATTGGTGTCTTAAAAATAATACAATTATTGACCCAAATGATCTTAAAATGGTAAAAGGTGAATTAGTTCATCAACCTAAAAAGGGTCCTTCATGTGGTAAAGTATTACCAAAAAAAGAAAAAAAAGTAAAACCAGGGTATTATATATATGAATTTTATGATAAAGGAGATGAATCTTATCCTGGTTTAATTCCTGATAAACATCCAAAAGGATTATGTTTACCGTGTTGTTTTAAAAATTATAATACAGAAGGAAGAATAAAGGCAAAGAAGAGATGTTTAGAGAAAGGAGAAAAAGAAGAATCTCCTAAAAAAGGAGAAACTTATATTTTAGGTCCAGATAAATTTCCTCTTGAAATTGGTCGTTGGGGTTATTTACCTCCAGAAATTCAAACTATGTTGCACGATGTTAATACAGATTGTCAAATAAGCAAGACAAATACAAATATAAAACCAAATCATCCATGCTTACTACGACACGGTGTAGAAATAAATAAAAAACAATCATTTATATCTTGTATATCAGATGTAATATTTTTTGGTAAAAGAATAGTTGATGAAGAAAATCGTTTAACAACAAAAACAGCTAGAGTTTTAACTACTAAAGAATTGAGAGATAGAATTATAAAGTCAATCAATATTGATGGATTTATTAAGTATCAAAATGGTAATTTAGTTACAGATTTTCATAATCCTGATATAGAAGTAAATATAGAGAAATATAGTAATTCAAAATTATATTCAAAAATTGATATTAAAAAACCAGAAGAGAAAGCATATTTTAGAAAAGTTGTATCTGCATTTGAAAATTTCAAAATATTCTTACAAGATGATGATGCTTTAATTGATCATACATACTTATGGGATATAATTTGCATGCCAAATAAGTATTTATTCCCAAATGGTGTAAATTTAGTTATTTTTCAATTGCCGCGAGATGATATCACAAATAATGTGCAATTAATATGTCCAACAAATCATTATTCAATAGAATTTTATCAAGCAAGAAAACCAACTATAATTCTTATTAAGGAAGACGGATATTATGAACCGATTTATTCATATCTTATGGATGGTAATAAATTAAAAGTAACAAAGGAATTCAAAGAATATGACCCTCAACTTTCAAAAACAATGCGTGCTGTTTTTAAGGAGTTGATAAAACCATTTTTTGAATTAATTTGCAGACCGCTTGACAGTATGCCAAATGTATATAAAGCAAAAAGACCATTATTGTTATATAATTTAGTTCAAAAATTAGATAAATATGAATATAAAATTAATAAACTTGTTATGAATTTTAATAATAAAATTATCGGTGTTATCGCCGAAGAACCTGGTGTGTCAGAGAGAGCTGGGTTTATTCCATGTTATCCATCTGCATTAGATGAAAATCTTAAGAAGGATTTAGATTATGTTTTTATGAATGATTTATCATTATGGAATAATTATACTAATACAGTTCAATTTCTAAATAAACTTGATAGACGTAGTAAAAAAAGGCGTGATGAACCGGATATTCCTTGTAAACCTGTATTTAAAATTGTTGAAGATGAACATGTTGTAGGTATTTTAACGAATACAGATCAATTTATACAAATTTCTGAACCAGTTCGTCTTGATGAAATTGAACCAGAACTTGATTTACCATCTATTACAGACGCAGATTATATAGTAAGGGATTATTCTAAACAAAAAACTAAGCAAATAGTTACACCAATGAAACAAACAGAAATCAATATTTTAACAGATGATAATGTTGATAAAGAGAGAGAAGATTATATAAAGAAAATTAAATTGGAAACTAGTTTTTATAATGTTTTTAGAAACACAATTAGAATATTGTTAAATAACTATGAGAATATTAAAACTAGAGTTAAAATCGAATCCGAAATGAGTATAGAATATATAATTTATTCTGATAAATTAGTTAATATTAATAATTTATTAAGAGAACTCGTTGGTGATAGAATACAATTTATTGGAGATGAAAACTATTATAAACTTATCAATGAAGTATCTACATGTATTGTAAAGGAGAATTCCCAATGCAAAGATACTCCAAATTTATGTGTTGTTACAGAAAAAGGAAAATGTAATCTTATTTTACCAGAGAGAAATTTAATAACCAATAAAGAAAATAAACCAATTTATTTTGGTAGAATGGCTGATGAATTAATTAGATATAATAGAATAAAGGTGTTTATGTTACAACCACAAATGTATTTATCATTTGGTAACATTGGTTATAATTTAAGAGATAATGAGATAATTTTGGTTCAATCTACAATAACTCAAGAATATTTTGATACTTTATTTCCTGCTGTTACAAACAAATATATTAAATATAATTCTTATGATGAAACAGAACCTATAATAACACAAGTTTATGATAATAACATACCATCATTAGACAAAGCGATAGGTAGAAAAAATGAATTAATATGTGACAAAGTTGATAAACAACATATATCATCTAGTATGTGGAAAAAGTGTTTCCCAAATAACTATATTGAAACTGAATATAGTAGATATAACTTTTGTACCTTTAATTTTATAATTGATTTAATTGAGAGAAAAACAGATAACAAATATTCAATAAATGAAATTAAGAATTTATTATTTGAAGAGTATAAAAAATATATTGAAGAATATCAAGATAAAATATTAGAAATATTGATTAGAGAAGGTAAGAAAACATTAGGAGACCAAGTAATTTCAGGAACGTTATCATTTGTAAGTTTTATTTATACTGATAATTACTTCTTAACACCATTTGATGTGTGGTTACTTGTAAATAGATTTAAAATTCCAACAATATTTATATCACAAAAATTCATATTACAAACTAAAAACGGTCAATATGAAAAAAATGAATTTGTCGCATATGGAGATGAAAATGATAAATTTGCATTTATTGTTGTCCCTGGTTTAAGAGCAGAGAATGTTCCAAATTTCAAGATTATAAAATCTGATAAGGGTGATAATTTTATTTCTCTCGACAAATTAAATGAAGATTGTGTTGAGAAAATACAAACTGCTATTCAAAATAAATTATCAATAGAAGAATATTTAGAAAAATATGTAATTAAATCAAAATATGAGTATCATAAGAAAAAACCTAAAGGGCTTTTAATAGAGAGTGATACAGAAGAAGAAGAGAGAAAGAAACAAAACAAGAAAAAGAAATTAATTATAGAAGAAACCACACCTGTTAGTAAAGAAACTGCAGTAATTCAAAAAAATAAGCCCACTAGAAAGGTTATAATACGAGGTGAACCAAAAAATAAATCAAGACGAAAACCGGTATAAAAAAGAGAAGAATTGATACTGAGAAAGTTTAACTTATAGAATCTTCATCATGTTGTTCATCATAATCTTCATCATTTAACTCATCATTTACATTTTCTTCATTAGTATTGGATGTATCAGTTACTTGATTATTTCCAATGACAACTAATTGCATAAAAAAATTTAAATTTCTACTTGTAGTTTGATGCTCAATATTAAAGTAATCTTCGTCTTCATATTCTAGTATATTATCATCACTATATTTATATGATAAGTGATTATTCATAAAATTATCATTATCATATACGTTAAATTTTTTATGTTTTAAGTTAAAATCTATATGTGATTTAAACTTTTTAATTTTACCATTAATAAATTTTTGTTTAAGAACAATATTTTTCCTTCCAAAAGAGGGATTAAAACTTATAAACGCATGTAATTTTTTATATAATCTATTTTTTGACTCTAATTTTATTTTTGGAACAAGTGAATAGTTATAATTAAGATACAAATACAAGTAAGGTTTCATTATTCTTATGAGTTCATGAATCGGAAATTCTTTATGAATCACAATTTTTCTTTGAATACCTTGACTATGATTGAAACCATTTATCATGTTATCAATATCTTCTTTTAGTTGTGGTTTACACGTGTTCTTTAAATAATTTTGTATTGATAATTCTCTCAAAATATGTTCATAATTATTAGTAAACTTTGTGATATTAAAATTACATTCCGCAAACTTTAAAAATATATCTAGATGAGTATTTTTTGTATAACCAATTTTAAAAGTATTTATAATCTGAAAATAAACATAATATAAATTTGACTTACCGAAAGGTAGATTATTATAAGGATTTTTAATAGTAATTGGCTCACAAAAAAATATGTAAGTATTCGTTAAAGAATTGTAAATAATTTTTAATAAATCTTCAATTTTAAATAAATATCTACATTGATTATGATATATACATATAATATTTTTATCTTTTATTTCAATAGTATTTAGATGTAAATCTGTGTCAACAACTAGTTTAGATTTTTTAATCTTATATTTATAGCAAAAATTATTTAATATATGATAAATCTTTTGAACTTTATGAAAGTAATGAATAAAATCATTTCTATTATCATCTTTATTTAAAAAATAAAAATTATGAATAGTTTCATTAAAAAAATGAAATTTACTTTTATATATTTTATTACTAATATAAAACCCAAAAAATATTTTATGTATGCCACCAACCTTATCATATTTATCGTATTTTGGAGAAAAAATATTATTTTCAATATTTATTAATTTATATACTATTAATTCAAACGTATTCATAACTGAATAATATAATTATTTATATTTATATTATTAATTCTAAAAGATAATTTTTTAATAAAATATTAGTTGCTCTTAAAATCCAGGATTGTAAGTGTTATCTCCACCCATATTTTCAGACTTAATTGTAATTACATTATTTTGGATTGCAATTTTATTAGGAGCACATTGGTCGTCTGGATTTTCAGCACCTCCAAAGAATTTCTCAATTTCGTTATCTGTATTAATATATTTATATTCGCTAGCAGCTTCAAGCTTATGCATTTCTTCAATATCAAGAACAACTTGGAAAGCAGCTGTGCCGAAATGGCCTTCTTGACCACACATAACATTTGCGGAAATACCTCTTAGTGTATCTAATTCAGCATGTCTAGCAGCTTTTAAGAACATTTCAGGTGTTTCCTCAAATGATGCCTTGGCAATTGGACCAATATTATCATTGTTAATACCATGCCTGAATATTGAAATCAATTTATGAGTAAATGTCATTCTATCAACAAGAACACTATAGTTGTGATAGTTAATATATGTACCATCAAATTCTACAACATCAACTAATTCATTATAAATAGATTGTCTTGCGGCTTCAATACCAAGAACATTATAAATTTCTATAATATCATTACTTAAAGTTCTTGTGTTATCAATAAAATCAAGACCTAATACACTTAGCAAGTTAGTGCCAATAGTATCAAGAACCCATATATCTTGTTTCTTGTAAATACCGTTTACTTCAACAACATTATCAAGTATTTTACGAAGAATAACTTTATTAATTCCTTCAATTCCTCTTAATACAACCTTTTGTAAAAGTTGGTCTTGAAAGTTTTTAAGAATGTAAATTTGGTCAGACTGGTCAAGAGGATTAACCTTAGTTTTCTTTTGTGCGCCTTTACTACCAGATGATTTAAGAACATCATTCATTCTAATTCTGAATATTAATTTATCAGAGTTGAAATCAGAATAAATGCATGTAATCTGGTCATAACAATTTTTAAGTGTAAAGTTCACATCATCCATAGTAATATTTTTCTCAAGCATTACTTCAGGATCCATAACCATTCTTACAACCCATTTTGACTTCTCAGTTTCTCCGGATTCAAGATTGATTTCATTGCATTGGTCGACTAATTGTTCAAAAGCTTTATACTGTTCAATACACTCTTTATCCTCAGCAATTAATGTATTTAAGTCATCTGGGTCAAAGCAAACTTCAGTAGACTTAATAATTTCTTGTAATTTAGTATGCTCAAGCATATACATAATTGTGCGAGCTTTATCCTTATGTCTTTCATCATCAGGTTTCAAGTAAATACTTAAGGAAGGATTTTTAATTTCACTTGAAAGCGAAAGGATTTCTTCAATTCTTGGAACACCACGAGTAACGTTAGATTTGGAAGCCACCCCAGCAAAATGGAAAGTGTTTAAAGTCATCTGAGTAGAGACCTCACCTATACTTTGACCAGCAATCATACCAACCATTTCACCTGGTGTAACAATAGCTCTTTTAAAATCCATTATAATTGTATCGAGTAACAAAAGTAATGTAGATTTGTTAAATCTCTTGATAATAAGCAAATCTTTAGGTGATAAATAATAAAAGTATAATGTTTTAAATAATTCAGTTGGTGGAGAGTAGTGTAATTTGCTAAGATTATCATAATAGTCTTTAATTATCTGAAAAGCTTCATATGGAGTAATATCAACTAAAGTTGATGAATTAATTTCACATTGTCCTTGAATATTTGCAATTACACAGACAAATGCCACAGGACAATTGATAACTTTATCACTTTTATTTTTGAAAACATTTTTAATAATTATTTCTCTTTTATCAATCATATTTTCAATTAATTTATTCATTTCATTATCATATTCAGTCTTTTGTTTTCTAACTCTTGTCATGGTATTTTTCAAGAATATATTACTTAATGTTTTTACCTTTCCATTTTCTTCAGGAATAAGATAATGGTTATAAATATCTTGAGTGCTCATCTCAACAATAGGTATTTCTTGGTCCTCAACCTTTGTAGTGTCGATGCTATCATCACCATATTGAAATTGCACAATTTTATTTTTATTAGTTCTAATGGTCATATCATATTCAACCTTTAAGTCTTCAAGAGCTTTAATGAGTCTTCTTTGAATATAACCTGTTGTAGAAGTTTTAACAGCAGTATCAATAAGACCAACACGACCACCCATTGCGTGCATAAATAATTCCTGAGGTGATAATCCATCAATATATGAACTTTCAACAAAACCACGTGCACCCGGTGAATCATCGTACTTAGTAAAGTGTGGTAATGTTCTATGTTCAAACCCGTATGGAATACGTTTGCCATCTACGTTCTGTTGTCCAAGACAAGAAATCATGAATGAAATATTCAAGTCCGACCCTTTAGAACCGGCTTGAACCATGGTAACAAATCGGTTTCCTTCAGATAAGTTCTTCAATCCAATTTTACCAGCTTCTGATGATGCTTGATTAAGAATGCTGTTAACTTGAGTTTCAAACTCTTCTAGATTTGTCTTACCAGTATTATTTTCAAATATTCCTAACTGAACATTATCAATTAAATTTTTAACTTCTATTTTCTTTTGAGTAATTACTTTAATAATTTCATCATTCGTGTTTTGGTTTGAAATTAAATCACTAATACCAACACTGAAACCAGCAGAGTTCATATATTCAGTAACAATATTCTGTAAATCATCAATAAACTTAGCAGATGCCATATTACCAAAGTCATTGCAAACTCTTTGTAAAAGACCTTTAGTTCTTGCACCCAATACACTTTTATCCATTTGACCTTTGATATATTTTCCATTTTTGATTTCAACCTTTTTATATTTCATTGATAGAGGTGGCATAATTTGACTAAGAATATCAAAATTACTCATACCACCTTCCTTTTGAATATCTTCAAGTAATTGTTTTTCATTTACTCCATTAAACATCATAAGTAAATTCATAGCTTGTCTTGGACTAAATTTAATATTATCTCTTGAAAATAAGTATGAACCAAGCATAGAATCTTGATAAATACCAATAATTGATGCATTGTTTGCAGGACTGATGATTTGATAAGGAACTGCTGCCAAATTTTTCAGCTCAGCTTCTGATTCGGGGTCTTGTGGCATGTGTAAGTTCATCTCATCTCCATCGAAATCCGCATTATAAGGCTTTGTGTCTGCAACATTCATTCTAAAAGTATCGCCGCGTGTCATAATTCTTGCAATATGACACATCATACTCATTCTATGTAGTGTAGGTTGACGGTTAAATAGAATTGGGTCACCATTCATCATATGACGGTCAACAATATCTCCTTCTTCCAATATAATAGAATTTCTATCTAAATAATATCTCAAAGTAATATCCTCGCCATTTAGTTTTTTTAACATTTTAGCTCCAGGCCATACATCAGGTCCATTTCTAACTAATTTTGTCAAATAATCTTTATTAATTTTATTGACAACAACAGGTTTTGTAATATTTTTTGCAATTTTCATAGGTATTCCTAACTCGCGAATGGAAATATTAGGGTCTGCTGTAATAACCGAACGAGCACTGAAGTTAACACGTTTAGCCATTAAGTTTCCTCTCATGCGTCCACCTTTTCCATTCAAACGGTCTTTAATAGACTTTAAAGGTCTGCCAGAACGCTGTGCAACAGAAGCAACTCCTGGAATTTTATTATCAACTTGAGTTGCTACATAATATTGCAAAACAGTTGTCCAATCATCAATCACGTTTGCAGGAGAATTATTTTGAATTTTTTCTTGTAGTGTTTTATTTGTTTTAATAATATTAACCAATATATGACTTAAATCATCCTCTGAACGTTGTTGTGCGTCATGCTTTACTGATGGTCTTACTGATGGAGGAGGAACAGCCATAACTTGGCAAATCATCCAATCCGGTCGCGAATAAACAGGACTAAAACCCATAAATGACACATCTTCATCTGAAATTCTCTTGCAAATTTTCAAAACCATTTCAGGCGTTAATTTCACTATCATTGGTTCAGCTTCAGCATCTTCGCTTTTCCATTCAGCGTAAATAGTAGCCAACCCTTCTTTTCTAATTTTATTAGGCTGCAAGCAACCACAACCATCTTCTGTGTCTTCGCCACAACGCTTAATTTTACTGGCTAGAGAGAATACATATTTCCATCTTGCGTCTCCCTGCACCTTTAAAGCTTGCTTAAATTTTTCTTTGCTGACAAGAAGTTTGCTACATTTAAAGCAAACACATCTTAATACTTTTTGTATTGAATTTAAGTATTGGATATAAAATACTGGTCTTGCTAATTCAATATGACCTGAATAACCAGGTGTTTCCAAATATCGTAAACCATCAGTAGGACAAATTAATCCTGGTTCTAAAACCCCCATTCTTGGATCAAATAATCCTCCAATTACAGGTTTATTATTTATATAAGTATCTCTGCTTGTAATTTCAGCAACAGAACCTTTTCTAATTTCATCAGGAGATAGAATACTGAATTGAATTCCAACTACCTTAGAAATATTCATTAAATTATAATTGGAACTTGTAAATTGCGACATCTCTTATAATATATGAATATAGATTTAAATTGTTTTTATATATCAATTTTATTTTTTATATATCAATTTAATTTTTTATATATCAATTTAATTTTTTAATTATCTAAAATATTTTGGGTTCATTATTTTTTAATTTAAAATAAAATTGATAACAATTTAAAATTAATTATTTAAGATATATAATATAAGAATGGCTCGCGAAAGTTCAAACAAATTATCAAAGCGTGAACAGGTTAAGCTTTCTAATAAGAAGGCTGAGGCAGACCGTAAAAAGAAGAAAAATGAACAATCTGATAGTGATGATGAAAATGACAGTGCTTCTGATAATGAAGAGATGGATATGCATGAATTTCGTAAGTATGTTCAAAAGATATTTCCTTCTAAACATTTAGAAAAGAAGATCAATGCTGGTGAAAAACTTAAGGATATATTTGATGAAGTTAATGAAAGCGATGATAGTGATTATATTCCAAAGAAGAAGAAACCTTCAAAAAAGTGTAAAAAAATAGTTGAGAAATATGAAACTGATTCGGATGAAGGTGACTGGGAAACTGCTTCAGAAGAGGAAGAAAAAGTGATTAAAAAATCTAAGAATAACAAAAATAATAAGAAAAATAATAAGAAAAATAGTAAGAAAAATAGTAAGAAAAATAAAATTGAAGTTTCTGATAATGAAACAGTTTCAATTGGTTCAAAGGATACTGATGATGAAGTAGGTGATTTTGAAGGAAAACCAAGTAAGCTAAATATTACATTTACAATTGGAGGGATGTCCGAAGATGAATTAGATTCTGAATTTGAAGGGTATGAAGATTCTGATGATGTAACAGAAGATGAAGATGAGTCCGTCTCAACAGATGATAGTTCTTATGACGAGGATGAAGAAGAAGAGGAAGAAGAGGAAGAGGAAGAGGAAGAGGAAGAAGAAACACCTAAAAATAAGTCAAAAAGGATTGAAAAGAAGGATAATAAAAAGGATAAGAAAGATAGTAAGAAGGAAACTTCTGAAGAGAACCCCGAAGATAAGAGTGAAGTATTGAACCAACTTAAGTACATATTGCTAAAAAATCCAAAGAATAAATCAATTGAAAAATGTATTGAAATTTACGAAGAGGATGTTAAGTATGAAAAAAAAAGAAAGGAGAAAAAAGAAAAGAAGCAGAAGGCAAAAAATTTAAGAATTTTCAGGAAAAATTTGAGTGATAAAAATTCTATGAACGATTTCTCCTTTTATGAAAAGCTGGAAACTGAAAATCAAAAGAAATTAATTAAGGAATTGAGAGAAATTAATAAAATTACAAGAATAGAGAAACCATATAGAATGACACTATTAGAAGCTGATATTCCTCTTCAATTTAAGGCAGCTGCATTTAAGAAGGTAAATTCTTTAAGATATATGGAGTCTGGTAGTGGTGAATTCTATAAGATTAAGAATTGGGTAGATACATTTATGAAGATACCATTTACTAATTATCAGTCGCTTCCAATTAGTATTGAAAATGGTATAGAAAGCTGCCATGATTTTATGGCAAACGCACAAAAAACACTAGATGAAGCGGTTTATGGACTAAATGATGCTAAAATGCAGATAATGCAAATGTTAGGACAACTTCTTACTAATCCAAAAGCAATTGGAACAGCTATTGCTATTCATGGACCTCCTGGCACAGGTAAAACTAGTTTAGTAAAGGAGGGAATTAGTAAGATTTTAAATCGTCCATTTGCGTTTATTGCTCTAGGAGGTGCAACTGATAGTAGCTTTTTAGAAGGTCACGGCTACACATATGAAGGAAGCACCTGGGGTAAAATCGTGCAAATTTTGATTGATAGTAACTGTATGAATCCTGTTATATATTTTGATGAACTTGATAAAATTAGCGACACTCCTAGAGGTGAAGAAATTGCTGGTATTCTAACACATCTAACAGATACTTCGCAAAATTCTCAATTTCATGATAAATATTTTGCAGAAATTAATTTTGATTTGAGCAAATGTTTATTTATATTCAGTTATAATGATGAATCGAAGGTAAATGCAATTTTGAAAGATAGAATGTATAGAATTAAGACAAAGGGTTACTCTGGTAAGGAGAAGACTGCAATTGCAAATAATTATTTGCTTCCTAAGATTAGAGAACAGGTTAAATTTACTGAAGGAGACATTATTATTCCAGATGAAGTATTGTCATATATTAATGAAACTCATTGCAATAAGGAAGATGGTGTAAGAAATATGAAACGTTGTCTAGAAATAATTCATACAAAATTAAATTTATACAGACTAATGAAGCCAGGTTCAAATATCTTTGAGACTGAGATGTCTTTGAAGGTTGAGTTTCCTTTTAAGGTTACAAAAGATATTGTAGATAAATTAATTAAGAAAGATGAAGACCATATAAGTAAATACATTCGTGATACTATGTATGTATAAATAATTTAGAATATAAATAATAAAATTAAAGCACTTAAAGAAAATATATTATTATAAAACCTACTTAAAGAAGAAAGAAAACATTTTAATTTGGGGAAAGTATTTTGACTTTTTTAAAATGGACAAAAAAAATGTCCAAAAAAAAATAGTGCCGATATTTTATGAAAATTGGAATCCATTGTGACCATATTTGAAAATTATCGTCTGGTCACCAAAAAAATAATTTTCATTTTGTTACGATAAAATTTTTATATAAAAATTTAAAGATATTTTCTATAGCTAACATATGGAAACATTCGGTGACAAAATTCTGCCATTTTTAATATTTTTTAATATATTTTAGGATAAATATATAAATAAATATCTTATTTAATATTATAAAATGCCAAAAGATATTATAGACTATTCTAATACGATAATATATAAAATTTTCTGTAATGATACTGATGTTAAAGATACTTATATCGGTCATACTACAAATTTTATAAAAAGAAAATACCAACACAAGATTTTATCTAGTAGTAGTAGCAAAAAATTAAAAATATATGATGTAATACGTAAAAATGGTGGATGGGATAATTGGAATATGATTGAGATAGCAAAATATAACTGTCAAGATGCAACCGAGGCTAGAATTAGAGAACAAGAACATTATGATTTGTTAAAACCATCATTAAATTCAGTTAAGCCAATTTCTAATAATGAATATTATGTATTATCAATTGATGATGAAATTAATAATAATGATGATGATGATGATAATACAACTGACGATAAAAAAAATAGATTTAGTTGTCAATCATGTAACTATTATACGTGTAAGAAAAGTAGCTATTCAGACCATCTATTAAGTGGTAAACACCAAAAGCTAACGATAGCTAACAACGATGACATAAATTCTGCTTTTCTGCTGCCAGACCATATTTGCGAAAATTGTAATAAAAAATATAAATCACGAAACGGATTATGGAAACATAAAAAGACTTGTAATAAAATATTAAACGGTTATGATGAAGAAAAACATATTGAAAAATCTGGTACCGTAACAGATAAGGATTTAATTATGATGTTAATTAAAGATAATAATGAACTTAGAAAAATGATGATGGACCAACAAAGTATTATGATTGAAAGTAATAACAAAGTTTTAGATATTTGTAAAAATGGAACCAATAATACTACTCATACTAATTCTCATAATAAAGCTTTTAATTTAAATTTCTTTTTAAATGAGACATGCAAAAATGCTATGAATATTATGGATTTTGCTGAATCTATTCAACTTCAAATATCCGATTTAGAAAAAATTGGAGAACTAGGTTATATCGAGGGAATTTCAAATATTATTGTTCAAAATTTAAAAGCATTAGATGTTACTGAAAGACCTATTCATTGTACTGATAAAAAAAGGGAGACAATTTATATTAAAGATGAAGACAAATGGGAGAAAGAAGATGATAATAAAAAGAAATTAAGAAAAGTAATTAGTAAGGTTGTAAGAAAAAATGAAAGACTATTGCCAAAATATAGAGAGAAATATAAAGGGTGTCAATTTTCTGAGTCAGACCATTCTGATATATATAATAAAATAGTAATTGAATCTTTAGGAGGAACAGGAAATAATGAGGCAGAAAAGGAAGATAAAATCATAAGGAATATAGCTAAGCACGTCACTATTGATAAGCAATATGGAATCTAAATTTTTTAAGTAGATTAAATATATTATTCAAATAACATATTTAATTTACAGTCGTTAATATATTTATTTAGATAAATTACCAAATGGTGTCATTATTATGCCACCACATACCATCGCCCTTTTTAACGTTAAATAAAGCTCCGAAAATTTTTGAACGAGATAAGGGGATATTACATCTATATTTATCTAATGGATGAGGATTTGTTTTTAATTGTGCTGATAATGCTTTCTTACCTATGAACTGTCTTTGGTGAAGTGCAAAATATGTATAGAATGCTTGAAAACTAAGATTTCTAATAGGTATAATATCATCATTATTAATTTGAAAGTGTCTTAAATAATCATCGCATATGGCCATTCCAGAAATATCCGCCATATCTTCGCCAACACCTATTGAAGCATCAAATTTAATACCATCTCTAGCAGCAAAATCTTCATACTGTTTAATAATATCAGTTTGGATTGCTTTGAATTTTTTCTTATCTTCTGTTGTCCACCAATCATTCAATTTACCATCAGCATCATATTTACTTCCAAAATCATCAAAACCGTGTGACATCTCATGACTTAATGTAAAACCTAAATGAGCTAAGTTATACTCTATACCTCTTTCATCTAAATCAACAAATGGTTTTTGAATATAACCTTGATTTATGTAAATTGTATTTTTAGATGGTGTATAAGAAGCATTAACAATATAAGCTTGCGTTCCTGCCATTTTAACAGGATATTGAGTCCAATCCATCATTGGAATATCAATAACAGGTTTACCTTCTAATTGAATAAATTTTTTTTGTCTCCAAGTCATAATCTTAATAAGATTCTCATATAAATTTGTTGTATAATCTAGGTCAGGGTCTTCTCTTAAATTATCTGGCTTTCCAATTATAAATTTGAATTTTTTTAGTTTATATAATGCATATTTTTTGGTCTTTGGCGATAACCAATTATTGTGTTCTAGTATTCCTTTAAATGTTAATAATAAATCATTACTTAAAATCTTAACATACTCAGTTTTTTGAGGGTCGGAATATTTTTCCATATATTCATTTGTTAAAAAAGTATTAAAAGGAATAGACATATATAATGAAGCACTAACAGCATCACTTTTATTTATTGCTTCTTGTCCTCTCTCAAATTTTCCATAAAAATTATATGGAATATCTTCCCATTTTCTTGTGATTCTTATTAATCTTTTTAACAATATGAAAACCCAATATGTTCTCCATTTTTCTGAATTCCACTTATTAATTAATAAATCAGAACCACATTTTAAATAATTTAAACTTGATGTAATAAAAAAATTAGGAGTTTTTGAAAATCCCAAACTTTTTGAGAATTCATTCCAATCAAATCCATATTTTTTTAAACTTTCGGAGGCAATTATTTTGTTATATGTTTTTTCTTCTTTACTTGTAATATCTATACAACCAAGAGCATTAAATATGTCGACTTCAACATCAAATACATCTGCTGGATTAAATCCATGACCTTTTCCCAAACAAGTATCAAAAACTTGTTTTACTTGTTTTTTAAATTCATTTCTATATTTTGCCTTATATTTTATCTCTTTTCCATCATCATAATAAACCGATAAATCAACAATAAAGAATTGATGAGGCGTAACATAACATCTAAATATATCAGGTTGCTTATCATCAGGATTTAATGACCACACAAATGGTGCTGAATGAGCTAATATCTCTGAACTATTAATAAATCCAAGTAATTTCCATGGATTATTTTGTTCAATATAACTGTCAATAGTTTTTACGGAGTCTTTTGCTAAGTTTTTACTCTCATTAATTGGGTTCATTTCAATAACTGACTTATAGAAATTTTTTAAATTTTTAGCAAGTTTGTTATGGTTATTTTTAGTGTAATTTAAAATAATTTCATCTAATTCATGATAAACTTTATCCTGTGCTAATCTAAACTCATCTATTTGAACAATATATTTTTGTTGTTCTTCTAATGTAATATTTTTAAGCCATTGATAATTTATATAATCATAATAGTTGTCTTCTGGCTTGATACTATTAGGCGCAAACTTGCTTAATAATTCTTTTGTAAATTGATTTTGAAATTTTTCCTTAGAATATTTGCTAAATTTTTTATTATACTGAACAATGTAGTTTGACATAAATGGTTTTAAACCAATAGGGCATTTTTTTGTTTTATTTGAATTATTTTTAATATTTTTTTTTGTTTTTACCATATATATACAATAGTATTATTTAAAAATGTATATAACAATAACAATAAAAATAACAATACGTAGAAATGGAACTAAAAATTAAATACATAGAAAAGGAATTAAGATTCATAAATATGAATAAAATAATATTTTATATAATTTAATATTTTATTTAAAATTCGCTATACGGGGTATTGTTACCACCTCTGGTAATAAGATAATTATATTGCGGACCCGTAAGGCAAGCACAACCTGAACTATTAGAATAAGTATTAGGACAGCATTCTGGTTTGAAAGGAGTATTTGCGAACATTAACATTTCTCCTTCAGGAAGAGGAACAGGTTGTGGTTCTCTCGCAAGGAATTGTTTAACAGCTGGACTTAAAGGTTGGCCAGGAACAACTGTCATGTCAGGTTTGCTCCAAGATGAAGTATCAACAGGAATATTAGAAGTAATATCATAAGGAGATGATTGACCGAAATTTGTATTGGCACCAACAAATCCTTCTTTACCATTCATAGAATTACCTGACGCGTCTTTTTTCATCATATTATCAAGACCTTCCATTAAAGCAAAGCTACTTTCAGTTAAACTATACTTACAGCAACCGCACACAGTATGTGCAACTAAAATTAAATATACGACACCTATTAAAATTAAAATTTCAAGGTTTAACTTAAATCCAAAAATAGACAAATCCATATTATACATAATTAATAGATAATAATTTTTATTTTGTTGTTGTGTTTTCTAAAAATCTATCAATGGCACTATTGTAATCTTTTATAATAATATTGCTAACTTTAAAAATTCCTTTATCTGTTAGAAGATTATATAGTTTACTATTTGTGTTTGAAAGTTGTGTTTTTTCAACATTAAACATTTGTGCATAGCCCTCCAGATAATTATTTTCGCCTAAATTATACAAATAATTTTCAGGTAAATCTAAACCATTAATTTCGACTATTCCATAAACCTTCGCTCCATTTTCAAGAATATCATTTATACAAATTTCATTAATATTAACATATGTTTTATTTTTTAATCCAATTTTAGTTGTATTGACAAAACCATAATCTAAATATTTATGAATATCACTACAATTATTAATAGGTATTATTTTATTATTTAAAACTTTGAGTAATGACTTATCATAAATTTCATCCCAATCAGTAAATATTTCATTTTTAACTTGAATAATTTTTTTAGATGTATTTAAGCAGTATAAAAATGGTTCTTTATATGATTGATATTTAATTGCGTTTGGATGTTTTGAAACATGTATCCATTCATTTTTATATTTGACAATGTGACTATTGGAAACAATTATATTATTTAAAATATACATTCGTGAACCTTCTGTTGCTACTTTAATTTTAGCAGTAACAACATTACCGCCAGCTAAGACATCGCCTACATTGATATTTATTATTTTATTTTGCATTCCAGTATTCATTGTTATTAATGTATCTTTATCAAAGCATTTAACTTTTGGAATTTTAAACCCAGAATCAACATGTAACACATTAATCATAAAAGTTAAAATAATTGCCATTGGAATAGAAATTGCAATAAAAATAGTAGTATTAGCAATAGCAGCACCCCATGTAAAAGGAATCGCCCAGAATATAGCAATCATGATAGAAAGAGTTATAAGAATCGTTATAATGAACTGTGCTATGGCACCCATCAATGATTTTAATGCATAATAAGAACCTAATAACGTAAATAATCCAGCAGTCATTGTTCCTTGAATTTTACCTATTAAATCTTTTAAGCTTATAATAATTTCTTGTAGTGGTATCATGATATTCATAATTCTCCCCATAATTTCTTCACTAACACTTTGAAAAAGAGTTCTAATTTTATCAAACAATGCTCTAATATTTTGAATTGAATTTTTAATAACATTAGCGAATGACTGTAATACATTCGTTGTATATGTTAAAGGTTGAATTGCATTTCCAGTGATACTTGATAATATATTTTGAGTACAATATGTAAAATTTTGAGATGTATATTCAGATGCTGTCATTCCTTCTGGATGTGTTATTAATCCAGCAAATGGAATAATATTTGGTTTGCATCTTTGGTTAGGCCAATCATTAACAATTGGTTGTATATTAATCATTGTATGAAAATATGATACCATAATTAATACAATAATGGTTATTAATATAAATAGTATTAATGATGCTCCGTACTGATCATAATATGTTAATTTTTCATACATTTTTGTGATATTATTTAAGTTGTTATCCATATATAGTAAGTGTATAATATTCATTTCATTGTATACCAAAATAAATATTATTAAATATCGTCAATTTTAATAAAATGGTCTTCCCAGTCCCAAAATAATTCGTCGCCAATTTTAATACGATTTTTATCAGTTATTAAACAGCTAAAATAATCATAAACTATATCACTTAATGTTGCTTTATTATAATTTTCAACCGTAATAAATTTCTTCTTATTCTCATCAAATACTAAATGTGAACCAGTAACCAATATATTTTCTCCATCACATAATGAGTTGTTAATTTTGTAGAATGGTAATTTTTCTTTTCTATTATCAACCATCATTACTACTTCTACGATTGAACCATCTTCTAAAATATCTCCTAAAATAATATCTTTCATAAATTTAATATTTCCATCTTTGAGTTTAACTTTGGTTTCTGGATGAAAGCATTTTCCAAGAGCCTTAACTAATTGCCCAGGAGGTCCATTCCATGTACTTCTCATGGTTTTTATGCTACCATCTAAAAGATACATTAATGAAACCATTATTCCTATAGTTTTTCCAATTAAATCTTTAATTCCAATTGTTATTCGTTGAAATTCAATGACAAGATTTAAAAAGACACCAAATACAGATTGAATAATAGAAGAGAAAAAGGTGCGTATTTTATTGAACATAGCACGTATATTTTGGATGTCAATCATAAATCCGCCCAACATAGTGCTCAAAGAACCTGTAATGTATGTTAAGGGTTCTAATAAATAACCCATAAAATTAGTTTGCATAGATTGAATACAATAAACAAAATTTTCTTCAATATCATCTGCTAAAAACATATACATAGGATTACATCTATATAATGGCCAATTTGCTTTAATTTCTGCAATTTGATTATAATAAAATACTCCTGCTATATAAATAGCAAAAGCTATATTTACATATAAAAAATTAACCCAATTTTTTCCAGATGGCATAACTTATATTATTAGTATAAAATTATTAATTGAATTTAAGTTTATAATTTATAAATATTTTAAATATAAATTGTAAATGATAAAACTTAATTTTACACGTTTACAAAATTTAGAAAAACCTAAATCAATAATAGATAGAGATATATTTAATAAAAATATGAATTATTATATTTGTAGTGCTGGCGGTTGTGGTTCAACTATTATATTTAATTATTTAAAGAATTTTGGTAATGTATATCATATTCACGATAGATATCCGTCTGAAAAATTATGTTATGTTGGTAGAGAGAATACAAGTGAGCATGTTTATGAAGAATGGTTTAATAAAACTCAAATACCAGAAGACAAATTAGGTTTTTACAAAGTAATATTTTTATATAGAAATCCAATTGATGTAATTTTTTCTCGTTTTATACAACCTCAAGGACCAAATATAACACATTTAAAACATATAAAATGTATGCATAATGGATTAATTGGATTAGGAGATATTATAAATACAGGAAGAGATTTATATGGTTTGGAAGAGTTTTATGACAATTATACAATTGCAAAAAATCGAAATTATCATATTTACTGCATTAAATATGAGGATTTTTTTGATAATATAGGTTTATTTAATCAAATATTAGGATTACCTGATATTAAATTATTATATCCTAATAAAGTTGAAAGACGAAAAAAGATAACATATACAAGAAATTTATCAATAATTTATAATAGATTATTATTGAAAATGAATTTAATGCCATTTATTAAGGTGATAAATCCGATAAAAAATGAAAATATTAATGACGACGAACTCGTCTAGATTTATGTATATGTCTTCTAGATTTACGGGTTTTGTTACGTCTAGATTTTTTCCCACCACTATAGCATCCCCATTTCCAATCAGAACCACCTTTGCGATATCTTTTTCTACCACCCATTTTAGTTGCGGCATTATCATCAACACTCCATGCAGTTGTTTGCATATTTTTTGATGTTAAACTAGCAATTTGATTATTTGGAGATGTACCAGGACCACCAGTAGGTGTGTATTGCATTTGAAATTGTGGTGCAGGAACTTCACCATTTGATGCGCCACCTCTGTATTTTCCATTGGCTCGCTTGGTTTTGCTTCTTCCACCAACAGCAGAGTTTAAATTTGCTAATTTAGCATTAGCATTTTGACTCATTGCAGCTGCGGAATCACGAGGATTTCCGGTTCCTGGTTCAAGACTTGAAGTAGTTATAGGCATATAACCCGCAGGAAAATTTGAATTACCGTTCGACATAATAATATATATAAATATTTTAATTGGTTTAAATAAAATACTTAATATATTTATTATAAATAATGGACGATAAACAAAGATTGCAATTGCAAAATATGATTAAGACAAATAATGTTGAAGACCAAACAGATTTTATTAGAAATTTAAAACACAGTCAAATAATAAGACATGAAGTAAATAATCTTATTATGATTAAGGCAAAATTTAGAGGCGATGATAATAAAATACATGAAGAAGGAGTAAATGAATGTAATTTCTTATTTACTTATTACACAGATATTTATAATAAAGTAAGAAAGAATGAATTAGATATTGGCATTCTAAATAAATTTTTAGAAGTTTTAAAGAGAATTGAAGATGGAGATTTAAACCAACATGATGGTTCATTTTTAGTTGGAACTCTATTAAAGGAATTATATGTAGATAGTGCGTTAAAGAAAGCAGATAAATTAAATCAAAATGAAGAATCTAAACCTGAACCAATTAAACCACAACAAAATGTATCATGGAAGCAATTTAAAACATTGAAGATAAATAAATAGTTATTACAATATGAAGACAATAAATATTGTAAAACAAAAATAATGAATATATAACTATAATTAAATTATATAAAAATATCTTTATATAATTATTTAATATGCCTCCAAATAAATCTACAATATTTAAACCTACATTAATTATTGTTGAATCTCCTGCAAAATGTAAAAAAATTGAAGAATATTTAGGTCCTGGTTATAAATGTGTTGCATCCTATGGACATTTACGAACTATATCATCGCTTAAAAATATTGATTTCGATAATAATTTTAAACCAACTTATACAATTATTGACGAACCTATTAAAAAAAAACAAATTGAATTTTTAAGAAAGGAAATTAAAAATGCTGGAGAAGTATTACTTTCAAGTGATATGGACCGCGAAGGTGAAATGATTAGTTATTCTCTCATAGAATTATTTAATCTTCCATTAAATACAAAGCGCATTACATTTAATGAAATAACTGAAACTGCTATAAGAGAAGCGATACAAAATCCTCGAACAATTGATATGAATTTAGTTCATGCTCAACAAGCACGTCAAATATTGGATATATTAGTTGGATTTAAAGTATCGCCAATATTATGGAAATTGGTATCTACACCAAAAGGCAAGAATAATTCTCTCTCAGCTGGTAGATGTCAAACTCCTGCATTAAAACTTGTCTATGAAAATCAAAAAGAGATTGACGACAATAATGAGAGAAAGGTATATAATACGAATGGTTATTTTACAAATTCAAATTTAGCATTTGACTTATCACCACAAGGAAAATTTGAAAGCGAAGATGATATGATAAATTTCCTGGATGAAAGTGCCGACTTTTCACATATTTATACATGCTCTCAACCGTCTAAAGTATATAAACAACCTCCTGAGCCTTTTACTACTAGTAGAATTCAACAAGTTGCGAGTAATGAACTGCGTTACTCACCGAAAGAAACTATGCGAATTTGTCAACTACTTTATGAAGGGGGATATATTACATATATGCGCACAGATAGTAAAACATATAGTGAGGAGTTTATTAATACTGCATCAGAATATATAAATAAAACTTATAATACTGGATATTTCAATATTTCATTATTAAATAAAAATGATAAACCAACTGAAAACCATAAAAAAACAAAAAAGGAAAAAATCGCACAAGTCAAAGACATCCTTCGACAAGAAGCACACGAGGCAATAAGACCAACAAATATTTCTCTCTGTGAATTACCAGAGGAAATTGATAATAAGGAGAGAAGAATGTATAAACTTATATGGCAGAACACTTTGGAGAGCTGTATTGTTCCTGCATCTTATTTTTCAATTACAGCAAGTATTTCATCTCCTTTAAATATGAAATATAATTATGCAAGTGAATTAATTGACTTTCCTGGATGGAAAATTGTTGAGAATAAGTTCTCTCGAGAGAATAAAGATTATCAATATTTACAAACTATAAAAAAGGATGCAGTAATATCATATAAAAAAATAACATCAAAGATTACGATAAAAGGAAGTAAAACGCATTATACAGAAGCAAAATTAGTTCAGCTTCTTGAAGAAAATGGTATAGGCAGACCATCCACCTTTTCTTCTCTCATTGATAAAATCCAAGAACGTGGTTATGTCAAGAAAGATGATATAAAAGGTAAAGAGATACTATGTAAAGATTTTGAATTAGAAAATGGTGAGATATTTCAAGTAGAGACAAAGAGAGAATTTGGTAATGAGAGGTCTAAGTTAGTAATACAACCACTCGGAATTATAGTAATGGAATTTTTAGATAAACATTTTAACTCTTTATTTAACTATCAATATACTAGTTTAATGGAAGCTGGATTAGATAAAATAGCAAAAGGACAACTAATTTGGTTTGAAGTATGTTCTTCATGTAATAATGAAGTAGATACATTAGTAAATCAAATTAAAAATGAAACAAAGGTTGAATTCCAAATAGATGAAAATAATACATATATGATAGGTAAATATGGACCAGTAATAAAATGTGTAGAGGAAATAGATGGTAAAGAAGAAGTAACATTTAAATCGATTAAAAAAGATTTAGATATAAATAAGATAGAAAATGCTGAATACGATATAAATCAGGTAGTTGATACATCAAAATCACAAAATACTCAATATATTTTGGGACAATATGAAGGTAATGATGTAATTGTACGAAAAGGTAAATTTGGTTTATATGTAACGTGGGGTGAAAATTCAAGAAACCTAAAAGAATTTGGAAATAGACCTATAGAAAATATAATATTTGAAGAAGTAAAAGACTTTTTAGAGAAAGGTTCAAATATAATTAGAGAGATAAATGTATCAATGTCCGTTAGAAAAGGACCAAAGGGTGATTATTTATTTTATAAGACAACTAAAATGAAAAAACCATTATTTCATGATATTAAAAATTTCATAACTGAAACAAAAGAAGATTATAAAATATGTGATTTAACTATTTTAAAATCATGGATAGAAGAAAAATATAATATAAAAGTTTAACGTGACATTGGTGGTGGATAGCCAGTTGCATTTGAAGTTCTAAGAATTTGTGGAACCATTAAAGTAAATTCTAACAAAAATGAATAATTAAATACACCAAAATTAACAAGCTGACCATTATGATATCTTAATTTTATGTTTAGTTTTCTCATTCTCTCTGCGGGTGGATAATAATATTTATATGGAATGGAATCTCTATCAAACCATTGAGATAAGGGAGTAGATGGAACAGGCAATTTAGCAAATGCTGAATTAACTATACCATTCGTTTGATTGGTTTCTATTGTAAATCTGCTAAGATTATATGGTTGTGTTTCATCTATACAATTCTGTCCTGCGATTTCCATGTAAATAAATGCATCACCCATTAGATTAATTTTATATAAAGCGTCAATCCAATGAACATCACAACCAGATAAATCAGTATTTGGTAATAACCAAAAACCATTATCACCTGGAGTAACATCACCATAATAAAATCTAGGTACTACCTTTCCATTATATAATGATATACTTGGTATATCTATTATACTACCTGAACTGGTTGATGATGTGTTGCATCTTGGTAATCCTAGATATCCTGATAATCCCCAATTTGAAGCGTCTGGAACTTGACCTTTACCGCTGATACAACTATTAACACCAAGTGAATTAACGATTACTCCTAAAACATTGTTAATAGTAAATCCATCCGCATTATTTCCAAACCATAGTTTAAGACTAACAGCATTATAAACAATAATAAAACGATTATAACCATTTTGATCGAGAATAGCAAGACTATCAGTCCATCCTTTATCGATAAAATAACTCCTAATAAGAAGAGTTGTAGAATTATTAAATTTATTTGTTAATTCAATCGCCATTTGTATTGGATTATAAAAACCTTCTTCAATTATAAATTGAATGTTTTTTTCTTTATTATACCAAAGAGCCTCAAAAATTCTTTGATTATATTCATCGGGAATACCTAGAGCTCCTGTATTACAAGGTTTATCGATTTTAAATGATAAAGTAATATTAGCATTTTTTAAAGAAAAGGTATTATAATTTGATGGAAAAGTCCATTGAATTAATTTCAATGCTGAAACATTTAACATATCTTCAGGCATTTCAATTTCAAACTCGGTTGAGTTTGGATATTTTTCAATATTTCTATCTTCTGAATGTATAGAAAGATATTTTTTATAAAACATATATTCTTGACTATTTGGTATTAATGGATGGTTTTGTTCAACATTATAATTTTTAATTTGTGTCAAATTACTTTCAGTTCCGCCAAAATTTCGTGCCATATATATTATTAAATAATATTTTTAAATTAAAAAATATTATTAAACATATTATTAAACATATTATTAGATTAAATTATAAAAGTAAAATACTATCTATTTATAATATATAAATGTTAACAGGAAATTATGGTGGTAGAGTTCAAGATAATCAACAAGGAATTAAACAATTTTATATTGGAACACAGGGTGTAACATGGATATATAAAAGATTAGCAAATGGTTTAGTAGTTCAAACACCTGCAGACACAAAAAAACCAGTGCTAATAAATAATGATTTAATAGTAACAGGTTCAATATATAATACATCTGATGAAAGATTGAAATATGATATAAAAGAAATAACTGAAGAAGATATGGACAAATTATTTACCTTAAATCCAATTCATTTTAAATATAAAAAAGACCCGAAACGAACACATTATGGATTTTTAGCTCAAGATGTAGAAAAAGTATTTCCACAATTAGTTGAAAATAATAATGATGGATATAAAACAATTAATTATCAAGAGTTTATATCATTAATGTTAGCAAAAATGCAATATATGCAAAATGAAATAGATGAATTAAAGAAAATAAATCAGAAATAAATTATTATCTACAAAGTATATAGATGAGTGATTGGTACCCAACAGTATATAGAGCATGTATATATGCAGGTATGATAGCATTTATAATAGGTTTTTTTACAGATTCACAGACATCTTTAGGTGCATATATATCAGGTTACTCAGTTTTTATATTAGGTATAATGATGATTTTGGTAATTTTATTTACAAATGTCCTTAAAATAACTCAAAATGATTCAATAATGAATATATTATATGCAATAATGATGACGACAGGACCATTTATATTAATTCTAGGTGTAATTTCATTTGTTTTATATTTGTTAATAAATTATAAAGATAATATAATTGCTGGACATGTTTCACCTGGATATAATTCATTTAGTAAAATAATTGTTATGTTATTATTGATACAATTCTATTTAGTAAATTCAAATATAAATAGTGAAAAATTTGAGACAACTGGAAAAATATCAAAAGTAACATCAAGTATAATTTATCTTCTAGGTGTATTAACAACAATATGTGCTATAATATTATATACAATATTAAAATATTTTTCAACAGATGGTTTTGCAGTGATGAATTAAGTAGTTTTAATAAATTTATATGTTAAGCCATAATTAGTTTGTGTTTCCCAAATTCCTGAAATTTTAAGAATAAATGAGCTAGAAGTAATATTACCGACGTCATTAAATAATTTAATGTGACCTGATTTTAGTTGTTCAAAAATTTTATGGGAATGTATTTTATCAGTTTTATACCTTTTAAGAATTTCCTCTTCAATAATTCTTAAACTTTCAATGATTTCTTTATGATTAGAAATATTAAAATTACATTTATATTTATTATAATATTTTTCGCATGTAATATCGGTTAAGTTAATCAATAAATAAATACCATTTAATATCATAATATCAGAGGAATATAAAATTCTAATAAAGTTACCTTCATTCATAACATTATTTTTGATAGGTTCACAAAAGAATAAGAAATCATTATTATATTGTTCAATTTTTTTGACTAGGTTCATAAATCTATATATATAAATAAAATTATTTTTAAGTTTTAATATTATAATAAATTGGTTAAATATAATAATAAAAGAATGGTTGAATATATAAATAATGAAATTTTATGAGACACATTTTGAAGAATATATAATAGAAAATAATAGAGAGAATTTGCATAATAAATTAGATAAAATTTATGATAAATTTCCTAAAACGTTGAATGAATTAAAAAACTTAATTTTTTTTGGACCAAATGGAACTGGTAAATATACACAGATGTTGAAATCAATTAAAAAATATAGTCCAACAGAATTAAAATACGAGAGAAAAATAAGTATGACATATAATAAGCAGCAATATTTTTTTAAAGTGAGTGATATTCATTATGAAATAGATATGTCTCTCTTAGGATGTAATTCAAAACTACTTTGGCATGAAATATATCAGCAGATAATCGATATAGTATCAGCAAAAACAGATAAATCTGGAATAATAGTTTGTAAATATTTTCATGAAATACACAGTGAATTATTAGAAAATTTTTATAGTTATATGCAGCAAAATAACGCAATATGTGTAGATTTAAAATTTATATTAGTAACAGAAGAATTAAGTTTTATACCAGATAATATATTAAACTGTTGTGAAGTAATAAATATATGTAGACCGACAAAATCAGCATATCAAAGGTGTATAAAGACAAAATTGCCTCCAAAATTAAAACCAGAAAATATAACAAATATAAAAATATTGCATATGTATAATGAAGATTTGATGTTGCAGTATAAAATAATATGTAATAACATAATAAATAATTTAGTAAATATAAATGATTTACAATTTTTAAAATTCAGGGATGTATTATATGATATATTTATTTATAATTTAGATATATCAGATTGCATCTGGTATATTCTCTATAATTTAATAGAACAAAAGAAAATAAATAATGAACATTTATCAAAGATAATGATAAGGACTTATGGGTTCTTTCAGTATTATAACAATAATTATAGACCTATATATCATGTAGAGAATTATTTGTTATATTTGGCTAAGTTAATCCATGGTTTTTGAACCAATTTTCTTTAAGTTGTAAATATAATTACTATTATTACTGCGTAATTAACTTAAAGAAAATTTATTTATGGTCTCACCCATCTATTACGAGTTTGGTTTATTATATTTCTATTGTAAAATTGATAACCTCTTAAATATAAATTCATTGGCGCGGGAACAACATTATTTGCTTGTGCAACGAAATAAAAATTATTATAACCATTTGGTAAACCTCTTCGGTAAGTAATTGCGCTTGTATGAATAGCCATTATATATTATTATATATATTATTTTATAATTAGTTTAATACTTAAAGTTTACAATTAAGTATTAAAATATGAACTATAAAGAAGCTTTTGAGATACTTGAAATTGATTATCTTGAGATTAAATATAATGATTTAACGTTAGATTATTTAAAAAAACAATACAAAAAAATGGCTCTTAAACATCATCCTGATAAGAATGGTAATACTGAGGACTCTACCGAACATTTTAAGAAAATAAATGAAGCTTATAATTATTTAAAGAGAGAATTGAAAAATTTAAATCCAGAAGATTTTGCATGTGAAAATAGTGATGATGATATTAATGAACAAATTAGTTATTTTATTGTATTGAAAAACTTTATCAAAAGTGTTTTTGAGAGTAAATATTCAGATATTACAACTAAAATTATTAATGAAATATTAATTGCAGGAAAACAAATATCACTTAAGATTTTTGAAGACTTAGATAAAGATACGGTTCTTGTTATATTTAATTTTCTCTCTAGATATAGATTTATACTTCATATAAACAATGACTTACTTGATAAAGTTAGAGAGATTGTTGTAAGTAAATATGAAAATGTTGAAATATACAAATTAAATCCTAGTATAACTGACCTATTAGAATGCAATTTTTATAAGTTATATATTGAAAATCAGTTATATTTAGTTCCTTTATGGCATTATGAGACATGTTATGATGGTTCTGGATGTGAAATTATTGTAATTTGCGAACCTGAATTACCTGAAGGAATACAGATTGATGATGATAATAATTTATATGTTGAAACTAAAATAAGTATTTGTCACGATTTACAAGATATGTTAGCAAATAATTTGGATATATCACTTGATATCGGAGAGAAAAACTTTTATATTCCTCTCTCTAATTTATACTTAAAGAAAGAACAATATTACAGATTTAAAAATCAGGGTATAACAAAAGTTAAAAATGATTTATATGATGTTAAAGATAAATCAGATATAATTGTTAAAATTAAATTTATTTAACAAATGGTCTGTTTTTGTAATAAGTATTTTAATTTATAAATATGAAAAAATTTATAAATTAATTTGTATGTAAATTTTTAGATTATTAGATTATTTTTAAGCCTCTGCCTTAGACTTAACCTTTCTAACAACAGTCTTCTTCTTAGGCTCTTCACTAACAACAGAATCAGGAGTTTCTACAACAGTATCAGTTACAGGAGCAGTTACAACAGGAGCAGTTACAATAGGAGCAGTTACAACAGGAGCAGTTACAATAGGAGCAGGAGGTGGCAACTTATATTCCTCTTCTTCTTCGTCTGAATCCTCAACAAGCGCGCTTACAGAATTATCGTGTTGTTCAATTTCAGTTTCAGGCATAGACTTCAATGTTTCTCTATCAGAAGGCCTAACAGTAAGGAAGCAAGTATCATCTGCGATAGAAGACGTTTTAGGCTTTCTAACAATAACTTGCTTCAAGTTCCAAGTGATAGAAACCTTTGCAGGACTGCCAACAAACCATAGTCCAGCACATTGAATTAAACAAATGACTTGAATAGGCGCCTTATTAGGACATCTGAGGAAATCAAGAGGGGTAAGCTCACCTTCAGTCTTTCCCTTTACATAAAGTTGATTGTAATCCTCATCAAAGACAGAAGTTTGCCAAACACTCTTCCAGCACGGCAACTTGAGATTAAGTTGAGGAGGTTGGTTATAATCACGCTCTTCACTTCCTGCACTAACCTTAGGATACTTGAGCATAGGAGTGAACTTTTCATCCATTACATCCATACTCTTAATTTCCTTTCCAAACCACTCCTTAGAATAAGTCATAGCATCTTGTTTAATTTTATTTTCTACAGCCTTAATTTCTTGAAGAAATTTATCAGCCTCAGGAGTAGCATATTGTCCCTTAGCAAATTGGAGACACATAGTATATTTTCCAGTTCCCTTGGTAATAGCTTTTCCATCAGCACCCTTACCAACAACTTCCTTTATTTCCTGAGCACCCCACGAACCCATAAGAGGTACACTAATGGTAAGAGATTCCTTAGCATACTTATTAAATAAATTAACAACTTTTCCACCGGTAGCATTAGGCTTAGGAGCACTATAGCTCATAATAGACATATCAATATTAGTTCCGTCAACAATTGTGCTTGTCATTGTGTATTAGTATAATTTATATTATTGAGATATCTTTAAATCAATTTTTTTTTAAAATATAAATGAAATTATAGTCTGGTGTTCTTTTTAAGCTTACGATACGTGGTAAGCATTTTAATTTAATTTAATATAATATATAGAAACAGTTCAAAAAGATATTATAATATTATAATATATAATATAAAATGGCAAATTTATTAAAGAAAAATAACAGCACGGAAAGCTTAATTGAGGATTATTTAAATAATATTATTGCAAAATGTGAACACAATATACATGTAGTTAAGAAGCCTCAGAAGGTGTCAGATGATAAGATAAGTATTCCAACTATAAATACATATAATGAGTTAATTTATAATAATTATAATGTAACACAATTAAAAAATTTCGCAAAAAAATATAAATTAAAATTAAGTGGAAATAAACCACAGTTGATAAGCAGAATTTATAGTTTTTTATATTTTTCATCCTATATAATTAAAGTTCAGAAGGTTTTCAGAGGTTATTTAGTTAGTAAATATAAGAGATTACATGGACCAGCTATTATAGAGAGAAAAATGTGTACAAACAGCGTCGATTTTGTAACAATGGAACCACTTGAAGATATTAATTTTCATCAATTTATTAGTTATAAAGATACTGATGGATTTATGTATGGTTTTGATATTACTTCTCTCCATCATTTATTTTTGAACTCTGAAGATGAAATAAAAAATCCATATAATCGTAATTTAATACCTAGTTTTGTATTTAAAAATATTCGCGGGCTAATTCGTCTCGGAAGAATTTTAAATATTAAAATTAATTTAAAATTTGAAGATGATACAAAAAAACTATCAAATGAAAAAGCAATTGAATTAAAAGCAGTTACATTATTTCAGCAGATAGATGCATTGGGTAATTATTCAAACTCAAATTGGTTTCTCTCTTTGAATAGAAATCAACTTATTAAATTTATAAGAGAATTGATGGATATTTGGCAATATAGGGCCCAAATACAAGTTCAAACAAAACGCAATATTTGTCCTCCAATTGGCGACCCATTTAGAAGTTTAAGTATTCAATACATAAATACAGAACAAAATTTGTGGAATGTTAAAAAAGTTTTACTAGATATTATTGAAAAATTTGTAAATAGCGGTATAGACAAAGATAGTAAAGCTTTAGGAACATATTATGTACTGGGTGCCTTAACTTTAGTTAATTCAGAAGCTGCTACATCCCTTCCTTGGCTTTTTCAATCTGTTAATCATTTTTAATTTTATGTAGAGGGAGAGTAAAACCTAAACGCACTAAATAATTATTATCATATTAACGTAACAATATATATTATTTGCCTAAAAACTACTTAAAAGCAACTCTTTAGAATATAGTATAATAAGATGCCAAAGAAAACGTCTAAGACTGCTACTGCTACCGCTACTGTTACTTCTACTGAGATTGCTACTGAACAAGTAGCTGTTCATATTCCTCCTGTTGTTGAATCTGCTGCTCCTGCAGTAGAAAAGAAGTCTAGGGCTACCAAGACCAAGACTGAACCTGCTGCTCAGTCTGTTGTTGCTGGTTCTGTTGAGACCCCCCCTACTGATGTAGAGGCTCCTCTTGCTGAACAATCTGTTGAATTCCTTGCTAAGCTTCAACAACTTAGTGTCATGATCTCCACTATTAAGTCAGAGTATCGTGCTCTTGAGAAGAAGTGGTCTCGTGAGGTTAAGATTGCCCAAAAGGCTTCTTCTAAGAAGAAGCGTAAGGCTGGAAACCGTGCTCCTTCTGGATTTGTTAAGCCTACCAAGATTTCTGATGAACTCGCAAAGTTTCTCGAGAAGCCTACTGGCAGTGAAATGGCGCGCACTGAGGTGACTCGTGATATTAACAAGTATATCCGCACTCACAATCTTCAAGATAAGGAGAATGGTCGCAAGATCATCCCTGACACCAAGCTTGCTACCCTCTTGAAGCTTAAGAAGACTGATGAGCTTACTTACTTCAATCTTCAAAGATATATGTCTCCTCACTTCGCCAAGGCCAACAAGGAATTTATTGCTTAAATCCATAATATTATAATAAAAACATACTATAAAAACATTCTCTAATTAAATTTTAAATTTTTTTATTAAAAATAAATTTAAAATACTTATAAAATTATTTATAAAAATTACTTAAATATAACTCATATATTTATATATAATGTCAGAAACCTTATCATTAATCAAGCGGTTAACTGCGAAAAAAGAACAGATCCAAGAGCATATCAATGATTTGACTTCTGAGAAAATCGCAGTTCAAAATAGAATTGATGATTTAATCCTTTTACCAGTTAAATTATCAAATACTCAAACTAGTGATAAAAATAGCCGTACAGGTGGAAATCGTGCACCTTCGAGATTTGTTAAACCACTTCCAATTCATGATGAATTAGCTGAATTTCTTGGATTACCAAAAGGCACCGTAATAGCAAGGACCGAAGTTACTCGTATGATTAATAAATACATTCGTCAAAATGGACTACATGATAAGGAAATTAAACGTAACATTAATCCTGACGAAAAATTAAAGGAACTATTTAAAATGGATGATACCATGCAACTTACATATTTTAATCTTCAAAAATACATTGGTCATCATTTTGTGAAACAAATGTAAAATATATTAACAATTATAATGTATCTAAATAATTATTATTTTAGTAATAATTTAAATACTTATTTAAATTATAATGAGTGTAGAGTTAGCAATTTATAAACAAAATATAATTAATGAACTCAATAAAAATTATAATAATAATATAGCGCGTTTAAATTCAGCTTTAGCTAATAGTATAAGAAGTATCCAGAAATCCCGTCTAAGAAATAAATCCGAACTGATTAATCGTTTAAATTCAAAATATAAAATAAATGTTGCTAATCTTAGAAATAATTTAAATGTAAAAATTAATACTATTAATTCTTTTAAACCAGAATTTAATATTTTAAAAACTAACAATAAAAAAGCACTTCTTATTGGTATTAACTATATTGGAACACCTTATGAATTATCAGGTTGTATCGATGATACATCTAGAATGAAAGAACTTCTTACTAATCGTGGTTTTAATGAATTCAAAATACTTACTGATTTAACATCTATTAAACCTACTAAAGAAAATATACTAAATGAATTTAAAAATATAATTGTAAATGCTGAGACTGGTGATATTTTATTCTTTTATTTTAGTGGACACGGTTCATATACTTATGATAGAAACAATGATGAAACTGATGGAAGAGATGAGATGATAGTAAGCTCAGACCTTCAATCAGTTCTAGATGATGACCTTAAAAATATTCTTTTAAATAATATGAAGAGAGATGTCACGCTTGTTGGACTATTTGATAGTTGTCATAGTGGAACTATGTTAGATTTAAAATATAATTACTTAGATAGCCATCCCTTAAGGGATGATAAATATACTGAAAATGATAAAGTAACTGAATGTAATGGTAATGTTATTATGATTAGTGGTTGTATGGATACTCAAACCAGCACAGAAGCATTAATCGATAATAAGCCTCAAGGTGCATTGACTTGGTCTTTTATTGAATGTATAAACAAAACACCTAATTTATCTTGGAGAGAATTATTAAAATATATGAGAGAACTACTTAAAACAACAAATTTCTCTCAAATACCACAATTATCAACTGATTCATTTTATGACATTGATTCTAATTTTTTTGTATAGTTTCTCTCTGAATATGATTGAAAAACTTCTATACTATCATCATCTGAATCCAGTTCAAGTAACTCTTTCTCTAAATCTTGCTTATTTATATGAGGTTGATACTTGATTACATCTTCAATAGATATATTCATATCTTCTTCGTGCAATTGATATAAATCACTTAGAATATAACGCACAATAAATGTAATATCGAGTGTTTGTGTTTTCAAAATATCCATAAGTTTTACAGAATAAATATGTTCTTTTAATGTTTTTCTGTCATATTTAATATTATATAATTCTAACATTTATATAATATAACACAAAAAATTTAAGTTTATTTCAAAAAAAAAGTAAATTTATTAAGTGAATAAAAATCCATCTAATTTTAAAATATTATTAATTTCATATTTCATGATATCACCATTTACAATTCTAATTTTTTCAAATATTTTAATATTATAATGATTTTGGGACAAATCGAACATATCATAAATTTTCTTTAGAATTTCATAATCCTTTATATAATTTTCGCAATTTTCCATTAACCAATCATAAAATCCAATTTTTGTTTTTAATCTATGATACTTTTTAAAATATTTCAAGGTATTTGTTAATGAGTGAGAATTATCTTCAGTTTCAATATTATAATCAGTTCCAGACAATACACAAATCTCTCTGAATTCTTTTTGTGTAATCCCTAAATTAGTAAGTATTCCTTTCATTTCATACATAATTGCTGTATGATTTAATAAGCTTAGATATCTGATTACACGAGGACAACCATACACAAACATATCCATATCTTCACTTAAACATGCCCATACCTTTTCTTTTATTGTTAACATTGCACAGAGTTCATCTGCTTCACACGGCGCATCATAATATGTAGCACCATAAAATCTTATTAAGTTTTTTACAATTTCAATGTCATTCTTATTAATATAAACAAATTTTTTCTTTAACATATCCATATTATACAAAATTTGTTGTTTATCAGAATCATCCATATCATTATTAATTTCTAGAGTATTTTTAAGTATATTATATTCTTCTTCTGCCTCCTGTTTATATTCTTTACGTTTTTTCAATAATTCACGCTTTTCTAGCGGTGGTTTACCATCGAATATAAATATTGGAATTATATTATAATGTCTAAATACAGATAGCATTAAATAAACATTTTCAATTAAACTGTTATCACACGCAAATCTGTACATATAGATGCTAATATCAACAGCAATCTTTTTTCCAGATAATTCCGCAAGTTTGCATAGCTTAATTGATGGAGACGCGTTTTCCTTTAAAAATCTGTTTAAAAATCTAATTCCCATGTTGATTTATTGTATTATTATTACTTCTATTTATATTTTTCAATTTTATTATTAATTTTTATTATTAATTTTTATTATTAATTTTTATTATTAATTTTTATTATTAATTTTTATTTATTACTATACCTTTAGATATATTATGGATAATTTTATTTTCTTTTTCAATATCATTATCTCCAGCACCTCCTAAAACTTCTATCATCATTTTATTATATTTATCTCCATGTTTTGAATCCGCGTATTGACAACCAGGATATTTCTCTCTATATTCTGGAAGCAACTTATAGTTTTTAGATGCAATTTTTTTAATTATCTTACGTAATTTACTTTTATTGTCATCCTCTTTTTCCCATTTATTATCATCTTTTATATAGATGGTTTCTCTCTTTTTATCAGTGCAATGAACAGGTCTTTCTGTTATATCCATTATCTTCAAGTTTGAAGTAATAATATTAGAGAGACCTTCAATATATCCTACTTCACCCATTTGTTCTAAATCAGATAATTGTAATTTAATAGATTCAACAAAATCTGTAATATTCATCGCATCTTTACATGTTTCATTTAAGAAAATTTGTAAGTTAAATGTCTTATTATTATTCATACAATTAGTATTATTTGTATTAGTAGTATTATTTGTTCCATTTTTAAGGACATCCATCATCTTAGTTATGCATTCATCTTTTTCTTTTACTTGACCAATTAATAAATTTTGAAGCTCTTCATTTTTATTTATTAGCATCATAATTAGGTCTTTATCTGATAATTCATTAATATTTACATTATTTTGGTGTGATGGAGTTTTTTTTTCAAATAGGTGACAATGATTAGAAAAACAGTTTTTTTTATGAACCCATAAACCATTTCTTGAATTATATTTTTTTTCACAATTTTCACATATATAAGCAACTTTTGTGTCACTTACCGTCACTTTGTGTTTTTTGGTGTCAAAATGCTTTTCAAAACTACTTTTTTTACTCGTAAAATAGTTACACTTCTCACAATGATATTTTTGTGTAACTTTCGAGCAACTTTTTGTCACTAAAGTTTCCATATATAAGTGACATATAAAAGTTTCTAAATCTTTTATATATAAAAATATAAAAATTTATCATCACAAATTGAAAATTATTTTTTTGGTGACCACACGATAATTTTAAAATATGGTCTCATGGAATGCTTTTTCAAAGAATTTTGGCGGTTTTTGATTTTTGGACATTCCATAAATGTCCTTTTTTTAAAAGTCAAAATACTTTCCCATTTTTAAATTCATTTCTTTCCCTTCATATGTAGTGAATGTTTTTTGTCTATTTTTTCAATAATTTAAAGAATTTACCTTCATAATGTAGTGTTTGCCTCTTTAAGTAGGTTAGAAATATAATTAAACTATGTAATTATAATTTAAATAATATAATTAATTAATATAAATGAAAAAAATCGCATTTTGTTTTTTAATTTATGATACTATAAATAATGAAGAGTTATGGAATACATTTTTCAAAAATGTTGATACAAATAAATATAATATTTATATACATTATAAATTTAATAAAGTATTAAAATATTTTGAAAAATATAAGTTAAATAATTGCATTGAAACTAAATATGCTGACGTTAGTTTAATTCACGCACATAATACATTATTCAAAAAAGCTTATGATGATGGATGTTATAAAATAATTAGTTTATCTCAATCTTGTATTCCATTCAAATCATTTGATTATATTTATAATTTTTTAACAAGAGATGATTTTGGTCATTTTAATATTATGCCTCAAAACCAATGCTTTCCACGATGTAACAATTTATTAAATTATTATGAACAAAATAATATCCAAAAGTCTTATAATTGGTTTATATTAAATAGAAAAATATGTGAATCAATAATTAATTATGATAAACAAAAAATTAATAATGAATTTGGTTGTATTTATGCTCCTGAAGAACATTATTTTATCACAAATATTTTTAATAATAATTTACAAGACGAAATAGTTACAACACCAAATTTATCAAATGATGCTACAACATTTACAAATTGGGAAGGAATGGATTATAAATATCCATCCAATAGAGGATTAAAAAATTATAATTCTATTACAGAAGATGAAATATTATATTTATTGAATAGCAAATGTTTATTCGGAAGAAAATTTAATAATGAATGTAATTTTTTAAGTAATAAAACATATATTGATTTTATAACATCAAAATAATCAGTGTTTCAAAGGTATAAAAGTCAAAAACTTTCCCTTCATATGTAGTGAATGTTTTTTGTCTATTTTTTCAATAATTTAAAGAATTTACCTTCATAATGTAGTGTTTGCCTCTTTAAGTAGGTTAGAAATATAATTAAACTATGTAATTAAAATTGAAATACTTTTATTAAATAATAATAAAAGTATTACTACAAAAATGAAGACAAGAAGTCAAACTAAATACGAAAACACGCCACTTTATGAAGTCAATATTGACTTTGATGCAGCAAGTGAAGCATGGAAAGCTAATAAAACACCTATTGGTAATAGTTCTTATAAATATGTTTGTCAAAAAAGAAGTAAGAATAATAATATGTGTATTTCTAAATGCTTACACGGTAAAGATTATTGTCGTGTTCATCTAAAAATGTTTCAACACGGTAAATTTTAACCTAACTCACATATACTCATTCTCATATTTGATAAAATATACCTCATATTTACTTTTTTGGAATTTAATTTAGAGATAAAAATCTCAGCTTCATTTATACCATCTAACATACTCTTTGTTTTGTAATTTCTTGTTATAAATTTACAGAATTCTTTTTGATTACCAATTGTTCTCTTAAAATTAAAGAGAGACAAATTATTTCTTTTACACCAATCTAAAAATCCTTGAAAATTATTAATCATAATTGTTTTTAACACATAATATGATAAAACATTTGATTTTTCTTTGTACAAATTCTCTCTATTTATTATGGATTGACTTGTTTTAGAATAAAGATCTTTGTATGTTAAACCCATAAACTTCAATGTTTTTACTAATTGAAAAAAACTAAATGTTCTCTCAAAGTTAATATAAAATTCAACATTAGAGAGAAATTCATCATAATTCATTTTATTTTTTAATGAAAAGAAACTACAAAATAATGCATTTATTATTTCAGCCCAAAATTCTGTGTAGGCTTCATACGCATTTACTTGAGAATTAACACCAAAAATATTCAAAATACAGTTATGTATTAACTCGTTATTCATCATTGAAAAATCTAAACCAAAATTATGAAATGTTTCATGTATTAAAACCTTAAACCATTCTTCTTTTCTAAAAATAACTATTTCTGAATCCCTAGGACATGTTGTAGTAAAGGCTGTGTTTACATTATTTTCATCAAGAACAGAGATATTTGAAGTTGGTAGTTTCTTTTCGAGAGAAGTTAAATATAAATATATAGTTATTGACTTTGCACATTCTTTTGAAGCATATAAATTTAATATATATAACCACATTCCTATTGTTTCAACATATCTATTATAAACCTCAAGTTCATGTTCCACATCAACACTTTCTACTATAAAATATACTCTTACTTCTCTTTCATAGAGAGAAAATGAATAAGAAATCTCTGTCATGACTGTTTCATCTATATGTTTTCTTACTTGTTCTGGAAAACTGTTTGCATTAAAAATTTTTGGTCTTGTTATTTGATTTGCGTTTGTTATTTTTTTTATGGTTGCTTTATAAGGGGATTGTTTTTTTATAATGTTATATGATTTTAAAATATCTCCATATATTTCTTTTATTATATCCTTTGTTTTATTCGTCATATTAATATGATTTAAATGATTTTTTTTGGAAAAAAATAACATTAACTCTTTACTTTGCTTGGATAAATTCATTCTTATTATATATTATTATTTATTTTTTATATAAATTTGCTTTGATAAACATATAAAAAATAAATTCAAAATTCTCAGTCCTTAATCTTTTCTTGGATCCATCACTTGTCTTGTTAGATTTCACTACGTCTTATTTTATCACGAATTATCATAAGTTCATCAAATATAATATGTTCAGCACCTCTAACAAAATGTGTTAATTTAGCTTCACCAGTAGCTAATAATAATTTTTTTAAATCTTCATTTTGAGTAAATTTAGCATATTGAGCTGCGTACATCTCTTTTTTTTGTCTTTTTCCAAAGAAATCAGAATCAACCGTAACCTCGAGTGGTCTCAATAGTTCTCCTTTAAGCTTACCAGTTTTATCACCAGCAGCTTTAGCTTTTGCAGGATCTTTTGATAAATCTGTGCCCGAATCTAGAGAGAAACTTAAATAAAATTCAGGATGTGTTTTTTTAAATTTAGAACCTTGATAATAATGCTCTACAGATGCCCATTGATGATTGTCTAGTGTAAATGGTTGCACCCAAAAATTTGATAATTTTTTACGCCATTGCGGAATAGATGCTAAGGATGAATATTCTTTTAATCTATCTACTGGAATTTTCTCTCCACTTCCTTTTCCTGGAAGAGGTTTGTCCAGAGATTTGGAATAAAACTGAAATACAATATCATCATTATATAGTCCTCTTAATTTTGCTTCAGTTAAATCTTCATATTGTGCTTCCTTTATTACAGTTTTTTTTTGACTTGCCTTGAACTTTTGAAAATCAGGAATAATCGCAAATGGGCCTGCATTTTTTTCCATACACTTCTCAAATATCATTTTCTTTATATCATATGGTAATTCAATAAATTTAAAAATCATTTTCTTTTTATAACCAATCAATTTATAATGATTGCCTGTATAATCAACAATTATATAAAACTCTGGTGTAAATCTTCCTCTTTGTTCAAGAATTTTATCATTTAATTGACCACATTGTAAAACATTTTTTATATCACCACTTTTATAACTTTCACTAGAAAGAACTACAAACTTAAAATTAAAAATTCTCTCTAAAGTTGATATTGCCCATGTATCAGCCCAAAAATCACAGTGTCTAACTGCCTTTTTTAATTTCTCTATATTATCAATCCCTTTCATAAATTTATATTCTTTCAATATCTCTGCAGTTACTTTCTTTTCTTCTACTAGTCTATCATGTTCTGCTTTTACTTCTTTAGCATGTGCTGAAATAACCTTTTGTGTATTTCTATCTATCTCAGAAGCAAATGTTTGTTTTAATAGTATATATTCTTGTTCTAATTCTTTAATTTTATTAGTATCTCTAACTAATGCAGAAGAATACATATCGTATTGTTCTTTGTATCCTTCAAAAATATCTCCAGTAACTTCTTCTGCTAATTTTTTTCTAAGTTTATTTACACTGGTTTGTTGTGCAATACTTGCGAATGCATCACGAATTGTCGCAAATAAACAATCCCCACTACCTTCATTATCGGTAATTAAATAATTCTTATTTTTCATTAATTTATCAATCCATGTATCTTTTGGACTTTCGTGATATTTCTCTCTAATATCTCTAGCTTGTTTTTGTGTTTCTTCTGGTAATAAAGGTGGAAGTGGTATACCTTTGTTTTGTACAAATATATCCTTACGCTCTTCTGGTATATTATATTCTTGAACAATTATATCCTCTTCTTTCTCCTCTTCTTCATCCTCAGTTTCAATAATATCGCCTTCTTCTTTATCAATTCTATGTAATGGAACTTCAGGTTCTAACCTCATTTTATTTAAAAATTCTTTTGTTACAAAAGAATAAATCAATGGATCATTCATTTTCTCAATATCCAAATTATTATATTTATCTAAGTATGACAAATAGTCTGTTGCTTTTATTTCATAAACACCAATTTGAATTACTTTATTATTGTATTTAACTAAATAAATTGGAAAATATAATATATTTTTTTCTTCATATGTATTTTTGGAATTACCTACTGCAATTATAATATCAATATCTTTTATTTCTAATTGATATAAATTAGCTTCAGTTTTTAAATCACCAGAATCCACACTTTTTAATTCAGGATAACTTACATCATTATTTAATTTTGATAATACCATTATATAAGTTATCAATATATTTTTTAATATTTGTTTTGCAAATAAATATTAAAATCAAATAAAGTATTTTATAGAAACTTTGGTAAAAAATGAATTGATAATTGTCTTGCTTATTTACCATAATACAAATTTTTTCATAAATTTATCATTTTTTAGTTCATTTATATAAAACCACATATTTTGACGTTTAAATACAATATCAGTATTTGAAATATCATTTTCAAACGCAACTAAATAATAAATAATCTGATCTTTATTAAACTTATTTGATTTCATATCTTTTGAAAAACCATAATATTCGCATATTAACAGTAATTCTTTAACAGTATAATTTTCATGATAATTAATCATATGAGGAACTACTAAATCATCATCTAATTCAGTTTCATCTAATTCATTCATTAATTCATCAATATTAAAAATATTATCATCTTTATTTTGTTCAACTTCTTCAATATAATAAGAAATTGATGTAGCTTTTTCGTCAGGCATCATTATTGAAATATCAATCATAATATTTAAATAATATTTAAATATTATTTAAAAAAATAAAATTTTCTTACACATTTGGACATTTTAAACGCCGATTATTTAATATTCAATTTCTGTTCTACATAAAGGACAACTTTGGTTTCCTATTATTAAACTTGATAAATATGTATCATTTTTAATTTTCCATTCCGATAAGAATTTAAATTGCTTATTTTCATAACTGATAACTTCTGAATTATTCATCCATTCAGGTCTTTCACCAATTAAATTATCCCTCAATTCTATTAATTCGTTATACGTTCTTTCATCATCTTCTGCTTCATAATTCATTTTTTCTAATAAGAAATCATAATGTTCGTTTTCTTTTTCATTTTCTATCATGTCACCGTCTTCATCAAACTTTTGTTCGTATGTCCATTGAGGCCAATTTAATAAATAATCTCTATCCATACAAGGTTTTTCCAATTCGGATACACCAAAATAAATAGTTTTGTAGCAATCTAAACACACCTTATGACTACATCTAGGCATTTCTAATGCTTTTTTAGATTCTAGACAAACAGGACATTCATAATCATCAACCATAGTATCCATTTTTTTTAGAATTTCTTCACAAACCTGAAATGGAACAATAGCACTCTGCCAGCAAAATGTAATTCCATTTTTAATACAACCGCCAAATTTTTCATCACCTGCTCCTGGACTATTACACCAAAAACATCTTAATTCATTAGAAATCTCTGTCGTCATCTTTAAATAATGTAAACTATGTATATGATTTTAAATTATTCAATTTTATTATAAAATGTAAAAAATCGGCGTTTTAAATGTCCAAAGGTGTAAAATCAAAGTAATTTTTATTTATTTTACATATCAATCAAATCCATGAACTTAAATAGTGACTTATTCGTCAAACACTTATAATCTTTTACCTTGCTATTCGCAAGTTGTTCTACGATTTCATTAATTGTATAACCTTGAATTAGCTCATAATCATCGCCATCATCAACCTCATACATTTCCTTTTTATATAGAATTGCGATTGTCTCAGTAAGTTCGTCAACTTCATTTTTCTTATTATCGATTGAAATAAACTCATATACTTTTGCAAGTAAATTTCTTGTAATTTTCATAATTATAGTCTTCGAAATAATACCAAAATTCATAAGATTAAGGTAAAAGGAAGCTAATGATTTTCTCTTTTCATTAATTTTATTAATCTCACAAAACTTATCATAATTATCATTAGGGTCAACATATTCAATATTGTCAAATAATTCAGTAAACCTATTCAAATTATCAAGATAAGTATCTTTAATAAACTCAAATTTATTAGATAATTCAGAGTATAATTGTGCATAATTTTTTGAGTAATATCTATTTGATGAAGCCATATCAAATATATTTGAACTAATACTTCCCAATTCAGAAACTTGATTTTCTAATACAACCTTTTCAATAATTTCAATAATCTTTCTAGTCATTTCATTATAATTTTTATCGGTTAATTTATTTACCAATGATCTGATAGCATCAAAATCGCCTTCAACTCCACTCTTATTTTCAAGTTTTGTAGGTTGAAACGTTCTAATAGCATCCCAATCATCGTCATTAACTAATTCTATAACTTTATTACCTCTACGTTTTTTACTATTGTCTTTAATATTAGATGCTAGTCCACCATCAGTTGTGGCAGTAGATGCAACCTTCATTTGATTTTCACGCTTTGGAAATATTGGCGTTCTAATATAATCAGGCGAACCAACATGCATTGCCAATTTAGAAATATTTTCTAATACACTGTCCGGAATAGTATATTCAAACCCACCAAATGTGATGTTTTCAAAATCTTCTAAGGTATATCTCAATGTTTTAGTCGCCATCTTATATCAGTGTAATATACTTTACAATTTTATATTTATATCAATTTTT
>Ga0247834_1000678_pt1 | contig 64090 bp, 49 predicted proteins | sample LaCruzMarch2015__8_FD_187118 | JGI IMG/M metagenome (GOLD analysis project Ga0247834, IMG submission 187118) | Freshwater microbial communities from meromictic Lake La Cruz, Castile-La Mancha, Spain - LaCruzMarch2015_12m | ecosystem: Environmental > Aquatic > Freshwater > Lake | place: Spain...
AGAATTATCTTTATCCTTTATGTCGTGAAAGTTTTTTAATATATCGTAATTAACAATAACAAAATCAGCTTCGGTTGAGTATTTTTTACCTTCAGCAATATAAACACTTCTGTCCGAATAATTTGCAATTTCTCTTTCCCAGTTAATTTTTAATGATGCTGGACAAACTATTAAAATCTTTTTTGATCCTGTCTCAAGGGCCGCAATAATGGTTGAAGTTGTTTTTCCTAATCCCATATCATCGGCAAGAATAAATCTTCTTGAACCAACTAATTTTTCAATAGCTTCTTTTTGATGTGATAATGGGGGTCTGTGGTCATACTTTGAGTAATCGATTTCAACCTTATCTATTATATGTGTTTTTATTAATGATGATTTGGGAACCCAAAATTCAGATAGAACATCTTCCTCAAAGAATTTACCCCAAATATGATAGGACTTTTCTTTTTCAACCAATAGTTTTTCAATATAAACTTTTTCAGGTGTTTTTAACAGATGTCGTTCTTCAGCAAACTTTTTTGCAAAGTACGCATCTAAATCAACCCATTTACGAGCTACTTTTGGTTTTATATCAAAATATGTTGTAATGTATTCTGATTGTGATCTTGTTGGATAAAACTTTTTATTAAAGTTCTTTTTATCTTTTATATATAGAATATAGTTATTGGCACCAGAATAAGTGTCTAATAAATCCATAGCCTTGTGCTCTATAAGTTGTTTACTTACTTCCAAAATTTTATTTTATAGAAAAATAACAATAAAAAAGATATTTATCAATAAAAACGTATTTTATGTCAAATAAAGTTCCTATTACTCGTTTGGGTAAATTTTTTGGAGATAATGATTTTAATTTAGAAATTGAAATGGGTCAAGAATGGTTAGTGGGTGATATGAACATCACTTGCATACTATATCGTGTTGATAGAAATAAAATTAAAACTGACGATGTTTATGGTGAAACATTGGAGGATGGAATTAAATTCTTACCTCCGATTGAGTTTAATGCGTTTGTACAAATTGCAACTCCAGAAAATAAGTTTCTTGGGTCAACTAAAATGGACCAACTTGAACCTGGTAATATTACAATTTCGGTTTATAATAAAACGTTGGAAGATTTAGGTATTGAGATTTCTTTTGGTGATTATATTGGTTATTACGATACTGAAACTTTTGTTAGATATTATTCGGTTGTAAATGACGGTCGGGTAACTTCTGACTATAAACACACATACAAAGGTTATCGTCCGTTTTATAGAACAATAATTGCGGCCCCTGTTGGTCCTAACGAATTTAAAGGTTTATAATATGCCACTACCAAAAAAAATTAAAAAATATATTCCACTAACCGAGAGTAAAACTCTTTTACCCAGAAGAAGAGAACTTCGTGATATGATAGAAGTTGATGGTACTTTTCTACCTAAAAGTTTATTACATGCCGATTTAGATAGGGGGTTTTTAGATTTTGTTAGAGATGAATTAAAATTAGTTGTTGAGGGAAACACAGTTCCTATGGTTGATATTTTGGTAACAACACAAAACTGGGCTCAATTTGTTAATACTTGGGATTTTCAAAATATTGATAGTAATATTGAACCTCCGTTTATTACGGTAATTAGAACCCCGGAAGTTAAATATGGTAATAATCCGGCTATTGTTTATAATATCCCTAATCGTAAATTATATTTTTACGCTAAGGTACCAACTTGGGATGGTAATAAAAATGGATTTGATATATATAAAATACCACAACCGGTTCCTGTTGACATTACATATACCGTAGCAATCATCTGTAATAGAATGAGAGAATTAAATAAATTTAATCAAGTTGTTATTGAGAAATTTTCATCTTTACAGTCATACCAAACCATTAAAGGACATTATATTCCAATAAAAATGAATAACATTACCGATGAGTCGGTTTTAGATTTAGAAAAAAGAAAATTCTACTTACAAAAGTATGAGTTTACAATGATGGGGTTTTTAATTGATGAGGACCAATTTGAGGTAAGTCCCGCAATAACAAGGTCATTCCAAATATTTGAGACGGAAAAACCATATAAAAAGAATAAAAGAAGGGGGTCAATTCCTCCTGAACCTACTGTTTTAGATTTGTTTTTCCCTGTTGGTCAAAATGAAATTGAAGAATTATTTAACTATACGTTGAATTTAAATCTTACCTCTACTGAGAATGTAAGTGAGTTTCAAATTTATATAAACGGAGATTATTATGGTAATGGATTAACCGACATACAAATTAATAGTAATGATACGGTTTTGTTTATTGTGACTAAACTTGATGCCACAAAAGAATCTAAAGTTGTTTACACTCAAAATTTAGTTTAATTTTCCCCATAGATATCCTTCTTTTCTTTACACTTCTCAATTATAAGATTTTCAAGGAATCTATACATTTTAATTCCGCGTTTATCACAATACTTCTTTAGTATATCGTGAGATTCTACAGAAATCTTTAAATTTTTAATCTTTTTAGTGTCTTTATCCATAGGTAGAAAAAAGGAAGAATAAAATCTTACCAAAATATAAATAGTTTCTTATATGTAAAGTTTTTACAAAAAACACTAATATTTATATTAAAAATAAATGATTAAACAATTTAAAGACAATGGCTACTAATAGTAAAGTTTTTGTATCCCCAGGGGTCTATACATCCGAAGTCGATTTGAGTTTTGTTGCTCAAAGCGTCGGTGTTACGACTTTAGGAATTGTTGGAGAATCAATTAAAGGTCCTGCATTTGAGCCTATTTTTGTAAGAAACTACGACGAATTTCAATCTTATTTCGGTGGAACAACACCTGAAAAATTTATAAACACGCAAATACCAAAATATGAGGCATCATATATAGCAAAAGCGTATTTACAACAATCAAATCAATTATTTGTGACTAGAGTATTGGGATTGTCTGGTTATGATGCGGGACCATCTTGGTCTATCGTAACTAAAGCAAATTTAGACCCGTCAACATTAGATTATTGGTGTTTGAGTGGTGGAACCACACCTTCATCTCCTTGTGATCCGGTTTGTTTGGTTAAAAAAGAATTATCGTTTTCAGTTGGGTTTAGTGCTTGTACAAACACAGTTGGTCAAGTTACTTATTTTGGTAACTTCCCAAGTCCAATCCAAAGCCTATTTACAACACAATATGAAGAATTTGATGGAGATTTATCCACATTACAAACACAAATAAATGGAATGGTTTCCGACGTTATTACAAGTAATAATGTTTATGCTGAAGATGAAACAATTAGATATTTTGGTTCTATACCACAATCAGATTATAATACATTAACGTCAGGTGGTTTTACCGCAGCGACAAATGTATTTGCGGTTGACAATGTTTCTTTTGAAGATTGTGACCCGGCGTCTCCGTTTAATGATTCTTGGTTTTATGCGTTATTTACAAATAACGGTAACAGTTCGTATTCAGGATTTTCATTCTTTACTACTGTTTCTGGTTTAACATTACTTAACCCAGTAACAACCTCAACATCAAGTACGTCAACAACTACAACAACAACAAATCCTTGTGTTACGCCTACACCTATTACAACTACAACAACAACGGCTCCTGTTCCAGTTTACTGTTATTCAGGTACTGTAGTTGGTATGGTATATTATTATACGGGTACTTCATTTACACAATATGATGATTTAATTGTTGCAACATTAAGATCAAGAGGTATTTCAACATATAGTGATGGAACTAATCCGGTTTATGAAATAACTGGTGTTACTGATGTTACTTATGATATGACTGGAGAATACTTAGGAGTTAATAAAAATCCATTCTTATCTTTTGGGATTAACGCAACTAACTATGAAGGAACCAACTTTAGTTTTGAAGTTTCTTTAAGCTCATCTGACGCACAAAATATTAATAAAGTATTTGGAAGAGGTAATTTTGAAAAACCAAGAACTCAAGTTCCTTTAATGGTTGAAGAGTATTACCAAACTTTATTAAATTATGCTTGGAGTAAAGGTTATATTAGAGGATTAAGTTCTGAAGTAATATCAACAGAAGGAGCTCAAAGTAATGACTTTAGTTCAATTGGTTGGTATTTAGATAAATTCCAATCCCCAGCAACTCCTTGGGTTGTATCTGAACTAAGAGGTACTAAAGTTTACAATCTATTTAAATTTTATACAATATCTGATGGTAATACCGCTAATACAGAAGTTAAAATTTCATTAGCTGACCTTTCATTTAATAATGAAACATTTACTGTCTTAGTAAGAGATTATTTTGACACAGATGCAAATCCAGTTGTAATTGAGAAATTTACAAACTGTTCAATGAACCCTTCAGAAAATAATTTTATCGCTAAAAAAATTGGTACATTAGACGGTGAGTATACTTTGAACTCTAAATATATTATGGTTGAAATGAATGAGGACGCCCCTATTGACTCAATCCCTTGTGGATTCCAAGGTTATGAGTTTAGAGAGTATCCTGGAAGTAAATCTCCATTCCCAGTTTATAAAACTAAATATTTCTTACCTGGTGAGACAGTATTTAACCCACCATTTGGTTTAACTAGTGGCGGTGATGATTCTTATATCAGCCCAGGAGATAACGTTAGAAGAACATACTTAGGTTTAGGTTCTTATTGGGGTTATGATACTGACTTCTTCCAATATAAAGGAAAAAGAAAACCTTTAAATTTATGTACGGATGAAGGATTTGAGTGGTCATTTAAAACTAAAGGTTTCCATATGGACCAATTAGCTAGTGGTATTACAATATCATCAGGTTTTGCATCAAGTGGAACACCGGCTTATGAAGTGGGAGATACAACATTCTCTTCAGAACCTACAAATCCAGAGAATCCTTACTACAGATTAAACTCTAGAAAATTCACGGTAATGGTTTATGGTGGATTTGATGGATGGGATATCTATAGAGAATTTAGAACAAACGCAGATAAATATACGTTAGGTAGAACTGGTTTCTTAAACGGAGCTTGTTCATCTTTAAGATTCCCTAATGGTAAAGGAAACGGATTGTTCAAACAAATTAGTATTGGAGACGGAACTACGGAATACGCGAATACTGACTATTACGCATACTTATTAGGTCAAAGAACATTTGCAAACCCAGAAGCGGTTAACATTAACTTGTTTGTAACCCCTGGTATTGACATACAAAATAACTCTGACTTAATTGAAAGAGCAATTGATATGGTTGAGAACAGTAGAGCGGATTCATTGTATATTGCAACATTACCAGATCACAATATGTTTGTCCCTACGACCACAGGTCAAGACGGATTAATATACCCACAAGAGGCGGTTGATATTTTGGAAGAAACTGGAATTGATTCTAACTATAGTTGTACATATTATCCTTGGGTATTAACTAGAGATAGTGTTAATAACACTCAAATCTATATCCCACCTACGGCTGAAGTTACAAGAAACTTGGCGTTGACCGATAACATCGCATTCCCTTGGTTTGCAGCGGCTGGTTATACAAGAGGTATTGTTAACTCAATTAAAGCTCGTAAGAAGTTGACTCAAGAAGATAGAGATGTTCTTTATCTTGGAAGAATTAACCCAATTGCAACGTTTGCCGATGTAGGTACAGTAATTTGGGGTAATAAAACTCTTCAAGTTAGAGAGTCAGCACTTGATAGAATCAACGTAAGAAGATTATTATTACAAGCTCGTAAATTGATTTCAGCGGTATCTGTAAGATTATTGTTTGACCAAAACGACCAACAAGTAAGACAAGATTTCTTAAATGCGGTTAACCCAATTTTAGATTCAATCAGAAGAGACAGAGGTCTTTATGATTTCCGAGTTACAGTTTCAAGTGATACTGCGGATTTAGATAAAAACCAAATGACAGGTAAGATTTATATCAAACCAACTAAGTCACTTGAGTTTATTGACATCACGTTCTATATCACTCCTACTGGAGCATCTTTTGAGAATATCTAAATAGTATCATCGAATAAAAAATAAAGGGAGACAAGTTCTCCCTTTTTTTATTTATCTAATATTTATTAATATGAATTACAAAATTTTGACAAGACAGATAATTAATGAAATGGTTGAGGAGAAAAACCTTAGATTATATGGTTTTGACTGGGACGACAATATTTTGAGAATACCAACTAAAATATACCTTAAAAATGATATGGGTAATGAGGTAGGAATGTCAACTGAAGAATTTGCCGAATACAGACATTTAATAGGTAAAGGACCATTTGAATTTGAAGGTCAAACCATTGTTGGGTTTGATAATGATCCGTTTAGAGATTTTACTCATTCTGAATCTTTTTTGAAAGACACCAAAACTGCAATTGAAAAAAATCGTAAGTCCCCAAGTTTTAAGAAATTTAAAGAAAATCTTATATATGCAAATCCATTTTCAATAATCACGGCAAGAGGTCACGATCCTAAAGTACTTAAAAAAGGGGTTAAATTATTTATCTATATGGTTTTATCTCCGGATGAAAAAGAAAAAATGATAAAAAATATTAAAAATTCTTTTAACCACGAAGAGATTTTCTCAGATAACTTCTTAAGAAAATTAAACACATTAAATAATGACCAAATAATTGATTTATATCTGGACGAGAAAGGTGACTATTATCCGGTATCTTCAGAAGAGTTTGGAAAAAAATTCGGTCTGGAGGTAAGTGGTGGAGCATCAAATCCCGAACACTCTAAGAAAGTAGCACTTTTAGATTTTATTTCAAAGTATAATGATTTAATTATGAGTGGTAAGTATGTTAGTACTTCATTAGGATTTTCTGATGATGATCCTAAAAATATTAAAGCAATGGTTAGTTATGTAGAAAATGAATTATCTAATATGTATCCAGAAGTTAAATTTATTATTTATGATACTTCAGAAGGAGGATATAAAAAAATTCATATAGAAGCTAATAAAGAAGAAAGTAATGAAGATGTAATGCTAGAAAACTTAATTAAGAGAACAATATTGAAAATTAAATCAAAGTAAAGAGAAAAAATTTCCAAACCGATATATTTATAAAATAACAAAAATAAACATAAAACAAAAAATAAAAAATTATGGCTGATTTATTAATGAAAATGCCAGTTCCGTACGAACCCAAAAGACAGAACAGGTTTATTGTAAGGTTTCCTTCTAGTTTGGGTATTAATGAGTGGTTCGTGGAAAGTGCATCTAGGCCATCAATAAAAGTAGGGTCAACCGAAATTCAATTTTTAAACACATCAACTTATGTTGCTGGTAGGTTTAACTGGGATCCAATTACGGTTAAGTTCCGTGACCCAATCGGTCCTTCAGCGTCACAAGCATTAATGGAATGGATGCGTCTATGTGCTGAGTCAGTTACTGGTCGTATGGGTTATGCCGCTGGTTACAAAAAGAATGTTGATTTAGAAATGTTAGACCCAACTGGGGTAGTTGTTGAAAAATGGATTTTAGAAGGTACATTTATGACTGACCTTAACTTTGGTTCATTGTCCTATTCTCAAGATGCGTTGGCTGATATTTCGGCAACCCTAAGAATGGACCGTTGTATTCTCGTGTATTGATTTTTTTTACGAAAAACTAAAATACATCTATCCATACACAATATTGTTAATTCCCATATATTTATATGTATGGGAATTTTTATTTGTGATATTTGTCAAAAAGAATGTGAAGGAATAAATTCATTGAGATCACATTCTATTCAGAAACATAATATCTCTGCGGAAGAAATATATTTACAAAAAACATAAGTAAAGTATCTTTATTATAAAAAAGAATATGGAAACAAATGCTAATGATTATGGACAAATGAATTTTAATCTACCTCACGATGTTGTTAGATTACCTTCAGGAGGGATATTTTACCCAAGTAAAAAGAAATCTCTTAAAGTGGGATATTTAACTGCTAATGATGAAAATACGTTACTTAATATCGACGGTTCAAAAAGTGTTAAGGAAACTATAATTTTACCTTTATTAAGAAGTAAAATTTATGAACCAGATATTAGACCCGAAGATTTAACAGATGGGGATATTGAAGCAATATTAATATTTTTAAGAAATACTTCTTTTGGTCCAGAATACGTGGTTTCAGTCCAAGACCCAAAAACAGGAAAACCATTTGATGCTTCAATTGTGTTAGATGAATTAAATATTAAACAAATAACAAACCAACCTGACCAAGAAGGGTTATTTACAACAAATCTACCTAAAAGTAATACAACTGTAAAAATCAAACCTCTAACTCTTAGAGAATCTTTAGAAATTGAAGACATTCTTGATAAATACCCTCAAGGGAGGATACCACCAATTATCACATTAAAATTAAATAAACATATTGTTGAACTTAATGGAAGTCGAGATAAAGGTGATATTGCAAAATTTATCGAAACAATGCCAATCATGGACTCAAAATATATAAGAAGTTTTATATATGAAAACGAACCTCGTTTAGATTTAATAAAAGAAGTTATAGCCCCGTCTGGAGAAAAAGCGATTGTGAATATTGCCTTTGGGGTGGAGTTTTTTCGGCCTTTCTTCGCAATATAAGTTACGTCTAATTGACGAATATATTTTCCTATCAAAAAAGATAAATTTGTCTTATAGTGACTATCTAATTATGCCCACATATTTTAGAAGATACGTTATTGATAAAATAACCGAAGAAAATCAAACTTAAAATATTTATTAAATAAATAGTATGTTAATGTTTAATGACCAAGAAAATCAAGCTGGAGATCAGGTAGATAAAACTACGTCATCATTTAAAGTCCAGGACGCTCTTAAAGGTAAGATGGAGGAGTATGCCAGCATAGCCCTCTCTTCTGTAAATGTTTTATCTACAGTACCACAAATATTAAAAAAATTAGGAGAAGAGGTAAAAAGTTTAGTATCTCTAGAGGCAACATTCCAAAGATTAATTTATTTGGATGAAGAATCTGCAAAAATTAATAAAACATTAGGTTTAGGAGCTCAAAAAGCGGACGAATTTAGAAAATTAATAATTGATACCTCCGCAAAATATGCGGAATTAGGTTTAGGTTTGGACCAGATTGGTAAAGATTATATTGCATTATCAAATGTTTTTAATACAAACATATCCGTAAGTGATGAAACATTAACTGAGTTAGCGGCAACAACATTAGTTACAGGTCAAAAAGGAGATGCGTTAGCAAAGGCGTTTAGACAAGTAGGTGTTGATGTTGCTGGAATCGCACCAAGAATGATGGATGTTACTGAGGCGGCAAAACAAGCTGGTGTTTCTGTAGGGTCTGTTGCGTCGGGGGTAGTTGCAAATATATCAAAACTTAATTTATATAACTTTGAAGGTGGTGTTAAAGGGTTGGCAAAAATGTCGGCACAAGCCTCAAGATTGGGAATTGATATGAAATCAATTTTTACATTAACCGAAAAAGTGTTTAATCCTGATGGGGCTATTGAAGTCGCAGCGGCGATGCAAAGATTAGGGGTTGCAACAGGAGCCCTAGTAGACCCACTTAGATTAATGGACTTATCTCAAAATGACCCTGCTGAATTACAAAATCAAATTGTTAATATGACAAAAGATTTTGTTAGGTTCAATAAAGATTTAGGAGAATTTCAAATTTTACCAGGAGAAAAAAGAAGATTACGAGAAATTGCAGATGCTTTAGGAATGTCGGCCGATGAATTGGCGGGTATGGCACTTAACGCATCTAATTTGGAATATAAAATGAAACAAATTAAATTTGCTCCAGGTACCAGTAAAGAAGATAGAGAAATGATTGCAACTTTGGCTCAAATAAATAAAGATGGGGTTGCCGAACTAAAAGTGAAACAATATGCGTATGATGAAAAAACCGGTAAAGAGGAATGGACTGGTGAATATGAAATGCTTGATGCAACTAAAGTTACCGCAACACAATTAAAAGACCTTAAAGAATCCCAAGAATTAAAAGGGGCTACTATGGAAGAAATTGCCATTAAACAACAGGGTGAGTTGGAAGGTTTAAATAATAAAGTGGGGGCAATTAAAACTGCGGTGGCGTTTGGAGTAACTAGAACTAGTGCCGCTCAAGGACTTTATAAGATGGGAACTACCGGAGTTAAAAATGCGTTATTTGCGGATGAAACTAATCCAGATGGGTTAGTACCAAAATCATTTAGGGATGCGGAAAAGGTAGGTAAGGCAATGCAAAGTGCTTTAGAAGCCGTAAATCCTGAATTTGTAACTTTAAAAAGAAATATAAACGATGTTAATAAAGTAACTGAAATTTCCGCTAAAATAGGTCAGTCGGCGATTGACTTATTAACTAAAATGGGTAAGTCGGCTTCTGACCTATTAACTAATCTGGACATAACTAAATTAAAAAGTTTAGGGAGTGATGTTTTAACTAAAATAATGGGAACGTCAGTCAATGGTACTAATGTTGGGGGTGGAGGAACTAACTCATCAACAGTAAACTCATCAGTTAATTCAAATTCAGTAAATACCTCAAATTTAAATTCGGTAAATTCAAATGTAAATAATATCGATAATTTAAACGCACCAAAACCACAAGAATTAAATTTAAATGAAAAAGTTACGGTTGATGTAAATGTTAATTTAGACCCGGCAGCAAAAGACCAGGCATTAACATATTTGATAAATCAGGAACTTACTAAATTCTTTAGTAATGATGGGGGAAACAAAAATATTGCGTTCGTATTGGACGAAATGGCAAAACAAAAAACCCAAAATAATTTAGTTCAAAGCAATGTACCTAAATAAAATTGTTTATAAAAATAAATAATCATCTATTTATTAATAAAGTAATTACATGCCAGAAAGTACATTATCATTTAATTTATCGTCATCATTTAGGGACACATTATTGGCGAGAAATTTACAACCATATAATGTGCCGGGGGTATACACACCACCGGCAGGTAACGTAACGTATGAGATATCACCACTTCAAGACAGTTCGGTAATAGATTCACCAAATGACTTGATTGGAACAACCGTACAGGCAAATAATCTATATACATTAAACGAATATGGACCTGAAGGTGGGTATAATAATATCATTAATACAAACAACCCACCATTACCGGTAACCCCTAATCAAGGGGAGTATGGTCAAGATGACGCTCAGATTGATTTACTCAATGAATTCTATATAGATACCGCATACATAAAAAATATTTATGGTCCGGAAAGTGGATATAAAGATCTTGTTATTTTAACTGATAATATTAGTGATTTACAATATTTTTCACCATATTCTGTAACAAATGATAACTTATTTGTATCAACACCAATTAACTTTTTATACTCAGTATATAGTCCTTTTGAAATATTGTTATCCGATAACCCAACAGGGTCTGCCGGGTCGTTATCTCAGGATTCATTTCTGGCTCAAATCGCATCAAAAAAATTAAAAGACGCATTTACCGAAAGGATAAATACTGAAATATATCAAGCAACTTTAGGTAGTGTTGGTTTAGATGCATTACAAGACCCTTTTGAAGCTTCTTTAGTTGCGACAGGACAACAACCGTTAATAACTAAAAACTGGAAAATTACGGTTCCAGAAAACCCAGTACTTGCCGCAGTTTCATTTGCGAACAGATTAAGTGGGACTTATTTCCCTGTTTCATTTATACCTGGAGATTATTTTAATCAACAGTTTCAGATAATATCACCACAAACAGAAAACGCTCTTAATGTTGTAAATAATTTGACTGGAGGTGCTTTAGGACCAATTCTTAATAAATATAGAAACCCTTCAGAGTTATTTGTTGCAAATACTGGATATGGACAAAAATCTGTTCTTTTTAAAAGTTTGGATTATAACCTTTATAGACCTAAATACGAAAGAGGTCTTGTTCTTGGAGTAACTAATGCCATTTCTAATTTATTAGGAAATAGTGATAAAGGTGGGGGGTATTATGTTGGTAGTGACCAATCGGAACCATCAACAATTAATTCTCCCGCAAACGAAGTTCCTTCCGATAGATTTGGTAGACAACAAGAAGTACCGGTATACGGACCATCAGAATTAGGACAATTATATGAAGGAAATATTGATAAAATCCAATTCGGATTAAAAGGTAAATCTATTTCCAATCAAGGAGGAATTGCCGGACAATTTATTTGGACTTCACCAAAATATAAAGATAATTTAGGGTTTAAAGTTAAACCTGGAGGTGATCCAGTTAAAATTGATACTGAATATAATTCGGTTAAAGGAGAATTTAATAGTGATACACAATCGGATGATTTTGAATTTAAAGGAGGATCAATATTAGATAATACCCAGAGATTAATAGAATCCGCAGATAACGTTATCGGGGAAAAAAGATTAAAACACGTTGGAAATGCAATTAATCAAATTTCAAAAGTATTCAACGATGGATACAAAGAAATGACAAAAGGTTCTCAGGTTATTGCTTATTACGATAGTGTAACAGATAAGAATACAATAGGTATTGATGGTACCGAAGTTGGTATGGAATACTGTAGAGTATTTCAAAAAGATACCCCTTATTATACTTACGCAGATTTACAAAAAACAGATGGTATAACAACATCAGGTAGAAGATTTAACAATTCCGTATTTGATAATACATACAATTTAAATATTGCCCCATTAAGAAACCCAGGATCAACAAACATAATTGATGGTAAGGTAAAAAAATATATGTTTTCACTTGAGAACTTGGCGTGGAGAACATCTGATCAACCAGGGTTTACGTATGATGAATTACCTGTTTGTGAAAGAGGACCAAATGGGGGTAGAATTATGTGGTTTCCACCATATGCTCTTTCCTTTAATGAAAGTTCTAATGTTAGTTGGAACCCAACATCATTTTTAGGAAGACCAGAACCAATATATACGTATAAAAATACAACAAGAAGTGGAACTTTAAGTTGGATGGTTGTTGTTGATAGTCCTGCGGCTATGAATACAATTATTGAAAAACAGTTGGCAAATTTGTCTGAAGCACAAGTTGACTCAATTATGGATTCGTTTTTTGCTGGTTGTGTTAAGTATGATTTATATGATTTGGCAGCAAAGTTTAACACTATTCCGGTAAATCAACTTTATACATATCAAGAATTATTACAAAGCCCTAGATTAACGGAAGAACAAAAATATGATATTTTAAACCAAATACCTATAAATCAAACACCAACAACCAATGGGTCTGACGGAACCGCAATTGCTGAGACCGGTAGTCAAACAATCATTACTAATGGTACAGGAACACAATCACACAACACAACCATAACTTCAGATTCTTCCGAACAAGTTGAGACGACTATTTTAAAACAATTTGAAGGGACCGCATTTTACTTTGATAATGATTACCCAATCGGAGAAGGTTCTTGGGAAACTGAACTAACTTCAGATTACCAATCTTGGTATGACAAATATTTAGGAAGAAAATCTATTTATGCTGGTAATTCGGCTCCAGCAAAAGTTAAAAGTGGTACTGATCAATTTCTTAAAACTGCGGTTATACCATTCTTTGATGATGTTGTTATTGGTAACTTTAAAACTATAAATGATGAATTATTACCTAAATTAAAAGAAATTCTAATAGATAAAGAAGGGACTGTAACGCTTGAATTACAAGGTTCGGCATCGGCACCGGCATCACCATCATACAACGTTAATCTATCAAAAAGAAGAAATAGTGTTGTCCTTAATTGGTTTAGAAAACAAACAATAGGAGATAAAAAAATAAGTGAATTAGAAAAGTTAAATAAGATAACTTTTACTTTTAAATCGGAAGGAGAAAGGTTTATAATACCACAATCCAACAAAGGGGGTGGGATTGGTGTTGACTGTACAAAAAATATTTTTGATGCTAATTTAGGTTTTGTAACAAGTAACTCACAATGGTATAGCGTTCCTGCAATGGTTTGTCGTAGAGTAGGTATTAGTTTAGCAAATGCTACCATAAAAAAAGAAAAACCAAAACTTAAATATAAATGTCTTTCACCAGGACAATGTGCTCAGGCTGAGGACGGAACTTTTGATACCGAACAAGAATGTTTATCTAGTGGTGGTTGTCAAAAACCAGTAATGGGTTGGTCTTGTATTGATAATGTTTGTAAAGAAGTTCCTAACGGTACCTATGCAACAAAAGAACTATGTAAATGTGAATCAACATCAGTTAAAAGGTGGAAATGTCCTGGAACTGGACAAAAATGTGTACCGGCAGCGGAAACAGATTTAGTTAACACATACACTGGGGAGACGGATTGTAATGAAATTTGTGGTAACACACCACCAATTCAGGTACCAGTTCCACCAAAGGTTAATAAGGAAATTAAAGAAGGAATATCTAAAAAAGTATTAAGATATTTGTTCTCTGAATGTGACTATTTTGAGGTTATTAAAGAAACAAACCCGATGGTCTATTCTAGTATTAAAGATAAGATCAAATATTTTAGTCCGGCATTCCACTCAACAACACCCGAAGGATTAAATGCTCGTTTAACCTTTTTACAACAATGTGTTAGACCAGGACAAACAATTCCTGTAATTGGACCTGATGGAAAACCAAAATATAATGACGCAAGAAATACATCATTTGGAACACCACCGGTATTAGTTTTAAGAATTGGGGATTTCTACCATACTAAGATTATACCTAATCAATTATCAATAACCTATGAACCATTGGTTTATGATATAAATCCGGAAGGAATAGGTATCCAACCAATGATTGCAAAAATATCGTTAAGTTTTGATTTTATTGGAGGACACGGATTAGCTCACCCAATACAAACGTTACAAAATGCGCTATCATTCAATTATTACGCAAATACTGAAATATACGATGAAAGGGCGGAATCAACAGAAAGTTCTTTAGAAAATGATAAAAATTTAGTTTCAAAAATAATTTCAGGGAAAGGAAGTAGTGGTTTACCAGTTTCTAATATTGAGGTAAATAATGTTGTTCCACAAAAAGGTGGTAGTACAATTGGTAATATATTATCAACTAATTTATTTGATAATGGTTCTTATGAGAAAGGTGAAATAGAATATACCGCAGTGTTTAAAGAATTGTCAGATAAAACTAATAATTATTTTAAAACAATATTTAACCAACTTAAAACAATGAATGAGGTAACAAATTACCCTATGGTACAATTGGTTACTAAACAAAGAAGATATGATGCGGGTGTATTAGCACAATATGACGAGAATGAACAACCGACTGATATTTTTGGTAAATCTTATAATGTTGAGGATAGAATTTTAAAATTAGTTAGTAAGGCCGCTAAAGACGTTAAAGATGATACAAACCCGATTATTAAAAAAATTAAACCTAATCCTAACCATTATCCGGATTCTGCAATAAGAGAGTTAAAAAATAAATTAAAAGAAATAGTTGAGTCAAGGGATTCCGAGTTAAATAACGATACAATAGGGGCTCAAAATGAGATGACAAAAAATCAAGAGGATTATATCCAAACATTTAGAAAAATAGATTTAGTTAACCATAAAGTTGATGGTTATAAATTAGATACCGGAGAATATAAAGTTTACACTCTAGTTGATAGCGGACAAACAGACACTGATGTTTTTGAGGCAATTTTAGAAAATTATCAGATAAAGGTTGGTGTTGATACGTACGACTATATGTTATTATTAAGTGGAGCGACCATTTTAGATAAAAATGTTTTAAAGGGTGATAATGATTTTAACCCTATTAATGATACTGAATTTTTAACACCAGAAACAAGTAGATTCTATTTTGTAATGTCAAACATATTTACTGATGATACTAAATTTAAATCGTTTGTGGAAAGTTTAATGACAGAAAAAGTAAAACTTAATACCTTTATGGAAAAAGATATAAGGGAAGTGTGTGAGGAATTAAGGGTTTTATTTGTTAAAGAGTTTGATGCGGAGAAAAAATTATTCACAGATTTTGAAAAAAGTCCTGAATATCAAAAATATTTAAACTTTAAAATTGATACGTTTGAAACTAAATTATCTTATACAACCGAAAAACAACCAGAACACAAAGATAATCAAAAATTATTAAAACAACTTTATAGTGATTTTAACATAAATAACAATAGAGAAACGTTTAATGATAAAGTAACTTTTAATTAATTATGGGAACACAATATTATAATAGATATAATCAGTTTTTATTAGATGGTCAACAAACTGTTGTGTCATACGTTAATTTACCTTCAAAATCCTCAGATAAAAAATACATTTATAGGGAAGGTATGACCAGGTTAGATAAAATATCCCAACAATACTATGGAACACCATTTTTTGGTTGGTTAATACAACAAGCAAATCCAAGATATACCGGGTTAGAGGCTGCTATCCCAGATGGTGCAGTATTGACTATTCCATTTCCCTTACTAACTTCATTACAGGACTATAAAGGCGCAATAGACAACCACTTCTTATATTATGGTAGATAACAATGAAAATATTTTAGTAGAATTTGATTATCAAAACATATCAGTAATAGATCCCAACAAAGTAATAGACAATGAGGGTAACGTAAAAGACCGCCTAATAAAACAAGAAGACCTTGTTTTTTACGCTAATTTGGAATGTTCGGTATTACCAAGAACAAAACTTGCAGTTGGGGTACCACAATCAGAAGCAATTAGAACAGTGTCGGTTGGTAAAATAAATTTTTTAAATCCAGGGTTTAAACAGTTTTTAGATAATAGTTACACCGATGAACTAACAGGTAAAGGAGCTTTAAAAGGGGTTGGGGTTAACCAACCAAATATAAAAATTACGCAAAATCCAGATTTAAGTGATGACTATTATCTTAGTCAAACAATTATGTCTAATGGAAATCCAGGGGCGGTTGACACTGGGTTATTAGGAATTAATCAAATTAACATCGAATATGGTACCGATTTTTTACCGGTAATAAGTATTACAATGGAGGATGTTAAAGGACGTGCTTTATTTGAAGCCGGAGACAATTCACCATACGCAGCCTTTTTCCAATTACCATACCCAGTATTTTATTTAACGGTTAAAGGTTATTTGGGAAAGGCAATTAGATTACCATTAATGTTACATACGTTTAACGCATCTTTTGACCCATCTACACATAATTTTAGAATTAATACGCAATTTTACACTTACAAATATACTATAATGTCTGAGGTTAGTTGGGGTGCGATGTATGCGGTTCCATCTATGTATAGGGTTAACATACAAAGTCAAAAAACAACAACATCAAGTACATCAAATACCCCAACTAAAACCGAAGAAACTTATAGTAGTTTAGGGTTACAGAAAATGAAAGAACTTTATACCGAATATAAAGCTAAAGGATTAATTGATGATGATTTTCCGGAAATAACTGTTTTACAATTAAAAGAAAATTTAAATAAGTTAATAACAAATATTGAAGAACAATTTAAAAAGAAAAATTTAAATATTCTTAATGAAGTTGACAAATATAATGAGAATTTACGTGAGTATGCTAGTGAAGTTTATTTATATGGAGGACAAGATTCTTGGAGTCGCAAATATTTAGATTATGAAAACATTTTTGTAAAAAAAGATACAGATAAAACTACTCTATACAAATTTAAACCTGAATATAGTTCGGCTCAAGAACAGATTACTGCTATAGGTAAATTAACCGGATTAATACAAAAATACAATAACCTACTTATTAATAATACTGCGATTGGTAAAGACATTTCAGTTCCAATAGACACAAAAATGTTTTTTACAACTGTAAGTATTGGGGATATAGATGTTAGAGAAACCTACCAAAAAAGAGCTGGGTTCGAATTAACCGGAACTAGTACTAGTGCGGAATATCTAGATTACAGAAAAAAACTAAATGATGAAATTTTAAATTCCGTAAATTTACAAGAATATCAAGGATTAATATTTTTAACCGGTTATAAATCTTTTGAAGATGCAATTAATAAGATTGAAGAAAAATATAAAACAAAAAAACAAGAGGTAGAAGAAAAACTAACAAAGGAGATATCAGACCAATTTGCAAGTAAAACAAACGGATTAGGATTCCAACCCACAATTAGAAATGTTTTGGCGGTATTCTTCGCTCAAGGTGAGGCGTTTTTAAGAATGTTAGATGATGTACATACAAAAGCTTGGGATTTAAGGGATGACCCATTAAGAAGAAGTGCAATTTTTAATACAAGTAGTTCAGTACAAAGTGTTGATGTAAAAAATGGAGACCTTAATTCTCCGGTATACCCTTGGCCTCAAATTATTGGGGAAAGTTTAATAGAAGGTAAGGAAAAATATACTCTTAAATACCCTGGAGACGATGATATTGCAAATAAACTAAGAGCTTATGTACCTGAAATATGGCCGGAAGTACAGTTTGTTGAAGAATTTTTAAGGGGATATACAGAAAAAGAATCACCTAAATTTAGTGTTGGAGATACAAATAATGGTTTGTCAAAACCAAGAAGATTTAGTTTTAACGCTACGGAATTTACAATAGGTAATGATGTATATCAAAACACAGAAGAAGTAAAATTCTTTTATGAGATATACGAAAGAATGTATCTAAGTTCATTCTATTCAAAATTAAATAGAGATAGTGTTAAACAATATAATGTACAAACATATGTTTCAGAATCTGAAACAACAAATTTAGTAACCGCTTTAGGGGAGGATAACCCATTCTTAATACAAAAAATAAAAGAATATAATATTAATTCTGCAATTTACGGGTCGTTCTTAAAACACATTTCAAACAGAGGAGAAGGACAATCTTGGCAAAACTTTATTAGAGGAGATTTTAATACACCATATATTAAAAATGACGTTGACACTTCATTCTATTTTTATAAAAATTCTATTTTATTAGATAACACCGCATTACCAAATGTTGGATTAACAAATGAAGATACTGTTGTTAATTATTTTGGTGGTAATATTGTTAATGATGAATATGATTTAACCGATTTATATCCTTTAACAAATTTAGATTGGTGTAAAGATTACCTCGCAAATGGTAAAGGAATACAATCTAAAGTTGATACTTTTAAAACTAGTGATACACTTCAGTATGATAAATCTATTAAGAGTATTAAAAATAAAAATGTATTACCTATAACTAATTTTAATTATAAAAAAAGTGTGTTTGACCAAAGTTTAGATTTACAAAATTTAACCACTTTTTATAAAAATAGAAAAATTAAAGACCAATACGCAACGGAGGGTAATTTATATTACGATAACTATGATGGTGGAGTTTACTCAGACCAGACGACATCAATGTTTAACACACCATATTTTGCAAACGCAATACAAAAGGGAGTAAATGAATTTAAATATAGTTTGATTGAAAAATCACCCTATAACACTGCAGCATATTTGTTCTTAAATAGTTTACCTTTAGCAACATTAAGAGATAAATATAGGATTTATAATTCAGATGGTTCTGTAACAAATGCTAGTTATATTTTACCATCACTTAAAAAATTTGGAGCAATACACGAAATGCCTTACGCTTGGGTTTTAAAATATGGGTCAATTTGGTATAGATATAAAAAATGGAAAGAAGATAATGTTGATATTTTAGATGATGTTTGGAAAGACACCGATTATATTGGAAATTATGATCCACTTTATTCTGCATCAACAACCCAATACCAAGTTCAAATTGATGGGCAAACATATGATATTGTTTTAGATGGAACAAGTACTGTTGGAACAAATGATAAAACAACAATAACTACCGGGTTTTACCCAACACTATTAGACGACTTTAATTTCTTCTTACAAGGACAAAATTTATTTAATCAATCAACCAATCTTGTTGGGACTTGTTATATGGACGGAACTTTTATGGAGGTTTTATCTATAAACTCAAACACATTAACACCTGGAGCTATAATCTCAGGAACTAACATAAATAACTACACGACCATCATAAATCAGATTAGTGGTACTACTGGGGGACAAGGTAGATATTATGTAACACCATCACAAACATACCCTTTTGTTGACCCATTAACATCAACACAACCATTTATAGTTACAAATCAGTATGTGTTGGGTTATAGTTCACAATCAATACAAAACACATTAAATTCTAACTTTAGGATGGTTTTAAGTCCTACCGCATTAATCAATAAATCACAAGGATTTGATAATGGTAATAACAATAGATCATTAACAATATACCCTTGGAGTTGTTATGCGGTAAGTCCGGACCCAAATTATATTTACACATTACCTTCATTAGGTTCAAATGTTAATCAAGTTAACGAGGAGTGTTTTAACAATGCCGGTAATTTAAAAATTGAGGTAAGTAATAATCCGGCAATACACAATGGTTCCACAAGGTTATTTTGGCAATCACCAAATTATGGATACTTTGATAACTCAAAGGTACAAAAACCACAACCTGACGAATATATAAGAGACGTATTCAATAATACCGAAGAACAAGAAAATTTTGGAATATTTGGAGACCCAGATAAGTACACAAAAATTACAGAATTATTTACAACATTTAGTCCTGAAATTCTAAACAAATTTGAGGAACAATTTTTATTGTTTAGCCAATCTGTTTATGACTTTGAAAGTAATTTAAATCCAAGAAACCCTAACGTAAATGAAGAAGAGTCCTATGAAAATTTTCAAGGACTTATGAGAGCAATGTTTAAAACCGATAACCCAAAAAATTTAACTGGGTCGGCATTAATTAACACAATAAAAGAAAGTCAAAAAAATAATATACAAAAAATATTAGAATCTTTTATGGGGTATAATGTTGTGTTTAAATATGGAAACCCATCAAATTTTGATAAAAAAATGTTTTACACATTTTCAAATGATTTTATTGAAGACCCATATACTTGGGGAGGATATGTTCAAAATTCACCAAACGCATTACCTTATGCTGGTGGAGGAATCACTTTGGCTCAATCAAAAACGCAATACCCTTTAACTTGGAATACTTTAGAAACCTATGTTGGGTTTTCTGAAATACCACAATTAGAATACACAGATAATGGTTCTTACATTACCGATTTCTTTATTGATATAGATATGGAGTTTAGTGAGAATAATATAAAGTTATATCACCCGATGATTAAACTTTACGCAACTCAAAAACTTGCAGACCCGACCTTAAATTCAAGTAAATTTTATACCCTTATGACACAATATATTGCTAAGGGGGAACAATATCTTAATTTAATTTTAGATAATACATTAGTTGGGGCGAGAGCAAAACTACCAAACGTTAAAATAACCGCAAACTCAACAGGAGTTAAATTCAAAGAGTATGATGGTGATTTAGTTAGATTGGATACTTGGGAATCATTTAAGGCTATTAACGATAAATGGATATCTGGAGCCGACCTTAGAAGTAAAACTTTATTTGAAGATGTATTACTTGTTGATAGAGCAAGTAGGGACATAGGACAAAAAATATTTATTGATATTTTTAAGTTAAAAACACAGATTGAATCTATGAATTATGCAAACAATATGTTGGGAATTATTAATACAATTTTGGTTGACAATAGATTCCAAAGTTTTATTCTTCCCGCATATGCTAATTTTTATAACGTACAAGATGTTTCTAAAACACCAAACCCAAGACCTGAAGGTACTTTAGAGTTTGCAAATTCTTTGTTTGGAACTCATTTAAATGTGGATTATAGAGATACTACCGCAAAATATTTATGTGTTTACTCTTACGTAGCAAGTAGGGATTTAGCAATGAATACTAATGTTGATTATAAATTTAGAGATGATGCCTTTGATCTTAGACGAGCAACCGATAACCCATTATTAGAAAGTCAAAACGGAAAAACAAATTGGGATAAATCAAATAAGGTTGTTGGATTTAATGTTGATTTTGGACCCCAAAACCAACAGATTTTTAAACAAATGGATATTGGACAAAATCCTGGATTACCAACTTCAGAATCTTTAGAGATGTTAAATCAAATGGCTAATCAATATAGAAATAGAGGAGGAGCAAGTCAAAGTGTTTCGTTGTATAATGTCTATAGAAATAGAAGTTATGAATGTGAAATTGATATGATGGGATGTGCGTTAATACAACCATTAATGTATTTTAATTTAAGACATATACCAATGTTTAGTGGTCCATATATGATTACAAGTGTATCACATAGAATTAGTGAGAATGGGTTTGACACTTCATTTAAAGGACAAAGACAACCTTTCTATAGTATTCCAGCAATAGATAATTTATTACAATCTTTAAGTGCAACTATTTTAACAACACTTAAGGAAAGAGTTAAAGAAGAAGATAAGAAAAATGCTATTACAGAAACAAATAATAATATTAAAACCGCAACTGAAGCAACAAATAAAACTGCCGACCCCAAAGTAGTCCCAACAACAAATCAAGATTGTGGTACCTTATTGAACACTTCTTATAGTACTTATACCGCAACAACACCTGTTAATACATCAATAACAATACCAGACGCTTACAGTAAAATTGTTAGTGCCGTTAATGCGATTACAACACTATCTAATGATGAGAAGTTAAAATTTATTGATTTTATTTTTATGACTATTTGGACATATTCTATTAGTGGTAATAATTTTACAGGTCAAAATAATAATTATGGTTATGTTACATTAGATAATAATTTTGGTGGATCCGCAACTTATTTTAATAATTCATATTTTTGTGGAAGTTCATCAAATCTAACACAAAAACCATTTGCAAGTTTCACATCTTTTGATTCATTCTTAGAATTTTTTATTGGTAAATATAAAAGTAATGTACCTACTTTACCTGTTCGTAATGTTGGAGACAAACCTCAAATACAAACGTATATTACAGGAATGTCTAAATCTATTATGGATACTTGGCCAATAAACGGTAATGTTTGGTCAACCCTTACAGAACAACCACAAACACAAATAATTCAAAAAACAGTATCTGCATTTGAATATATACAAAATAATCAACCTAAACCAACACCTGTACCAAAACCTGAACCACCAATATTTATTGTATCTCGTAAATACACAATTAGTAGTCCTCCTCTTTTGGAAGAGTTTAAAATTGAAATAAATCCACTTATTAAAAACAGAAAAATTTTCAGAATTGGTTATTACGTATTAGAAACAACAACCGCAAATTGCCCAACACGAGGAGGGGAATTTGACTTATCAGGTTATATTTTTAATAGTGGTCAAACTTTTATGATAGAAAGCATTAGTTTACTGGACGATTTAGGTTGTGGTAGTGGAACCCCACAACAAGATTATCAAGGAATATATAACCTTAAATTTTGGGCATATTCTGTGGGTACAGATGCTAATGGTAATCTTTTAAATAATGATACTCATTATTATGAAATTATTCCATTATCGTTCTCTTTTTAACTAAACAGGATATTTATAAATAAAAACACTATGAATACAAAATTAATATTGGATAACTATTTAGGTAAAAATACCAGAGTTACCGAAAAGGATAAAGGTGAAGGTTTTAAAGAAGTTTGTGACCTAGACACCGGAGATTGCTATACAATAAGAATGAAAGACGGACTTATTGAAAGAGTTGACAACACAATGAAACAATTTAAAAAAGTTCAAGTTGAAACTAAATCTGGAATAAAAACATTATTAAACGGGTAAGATGAGTATAGAGAGAAAAATATTAGAAGAAATTAAAAGATATAGAAGTATTAATAACTATATCTTAGAACAAGGAGCACCGGGAGAAGAACTTCCACCACCTCCAGGAGGAGATTTACCACCACCTCCAGGAGGAGAAGCACCAATTGGAGAACCAGGAGCACCACCAGCACCAGGAGCAGAAGGAATTGCACCACCTCCAGGAGCAGAAGGACCAGAACCAATTGATGTTGAAACAGATAAAGATGTTGAAGAAATTGGTGGGACCGAAGGTGAAGAAGGTGGAACCGAAGAATTGGATATTACTGACTTAGTAGATAGCCAAAAAACTATGGCAGACAAACAAGAAGAATATTTTAATAATCTATTCTCACAACTTGGTAATTTGGAAACAAAACTTGGTGAAATGGACCAATTAATTAGTAAGATTAATGATTTAGAAACTAAGATTGAACAAATTAGACCAAAAACACCAGAGGAAAAACTTGAACTAAGAAGTTTGGATTCAGGACCATTTAATCAAAAGTTATCTGACTTTTTTATTGACAAACAAGAAGACATGCAAAAATCTGGAAAGAATGAGTATGTTTTAACTAGTGATGATGTCGAAGAATATTCACCTGACGAGATTAAGGGATCATTTAATGATTATGATAAAGACGAAGATATGATGTAACACTTTAGAGAGGGACATCAATAACCCTCTCTAAAATTTTTTAAATACTTTATTGACTACCCTACTTTTTATAACTATATTTTCTACGTAAACCTTTAATAAATATATACACAATGGCGACAAACAATGTCTTAGATTCGGTTTTGGCTCAGTATGAGAGTTCAAAACAAAGTGGTTCTTCTTCCACTTCAAAATTTACACAAGAAGAAAGAATGAAAAAGTATTTCGCAGCAATCCTTAAGGATAACGAAAAACAAGGACAAAAAAGAATTCGTATTTTACCTACACCAGATGGTTCTTCACCATTTAAAGAGGTTTGGTTTCACGAAATCAATGTTGATGGTAAATGGCAGAAGTTCTACGATCCAGGAAAAAATGACAACGAACGTTCACCTTTGAGTGAGGTATATGACGAGTTAATGTCAACAGGTCGTGAATCAGACAAACAATTAGCAACACAATACAAACCACGTAAGTTTTATATTGTTAAAGTAATTGACCGTGATAACGAACAAGATGGTGTTAAATTTTGGAGATTTAAACACAATTACAAACAAGAAGGAATTTTTGATAAAATTATTCCAATCTACAAAGCAAAAGGTGATGTTGCAGATGCCGATAAAGGTAGAGACCTTATCCTTGAACTTACAAAGGCAAAAACTCCAAAAGGAGCGTTTTATACCGTAATTCAAACAGTAATGTATGATGACCCAACACCCATTCATGAAGATGAAGACACAATGGCAGATTGGGTTGGAGATGAACTTACTTGGGAAAATGTTTATTCTAAAAAACCGGTTGAGTATTTAGAGTCAATCGCAAGAGGAGAAACTCCAAGATGGGATTCAGATGCGGGTAAATACATCTATTCAAACAATGAAGTTGGTGAAATCACTATGGGAGGTTCTAAAAAACAAGAACCAACTAAAGTTGACCCACAAGTCAACGATGAGGTAGATGAAGAATTACCATTCTAAAAACCTTAAATATTATACAAACACCGATTTACAATGTCGGTGTTTTTTTTTATCTTTTAATAAAACAGAATATTATGGCAATTAAGAAAAACGACTTTAGTTCAGTTAAAAAGAAATTTTCAACATCAGCAAAATACAAACCACAAAGATTTTTTGACTTAGGTCAACCATTTTTGGACGCAGTTGGGTTACCAGGTCCGGCTATGGGACATATTAATATGTTTTTAGGTCATTCAGATACTGGTAAGACAACTGCCTTAGTTAAAACTGCGGTGGACGCACAAAAGAAAGGTATTCTTCCTGTGTTTATTATTACAGAACAAAAATGGAGTTTTGAACACGCAAAACTTATGGGTTTTGAATGTGAAGAAGTTGTTGATACTGAAACAGGAGAGTTAGAATGGGATGGTTTTTATATCTTTAATAATAACTTTAGTTATATTGAACAAATTACAGATTATATTAACGAATTATTGGACGCTCAAGAAAAAGGAGATTTGGATTATTCATTATGTATTATGTGGGATTCAGTAGGTTCTGTTCCTTGTAAGATGACTTACGAAGGTAAAGGTGGTAAACAACACAATGCAAGTGTTTTAGCTGACAAAATTGGTATGGGTATCAACCAACGTATTTCAGGGTCTCGTAAGTCAGATTCTAAATATGAAAACACCCTAATCATTGTTAACCAACCCTGGGTGGAATTACCTGACAATCCTTTTGGACAACCAAAAATTAAGGCAAAAGGTGGTGAAGCAATTTGGTTAAACTCTTCATTGGTTTTCTTATTTGGAAATCAAAAAGGTGCGGGAACAACAAAGATTACCGCAACAAAGGACAAACGTACAGTAAAATTTGCGTCAAGAACAAAAGTGTCTGTTATGAAGAATCACATCAACGGACTTGGGTTTGAAGATGGGAAAATTATTGTAACACCACACGGGTTTTTACCGGGTAAAGAGGCATCAGAAGAAAAGGCATCAATTGAACAATACAAAAAAGATTATGCCGAGTATTGGAAAGAAATAATTGGGGTTGATGGTGACTTTGATTTGAAGGCAGAAAAAGAAGAAGTGTAGTAGGAACCCTGTAATTATTTAAAATGACAAAAACGTTATTGGTTGACGGAAACAACCTATTAAAAATTGGATTTCACGGAGTTAAAGATTTTTTTAATAAAGGAGAACACGTTGGGGGTATTTGGCACTTTCTAAATACCCTAAGACGTTTCCTTGAGGAAACTAATTATAATAAAGTGGTTGTATTTTGGGACGGAGAAACAAGTTCTTCACAAAGAAGATTGTTATACCCAAAGTATAAATTAAATCGTAAGTCCAGTAAACCCGAAGATTTTAGAGAAGAATCTTTTTTAAATCAAAAACAAAGGGTTAAACAATATCTTGAAGAAATGTTTGTAAGACAATTAGATGTTGAAAATTCGGAAGCCGATGATTTAATCGCTTATTATTGTCAAATATCTGAAGATGAAGATAAAACAATTTTTTCGTCAGATAGAGACCTTACACAACTTATTTCTGAAAAGGTAAGTATCTATTCACCACAAGCCAAGAAGTACTTTAAAAATGGGGATACAATCAAAATTGACCAAATAGAAATCCCCCACTATAATGTTAAAACATATAAAATATTAACCGGTGATAGTTCGGATAATATTGATGGTATATTTTATCTTGGTGAAAAAACTTTTATTAAATTATTCCCAGAAATACTTGAAAAAGAGGTAAGTTTTACCGATATTTTAACAAAAGGTGAAGAGTTACTAAAAGAACAAAAAGAAAATGTGACATTAAAAAATCTTTTAAGTGGAAAAACTAAGGAAGGGATATTTGGAGATGAGTTTTTTGTCATAAACGAAAAATTAGTTGATTTATCAAAACCTTTGATTTCCGATGAAGGAAAAGAGTTAGTTCAATCGTATTATTCCGAGTCATTGGATCCCGACGGAAGGGGACACAGGAACTTAATTCGTATGATGATGGACGACGGATTCTTTAAATACTTACCAAAGGGTGACGACGCTTGGGTGAATTTTTTAAAACCATTTTTAAAACTATCAAGAAAAGAAAAAACAAAATTTAGAAACAAAACAAAAAAGTAAAAAAAAATGAAAGACCAAGACGTAACGAAATTAGAATTTTTGTTGATGTGTAACGACAATATCGTAGTACAACGATTCTTTAATGTTAAAGGATTTAATAAAAAAGCCCATAAATCTGAAGAGTTTTATGACTACATTAGATCGTTTTCTAACCAACTTCAACACGATTTGAAGATGAGAACTATTGTCTATATGTTAGACAATCAATATGAAATTTCCGAAAACCCTGATGTACTAAACACATCAATTACAGATGGTGAGGAAAATTTTAATATTTATATTAAATTAGATAATGTGACAATTTGTCAGAGAACATTTGATGCAAAACTGTACCCACCAAAGGTCAGATATACCGTAGACCTACGCCCAAAGTTGAAAGGCGTACTTACCGACCTGACTGACATTTTTTCAGGTAAAAGATTTAATTATTTTTATCCAGAATTTATCTAAAACTATTAGTATTTATCATTACTAACGTAAAGAAAAATTATGGCGACAAACAAAAACTTTGAGTATCTAGGAAACAATTTTCAACTACAACTACTTAACCAAATTATCGTAGACAAGGTATTTTCTCAATCAATAATTGATGTAATTGAGAACAATTATTTTGAAAACAAGTATTTTAAAATAATAATTCAGATGGTAAAAGAGTATTATACAAAATACGACCACACACCATCGTTTGATACTTTGGAACAGATTACAAAATCTGAATTACAACAAGAAACTGCGTCCAAAATAGTACTTGATACTATCAAGAAAATTAAGGACGCACCTATTGACGGAGTTGCATTCGTTCAAGAAAAAGCATTAAAATTCTGTAAACAACAAGAATTACAGAAGGTTATGAAAAAAGCCCAAAAAATCATTGATGGTGGTGAGTTTGAAAACTACGACACATTAGAAGAATTAGTGAGAGAGGCGTTAATGGTTGGTTCAAAAGACACAAGTTTAATGGATGTCTTTTCAAACTTAGACCAAGTGCTTGATGACGATTACAGACACCCGATACCAATGGGAATACCTGGAATTGATAGATTGTTAAAAGGTGGTTTAGCGAAAGGTGAAATAGGTGTTATATTGGCACCAACCGGAGTAGGTAAATCAACTATCTTAACTAAGATATCAAACCACGCATTTAACTTAGGATTCAATGTATTACAAATCTTTTTTGAAGATAACCCAAAAGTTATACAAAGAAAACATTACACCCTTTGGACCAAGATTCATCCCGATGAATTGTCAGAAAGAAGAGAAGAAGTAATTCAAAAAGTTAGACACATTGAGGATACAATGCCAAATAAGTTGGACTTGAAAAAATTACCATCCGACACAAAAACTATGAACCAAATAAAGAATGAAATCAGAAAAATGATTGCAGATGGGACAAAAGTGGATATGGTTGTATTAGATTATATTGACTGTGTTGTTCCGGATAAAAATTTGGGGGACGAGTGGAAAAGTGAAGGGTCTGTAATGAGAGGATTTGAGTCGATGTGTCACGAATTAAACCTTGTTGGTTGGACTGCAACACAAGGAAACAGAAGTTCAATATCATCTGAGGTTGTAACAACGGACCAAATGGGAGGGTCTATTAAGAAAGCACAAGTTGGACACGTAATTATAACGGTGGCCAAGACGTTACAACAAAAAGAGATGAAATTAGCAACAATCGCAATTACTAAATCTCGTGTTGGGGATGATGGTGTTGTGTTTGAGAATTGTAAATTTGATAATGCAATGATTGACATTGATACCGAATCAACAACAACGTTTTTAGGTATTGAAGAACAAAAAGAAGAAAGACAACGATTACGGGTTAAAGAGTTGTTGGAAAAAAGACAACAAAGAGAACAAGACAAACAAAAAAATTAAACAAATAATTAAATTAATAAATTATGGATATTTCGCAAAAAATATTGAGTGATATTACGGTGTATATGAAATACGCTAAATTTGTTCCTGAATTAAATAGAAGGGAATCGTGGGAAGAATTGGTAACAAGAAACAAAGAAATGCACCAAAAAAAATACCCACAAATTAAAGAAGAAATTGAAAACGTATACAAAATGGTATATGATAAGAAAATTCTTCCATCAATGAGATCATTACAATTTGGAGGTAAACCAATTGAGATTTCACCAAATAGAGTTTATAACTGTGCTTACCTACCTATTGACCATACGGATGCATTTTCGGAGACAATGTTCTTACTTTTAGGAGGTACAGGTGTAGGATTCTCGGTACAAAGACACCACGTAGATAAACTACCGGAAATTAAAAAACCAAATCCAACAAGAACAAGAAGATACTTAATTGGAGATTCAATTGAAGGATGGGCAGACGCAATTAAAGTACTTATTGAGTCATATATGGGTACAAAATCATCAACTCCTATTTTTGATTTTTCAGATATCCGACAAAAAGGAGCTTTATTAGTTACTTCTGGGGGTAAAGCACCTGGACCACAACCATTAAAAGATTGTATTCACAACATTACAAAAGTAATGGAAAGAAAAGAGGATGGAGAAAGATTAACCCCAATTGAAACTCACGATATTATATGTCATATTGCAGATGCGGTACTTGCAGGTGGTATTAGAAGAGCAGCACTTATCTCATTATTCTCGGCTGACGATGAAGAAATGATTTCTTGTAAGTCAGGTAATTGGTGGGAACAAAACGCACAAAGAGGTAGAGCAAATAACTCGGCAGTACTTCTTCGTCACAAAATTACAAAAGAATTCTTTATGGGTCTTTGGAAACGTATTGAGTTATCAGGAGCAGGAGAACCTGGTATCTATTTGTCAAACGATAAAGATTGGGGAACTAATCCTTGTTGTGAGATTGCACTTCGTCCTAACCAGTTCTGTAACTTATGTGAAGTAAATGCTTCTGACATTGAATCACAGGAAGATTTTGAGGAAAGAGTTAAAGGAGCTGCATTCATTGGAACATTACAAGCAGGTTATACTGACTTCCATTACCTAAGAGACGTTTGGAAAAGAACAACTGAAAAAGATGCACTTATTGGTGTTGGAATGACAGGAATCGGTTCAGGTGTTGTTTTAGGATATGATATGAAAGCGGCGTCTCAAGCAGTTAAAGAAGAAAATGAAAGGGTTGCGGGTCTTATTGGAATTAACAAATCTGCAAGGTCAACAACAGTTAAACCATCTGGAACATCATCATTGGTGTTGGGAACATCATCAGGAATCCACGCTTGGCATAATGATTATTATATAAGAAGAATCCGTGTAGGTAAAAATGAATCAATCTATAATTACTTGGCGATTAATCACCCTGAGTTGATTGAAGATGAGTTTTTCCGTCCTCACGATACTGCAGTTATTGGTATACCACAAAAAGCCCCAGAAGGAGCTATCATAAGACACGAATCGGTATTCCAAATGTTGGAAAGAGTTAAAAAAGTTGCACAAGAATGGATTAAACCAGGACATAGAACTGGACAAAATACCCATAACGTATCGGCAACAGTTTCAATTAAAGAAGACGAATGGGGATTAGTTGGTGAATGGATGTGGGATAACCGTAAATTCTATAATGGATTATCTGTATTACCTTATTCAAACCATACTTATACCCAGGCACCTTTTGAAGATTGTAGCAAAGAAGATTTTGAAAGATTACTTACAACATTGAAAAATATTGATCTTACAAAAGTGATTGAATTACAAGATAATACAAATCTTAGAGGAGAAGCCGCTTGTGCTGGTGGGGCTTGTGAAATAGTATAAGACATGACAGTAAGAGCATCTAAAGATTGGATACAACAGTTATATGTTCAGGAGATAACAAAAAAATCTCCTGAACCTGACTTTTATAAGGATAAAGACGGTAACATAGTAATGACAGAATCTTTTCATATGAAAAGGGGTAGATGTTGTGGAAACGGATGTTTACATTGTCCCTATGAACCTATGTCTGAAAGAGGTAATACAAATTTAAACGAATCCTTACGAAAGTAGGGATTTTTTATTTTTATATCTATTTATTCAAAAATTCACAACACTATATTTATTAGATATGGCAAATGGAATAACATACGGAATAACATTTCCTTTTAATCAATCATATTTGGGTAAGTATTTAGGTACTACAGATACTACCGATGATGAGGTTAGAAGTAACTTAATTCATTTATTATTAACTAGAAAAGGAACTAGATATTTTTTACCTGATTTTGGAACAAGATTATATGAATATATATTTGAACCATTAGATGGACCAACATTTAGTGAAATTGAGAGTGAAATTAGAGATAGTGTTGCAAGATATATGCCAGGAATATTAATAACTAATGTTAGTATTACTGAGGCAACCGCAGATATTGAGGAACCTGGAGCAACTTATATAAACTCTGAAGGACAAAGAGAATTTAGGGTACCTGGATTGGCACAAAAAGAATATACCGCAAAGGTTAAGATTGATTACAAAATAACAAATTCGGCTTTTGAGTCCAGTGATTTCGTTATATTAAATATTTAATAAAAAGATATGGCAGATAAAAAAATATCATACACGGTAAGGGACTTCCAAGGGATTAGAACGGAGTTAATAAATTTTACAAGACAATATTATCCGGAGTTAGTTCAAAACTTTAACGATGCCGGTATATTTTCGGTTATGTTAGATTTAAATGCTGCGGTAACTGATAACCTACAATTCCATATAGATAGAAGTATTCAAGAAACTGTTTTACAGTATGCCCAACAAAGATCGTCGGTATTTAATATAGCAAGAACTTATGGGTTAAAAGTTCCTGGACAAAGACCGTCAGTAACCTTAGTTGATTTCTCAATTACAGTACCTGCGTTTGGAGATAAAGAAGATTTAAGATATTGTGGTATATTAAGAAGGGGAGCACAAGTTAATGGTTCCGGACAACCTTTTGAAACAGTATACGATATTGATTTCTCATCGGCAGTAAACGCCGAAGGATTCCCAAATAGATTAAAAATCCCTAATTTTGATTCTACCGGTAAACTTTTAAATTATACTATTACAAAACGCGAAGTTGTTGTTAATGGAACAACAAAAGTTTTTAAAAGAGTTGTTACCGCAAATGATGTTAGACCATTTTTTGAGTTATTTTTACCTGAAAAAAATGTTCTTGGAGTTACAAGTATTTTAATCAAGGAAGGTACCCAATATGCGACAATACCACAACCTCAAGAATTTTTAGGACTAGAGAATAGATGGTATGAAGTTCAGGCTTTAATGGAAGATAGAGTTTTTGTTGAGGATCCAACAAAGGTTGCGGATCGTCCTGGAATTAAAGTTGGTAAATACGTTGTTACAAGTGATAAATTTATCACTGAATATACTCCAGAAGGTTTTATGAAACTTACCTTTGGTGGTGGTAATACATCCGCTGAAGACCAATTAAGGTCGTTTACAAGAGACGGATTATCTTTTGACCTATCCAAATACTCTAATAATTTAGCGTTAGGGTCGGCACTTAAAGCAAATTCAACCTTGTTTATACAATATAGAGTTGGTGGTGGTCAAAATAGTAATTTAGGTATAAATGTTATTAATCAGATAGGTACCGTATCATTCTTTGTTAATGGACCATCCGAGAGTGCGAACAGAAGCGTTATTAACTCATTAAGATGTAACAATTTAACTGCCGCAATTGGAGGATCAAACTCACCAACAACAGAAGAAGTTAGACAAATGGTTTCATTTAACTTTGCAGCACAGAATAGAGCGGTAACAATTAATGATTATGAATCAATAATAAGAACAATGCCGTCCCAGTTTGGAGCTCCAGCAAAAGTATCAATCACGGAAGAAAATAATAAAATAAAGATTAAACTATTGTCTTACGATAATGATGGTAAATTAACTGAAATCTCTTCAAACACCTTAAAACAAAACATTGCAAATTATTTATCAAACTATAGAATGATAAATGATTATATTTCGGTTGAAAGTGCTAATGTAATTGATTTAGGGGTAACTGTTGATGTTGTTTTAGATGCCAGTCAAAATCAAGGTTCTTTAGTAACACAAATAATTGACATTGTTAGTAAGTATTTTGCACCAACAAATAGACAAATGGGTCAGAATGTATACGTCTCTGAAATTAGAAGACAGATACAAGACCTGAGTGGGGTTATAAGTATATCTGATATATTATTCTTTAATAAAATTGGTGGACAATACTCATCATCACAAACATCACAAAGATATATTGACCCGGAAACAAAACAAATTGAATTAATTGCCGACACAATCTTTGCTGAACCAACTCAAATGTACCAAATTAGATTCCCAAATAAGGATATAAATGTAAGAGTACTTAACTTTAAAGGTGTAAACTTTTCATAATATCAATATATTTATATTAAAATAATAAATCAAAAAAAAAACGATGAAAAAAATAGTTAGATTAACAGAATCAGATCTTGCAAGAATTGTAAAACGTGTTATTAATGAAACTGAAGAAAATATTTCTGATAATGGTAAATTTGTTTCTTGTGGTAAAATTGGTGTAAAACATATGGGAATGTGTGAAAATAAAACAAAAAGACCGGTTGAAATATGTGCCAAATTTGGAATTAAATCACCGGGATATTGTTATGTTGACACTAAAAAAGTTGTCCCAAATAAATAATTTAAATATATTAATATGAAAAAAATAGTTAGATTAACAGAATCAGATCTTGCAAGAATTGTTAAAAGAGTAGTTAAAGAAAGTAACCTTAGACCATATGTAAAATATCTTAGATAATATATTAAATAAAATTAAACCCCACCCTAAACAAGTGGGGTTTTTTTTCTTTTACTTTTTCTATAAAAGGATTATTTTTCTAAAATGGGAAATAAACTATTTATCAAAAAAGAAAGAATTTAATGCCTAAGTCATATAGAATAAGAACGCAAATCGGTGTAGACAAATCAATCAAGGTTAATTTAGAACAAGATTTTGATAGTATTAATATACTATCCTTAAAAATTTTACAGAGTGATATCTATAACAGACAATGTTCTGATTATGGTGTTGTTGTCGGTAGAGTTTTTGCCAACGGAGGATTTGGATTACCAAATGCGAGAGTTTCAATTTTCATACCAGTCAGTGATGAAGATTCCACAAATCCGGTAATTAGTGAGTTGTATCCATACACCACATTATCAGATGTTAATGAGGATGGTTATAGGTATAATTTATTACCTAAAAAACCTTCATACACAGGACATGCGGCAACTGGAACTTTCCCAGATAGAGGTGAGGTTTTATTAGACCAAACATATGTTGAGGTATATGACAAATATTATAAATTTACAACAAGAACTAACGAAAGTGGTGATTATATGATATTTGGAGTTCCACTTGGAAGTCAAACAATTTTTAGTGATATTGATTTATCTGATATGGGTTGTTTTTCATTATCACCACAAGACCTTATTCAAGCAGGACAAGCAACAGAATCACAAGTAAACGGGTCAAAATTTAAATCATCAACAAATTTAAATGAATTACCCCAAATTAAAACATTAAACAAGATTGTTGATATATCACCATTATGGGGAGAACCTGAAATATGTAATTTGGGTATTACAAGAGTTGATTTTGATTTAACATCTGAGGCGAATGTGTCAATCAGACCAACCGCAGTTTTTATGGGGTCAATAATTTCAACAAGTGAAGATGACGCATTAAGAATAAATTGTAAACCAAAAAATAATACCGGTAATTTATGTGAATTAGTTACTGGTCCTGGACAGATATTAGCAATAAGACAAACAATTAATAGTGACCAGGACGGTTTACCAATATTAGAAGAATATAAGTTAGAACAAAACGGAAAAGTAATTGACGGTGATGGTTCATATTTGGTTAATGTACCTATGAACTTAGATTATATCTACACAAACGAATTCGGTGAACAAGCAATTTCAAACGACCCAAAAATAGGAATACCAACTAAAGGTAGATATAGATTTAAATTTAAATGGGAAAATGAGGGTGGATTACAGAATGAATTTTTAAGAGCAAACTTCTTTGTACCAAACGTTAAAGAACACGGTTGGACAACATCTTCATATAGTAGTGACCCAATTTATAGTTCTGGAGAAACGTCACTTTCGTTTACTGTAAACCCGTTAAACTTAATTGATTTATTTACATTACCATCTTCTGGTGATTTAGTTTTACCTGTTCTAACGAATGTAAGTTCTTTTCAGGTTGCAATCTCACCAACATCATCTCCGTTATTACCACAACCTTATTTAGGGGATTTAACTAATGGTATTACAGGATTATCTGCCGGTAACACAATTGTTGTAACTTTTGTACCAACAGATCCAACATTACCATCATCAATATCATACACGGGTATTAATGGGGCACCAAACACAACCTTCTCAATACCAGGAGGTCCAATATCAACGGCTTTTCTTATTACGACAGGTGGAGGAATGATATTTGACAATACTGTTAACACATCTAGTTATAGTGTTCAAATAGATTCTGGTAGTGGACCACAACCTTATTATGGTGATACTCAGATAATTCCAGTTAATAGTGGTGATGTGGTATATGTTACACCAACATTTATTGACCCTAATACTCCGGCAACAGTAACTTACAATCTTTACTCTCAAAATTATTTTGATTTGTTAAGATCATATACTTTTAGTTTAGATTGGGATGATTATGTTGACCCAACATCAGCAATTAATTGTGAGGATACCTTTTATCAATTTAATTACAATAAAGTTTATACCACTGCAATGTTTTTGGACCGTTATAAAAACGGTATTGGTAGGGCGAAACATTTAGGAATTAAAGAGATTGATAATAGAACTTGTAAATCAACTGTCAATACGTTTCCGGTTAATGATATTATAAGAAATTTTGATTTTCTATTTTTTATATTTAACCTATTGATGTCAATATTGGTATTCCCAATTATGGTTTTATTATTTGTTGCTCACTTCATTGCATGGATGTGGCCAGTGTTAAAATATCTACTAATTGTTTTAGGGGTATATTTTGGGTATATTGCAATTAGAGAAGGTATAGATTCTATAAACTCAATTTTAGAACAAGCGGCGGTTGCAATTCCAGGGGGACCAATTTTCAATATTGGTGTAATATTAAGAGTTATTGTTCAAATATTAGGAATTGTATTTAAAGTTGGTTTGTCTTTGGCGTTTATTGCATTTACCATCGCATATTTAATACCTATTAATAATTTTCCTAGAATAGGATTACCTATGTTATCATATCCTGACTGCACAACTTGTGATTGTGAATGTGGAAACGCAGATATGTCTGAAGCAAATGACCTAACCACAGATACTGTAAATGGTGAAATACAGGCTGCCGGGCAGTCGGCATCAGGAAATGATTTACCTGTTGGTGTACCAACTTCAGGGACAACCTCAAATTCATTCTTAGCGCCCATACAAGACATTTCAACATTTAATGGGGAACACCCAAACCTAAGTCAAGTTGATGGATTTAATCCAACGGACGGAGATGGTGGATATTTTTACTGTAATGCGGTACTTGGGCAATATAAATCTTTCACATATTCGTTATCTGATCAAGATATTGAATCAAACGTTGTGACTTCCGCTATGTTAGGATACCAAAGAATAGTATCAGGTAGTGAATCTTTAGATGTTGGTAATGACCAAACAGGTATACCGGATAAAAAATATTTACATGCACCACAACCATTTATATTTGCTGCGGATAGGGATTCTGGGGTTAATTTTAGAACATTATCATACCCTATTTCAGAAACATATGCACAAAAATTAAATGAATTTAATTTAAGACAAAAATATTTTGATGGTGTTAATCAAATGGAAGTTAAATTTAATTTTAATAATAACCCAGGTAAAAAACATTATGACCAACCTTTAGTTTTACTTGCAAAACCAGGAACTATTTCCCAATTAGGGGTTGGACAGATATTTTCATTCCAAGATCCAAAACTATCTAATTGTAATCCGAATATTACGGGAGCAACTTTTTATAATTCAGTCACCGGAAATACAGAAAATCAATTTGGTAATCACTCCTTAACAGGAACATCCCAAACCGGACTGTCAGTTCCAATTACGGTAAACTATGCGAATTTAACAAGTAATTCAACAAACGCACCATCGGTAACATATCAGATAATACAAACAGGAAGTAGTGAAAACTTTTTAAGTAGACCAATTGATATTGAATATTTTCAAGTAATCACCGGGTACACCTACTCTGATTTTTTAAGTAATACTTCTTATACCACATCAGACCCAACAAGATTCCCTCAAAAATATTTAAATCACGATTCGGTTGTTGTTTATGAAAATGAATGTAATCCTTATTTGAATAATTCTCCAAGTTATATTAACAATCCAGATGTTGTGATAAATGCTGGTGGTTATGGTAATTATGAGGTTATTATTATTGCAAGAGGAGTAGATCCATATAGTGAAAAACAAAGAAATACATATGATTTATCTAGAATTTTTGGTAATTTATCTTATGGTAATGCCTCAGCAATAATTGAGGGTGATTATTATTTAAATGTTCCTATTCAAGGATATACGTCAGGTAATAAACCAAAAAGTCATAATATCGTATCAAATGATACCGCACCAAATCTTTATTTTGAATCTTATAATTTTAAAATAAGTCCTTCTTATATAGATGTTAATGGTTTTATAAGAAATGAATATACCGGGTTTACATCTACATTACCGTACTATTATTTATCATCCGACGATCCAATATCTGTTGGGTATACCCCGGATGCCGGATTCCCAACAATTAACACTTTAAGTTCAAATGGATATAACGTTAATTCTGGACAAAGAGGATATGTGTTACCAACACCTTTGGTTGGGCCAAACCCTAATAACGCAACATCAAATTACTATTTTGCTGGAGGGTCATTTATTGGTTCACCAAACTCATTAAATACATACGTGTTTGGAACCACCTTTGGTAGTTCAAGTGGTGACAAAGAAATATATTGGCCTTGGACACCTATTAGACGATATGCGGTATATTCTCCAGCATATTACAAATACATTGGTTCATCTTTAACCTCAATACAATATAACGTTTCTTTTGCAACACCAACAACACCACAGTATTTGGTTATGAGAAGTGATAGAATACCAACATCTACTAAAACACAGGATGGTTATTATGGTAATACCGGATATGGATTACACCAAAATAATTTTTTCACATATTATAAAGGAAATTCTGCCGCTTCACCATCAATCGGAGTAGGTCCAGACCCAAGTGCAGGACAAACGGTTTACGATGACTCACCATTAGTACAATCTTTAACATCAACATTAACTTGTGACGGTATGGTTTCATTACAATGTTATCAAGGTAGTGGTACTGGAATAACCGTTAATCAAAATTGTGACGTTCCTTCAGACAGAGTTAAACAAGGATGTTATTGTTTATTAAACAAAAAATACCTATTGGAGTATGATGAAGATGTTAAACTATTTTTAGAGTGGAAGACAAGATTTACAATGACATTTGCGGCTTGTAGAGGAGTGTTCTCACAAACATTCCAAAACAATTGGATTAATGGGGTTTTATATATGTTTACCTTTAATAAGGGTACAACATATAAGTTAAACCAACCTGATGAGCCAATATATAAGTATTGTAAAGACACAGTCATATTTAATAAATTTAATAATGGATTTTACTATAGAAGTTCTCCTTGGGATGGAACTGATTTTATTGGTGTTGATTCACCACCACCAAGTCCATTAATACCGACACAACTTATAACTAGTTATCCTGGTTTAGGTTATAATAACCAAAGAATTCAGTTCCCAACAACAGTTATGGATTTAGGTCCTAGAGATAGTTTTATTAGTGAAATATGTAATGATGGAAACTTTAACGGATATATTGCCGACCAAATTAGATCAACGTCATATAAAGATAATTCAGATATAATACAAATGGGATTCATATCTAGATTATTAAATCAAAGTGTAATAGACCAAATGTTTCCAGTGGGAAATCCTAATGGTGGAAGTAGTGAGGGTAAAGGAATTATACAGTTCTTTAATAGTACTAGAGATGGTGAAAGAATTGACGGTGATATTGCACAAGCGTTATCTATTAATTCTGAATGGAGAGTTACACCTTATTTGAATGAAAATTATAGAGATTTTGATTTATTTATTGGTGATGATGGGGTTGGTGCTAAACCAAGACCTGTATTTGGGGTTTTCTTCTCTTCTAGCACTGAAGAATATCAATATAGAAGGAGATTAAGTCCGGGTATTGAAACTTACGCTAGTTCTTGTGGTGATTTAACCTCTTATTATGGTTATCCTAACGACCAAGTTGTCCCACATTATAAATGGAAAATTGCGGGAGCATCAAGTAACATTTTTGGTACTGAAAATAATAACTGGGTTACAACATCTAATCAGAATGTTTCAGGTTCAGGGTTCTATAATCAAGAATATCAAAATTTAGATTTCAACAATCCTTTAGAATATTACCAAGCAGGTACAAATCACGGATTTATAACTAGGTTTGATATTAATGACATTCCTGTCCCATATATCGTAACCCCAACCCCAACAATAACACACGGGACACCAAACGGAAATCCAATAATAGTTGGAGCCCCGTTCTTCTTTTACTTTGGATTAAATAACGGAAACACCGCAATTGATAAATTCATAAAACTTTATATTGAAACCGCAGAATAATGGGAATTGATAGTCCAACAACAATAGTTTTAGGAAGTTTACGAAATAAAACCGCAACTGATACTGATGGTTCTGAAAAAATAGTTTTAGAAGGAACCAATAAAGAAATTGTGGAATATGAAAGAACTATTGATGTAAATGCCTTACAAGTTTTTGATGATGAAAGACAAGAATCGGAAATATATAGACCAACATCAAAATATGATGTTATTTTTAAAAATGCTTATTCTGGTACAACATCATACCCACCATTTAGAGATTATTTATATTACGTAAATATTGAAGAAAGTGCTGGTCAAGTATTGTGCGGGACTCCATTTAATATTGTTCCTTGGTTTGGATACCCACAATATCCTGAGTTTGATTTTGAAAGAACAGACAACTCAAAATTTGGATACACTTCAGGATTAAATAATCATCAAGATTTTTTAAATATTAGTGCAACAACATATAATTGGACACATTATTTAAGTTACCCATTTGATAATGATTATAACCAACAGTTATTTGCAAACGACCCAACCAGTTTAGTTACTTGGAACTGGGTTGCTTCAGACGGTATACCCTTTGTTATTATTTCTAACTCTGATAATATCATTAGATTTAAATGTCCTATGCCACACGGGTTAATTACCGGTGAATACGTACAGTTGTCTTTTGATTATAATGGAACTACAGTTTTTACCGTAGATTCTTTGGGTGATGGTGGATCTGGTAGTGAGTTTGTAATGTTTAATTTATTTAATATTGGTTATTTAGGAACAACATTTGATGTTGGAGTAACAGGAACCTTTAAAAGAGTTTTAGACCCAATTAACTCCGGGGAAACAACATCAAAGTATTATGTTAGAGTTAATAAAATTTTAACAAATTCAGAAGACGCAATTTTAGTTAAAGCGGCTTTTGAACAAAACATTTTTAACGGTAAAAGTAAACTTGAAAAAGCTTTATCTGGATTTACACCAACCTTAACAGTGTTAACCCCACCTACATTACCAAGAACCTCAATTTTAGAAGGAAGTCAAAGTTATACATTATCTTTTAATAGAGATATTGATGTATCATTGTTAATTGATAATCAAAAACGACCAATAACGGAACTATTCTTTACTACTATTTGGAAAGGTTATTATGGGTGGACAGATAGATTAAAAAAAGGACATTACTTTAATGTATATCTTGATAGTTCTATTCCAAATCAATGGTGGGACTTAACAAACCCATTATCTGACTCAACAGTAGTAAGTATTCCATATACCTCAAACTTAGGGTTTGGACCATTTTATTATAATCAAGATTTATTTTCTGGGGATACTATAGATGGTGATTATTGTGAGTGGAATGACTACGAGCAACTTGAAAGAGTAATATCAAGACAAATTAATAAATTTACGTTTAACCAAAGTTGGTTTACCCAATTGGACTCTTCACCAAATACGAATAAATTTGGTTATTATTATTACCCACATAATCCAATAACACTTAAAGTGTATTCTGATTATGTGGAAGAAGGGGACGCTATTACGGTAGATGGAATACCAAATTATGCGTTCTATTCAAATATGTCAAATAGTTTTAGATGGAGAGATATATATCCATATGGGTTTGTTGACAATTTAGGGAACGGAGTTGATTACCCGTTCTCAAACGGAAGACATTATCCGTTTAAAAATACAATATTCAGAGTTTTTTCTGAAGGATCAGGAATTGCTGATATAATACAAATTGCAGAACCTACAATAGATGAGTGTGAGTAAATATAAATTATTAGTCCCAACAACGGACAAACAAATAAATATCCCTATTGAAATAAAGTGGGATTTTACTGAACGCGACCAAGCAATTGATACGTATCAAGAACAAATTGTTGGGGATTTAATTGGAGAACCGACAGATTTTGAATTATCAAGATTTTCACACCAATCTTATTTACCACTACATAGTGGAACAAATCCACAAACAAGTGTTAATTATGAATTTAACTTTTTTGATAGTGGTCAGACAATAAATAACCCAGCCGCTTGGATAAATAGTTATAGATACGAAGGATTTTCTGCATCTGATATATATTATTACGTAAAACCTTTTACAAAATCATTCTTTAAGTTGGATTTTTATGATACAAGAATTGACGCATCACAAACAAATTATTTTACAATAATATTACCAGTACAACAAGGTGATTTTGAAACTGTTACAATATCTCAATTTTTATCCAACATAAAAATCCGTAAACCAAAATTCAAATTAGATTTTGTTGGAGATAAAGAAGGATTTTTTATTTATTGGTTAAGAAATAGGTTTTATATTGATATGGATGAATTCTATATGTCGGCTAAATTTTTTGATGCAAGAACTGGTGTGTATGTTAAAATGATGAATAGACCACAAGGTTCATTATCAGGAAATTATTATACATTTAATGGAGAAGATTTCTTCTACTACAAACTTAAATTAGATTATAACACAAAAACATATCAAGTATTTTCAACCGTAACTGGAAACCAAGTTGGAACCGACATAAACCCAATTTTATGGTATGAATACCTTAATCCTTAATTATGGAAGAACAAAAATATTATTTTAAAATATCTCCTGAAAATATTGAGGCGGATCTTATTATTGTTGATTATACTGCAAGTACCGAAACCAATTATGAGATAGATCCTTGTTGTCCAATAACCGCAATAACAACAAATGTTATTACTGGTAGTACTGGGGTTTATACTGGAATGACATATATTTTGTCCGGAGGAACAAATGGTGAATCTTTATTAACGTGTTTAACAATACCATTACTATTTACTGAAACTGCAATTGACTTTGGGTACTATACTCCATTTGATGGGGCGGCAATACAAAAGGATACCATAACTAACTTTTTGTATTCAGCAACAACCGCAAACCCTTATGATGTTTTATTTTTTAACACATCAGATGAAGGGTTAAAGAAATTTTTATCACTATGTACTTTTGTTTTAGATTGGGGAGACGGTTCACCACTTTTTACCTTAACAAATACTACACCTGTTTTACACACATACCCAGCAGCAACAACACAATATGAAATTATATTAACTTGTTATTCACCCTGGGGGATATCCACAGTAACAAAACCTGTTAATATACCATATACTGACGTTATAATACCTAACTCAGGAGGTACCGCATATTTTACTGCCGTTGGTTGTAATTGGACAGGAACACCAGTTAGTTATGATTATATATTTACTGGGGACTCAAACACATCAATTGATGATTATGATAGTAGTACTTTTACTACGGTACCTTTTTTAATTACAGGATACACACAAAGTACTTTGAGTGATTTATCACAATACGGACCAAAATACAATTTATTTGGTGGTAAATATAAATTAAATGTTCCCGTAACAGGAACCTCAGCGAGTTACGGAATTGTATATGGACCAGACCCGACTAACACTTATACCGCTTATACCGTAAACGATATTTTATATTGGGATATTAACGATGGGACTACAATTTATTTTATTTCTTCTTATGGTATAGATAAGGATGAGTATGTTTTGTCGGCATTAACAAAAAATGAGGCATTATTAAATGTAATTGATGAACCACAAATACAATCTGAATTATTCATTGAAAGGGGTAAAATTTCTGGTTTAGAAGCATTACAAAGGTTGGGAGAGGTTGATAATTTAGGTGATATAACAAAATATGGTTATGGATACTTTAATGTTAAAAAATACTGATTAAAGTATTTATAAGAAGATAAACAAATTTATAACTAAAAAACGTGGCTACAGGAAATTATGGAACAATAAGACCATCAGATGTAAGTCCTGATGATGTTGAGATAATATTGAATTATACACCGTCTAGAGATAACACTGATAATTTTTTACTAACAAAGTTAGACGCTAAAACTATATTGAAGCCGTATTTTCATAATGCAGATACCGGCGGAAATGCAAATGTTGAATTACTTGGTGGTTTATATAATTTAAAATTACCGGCAGACCAATTTAATAAACTTGGAATTTATACATTATACATAAGACCGGCAGAAATAAGAACTACAATCACTGATTGTGGTGTTTTATCAGCATTACCAAATGTTAAAGGGATTGTTATTGATATTAATAATGTTCCGGTTGATTATAGAAATAAATTTATTAATCAAGGATTAATAGGTTTCAGAGTTGAATACCTAAATGCAAATGGAACTAAAATACCTAATTTCTTTAGGATTATTACCTCATCATTTTATTGTGAACCTGTTTATCAAAACTTAACAAATACTTCACAAAAATCTATTAGATATAGGTATGTTGAGAGTAGTACTAATTTATTATTTTGTACTTTATCACCATCTGCGTCACCAACTAACAAACCAAGTGCAACACCATACATTGGACAACCAAACCAAAGTATAATAATAAGTAATACCTTCTTCAATCCAATCACTACTGAGATAGAGATTGTTGACCAAGACATTTCAACACTTGCAATTGCACTTTATGGTAACCAAACCAAATCAATTGATGATGGTATTTACACAATTTATGACAATCAAAATAACATTTATAAACAATACAATCTATACGAAATTAAGGACCAGTTTAACCAATTATTATATGAGGTTAGACAGGATAGAGGGACTAATATAGATTTTAGTAAAAGCTTTAATAACATAACAGGATAATGGCAATTAATAAATTTACTTGTCCACCACAGGCCTCAGGTCAAGGATCGTTCTCGGACAACTTAGTTGGGTTTCAATTAATTGACGGGGGAGGATTTACGCAAGGAAATTTTGAATTTACTACTGGTATTTCGGAAAAACAAGATAGAAATTTTGAGATAGGTGTCTTTTCTGACCCTATGAGTTTAACAAGTATGAATATTGAGGATGTTGAACAAGCAAAAATGATAATTGCGAACAATTTCCAAGTGTATCCAAATTATGATTTAACCCAAATAACAAATTTTACGTTATATGGCTCGTTAGTGCTTAGAGTTTCTTCATCAATTAGAAAGATTATTAATTTTTTTCCTGCCGGGTTAGAGGTTCTAAGTTATAGACCTGATTACACAACTGGGTATACTGCAGTTAATATTGTTTATAACAGTGTGGAAAATGAAACTTATTTTGATTTGGAGATATCTGCAATAAGAAACCCGTTTGGTATTGATTATACAACAAATGCGGACAGAAACATTATTGCTTCCGAAATGTCGATATCCCAGTTAAGAAATTTAAAACAAAATTTTAATAAATACGGGTTATTTGTGAATGGGGAGGTCTACTCAATAAATGAAATAGTTCCTACAACCGAAAACGACCAGTACCTAAGAGTTTATGTTATTGGAGAACCATTCCCAAATCAATACCAAACTGAAGAAGATATAATAATAAGACCTACTGATTTTTATGTCAATAAAGTATTTAATGAAGATTTAGATGCGGTTGAGAACTTCTTACTTAATAGACAGAATTACCCGTTATATACCGCATACTTTCAAGTACCGGTTGAAAACGAAGATGGAACATACACATTTAGTTACCAAACATTAAGATTCCCTACGGATGGAAAATGGAATTTGGATCTTAGAACCAAATCTTTTGAGAATTACTTATCGGAATTAAATAAATTTGCAACAAGTTTTGATTCATATAAAACAAATTTAATCTCTAGATTTTTAACTACCGCATCCTTAAAGGAATTTGACACAACAGACAAAAAACTTGAAAAAGTTTTACAATTATATGGTAGAAGTTTTGACGAAACTAAAAAATTCATAGACGCTCTTGCGAATATGAACTCAGTTAGATATAATGTCAAGAATGATATACCATCACAATTACTTAGAAATTTATCACAAACTTTAGGATGGGGGATAAATATGTCACCTATTAGTGAAACCCAATTATTAGATTCCGTATTTAATAGTGCTGAAAGTAATTTTAGCGGAGTTCCTATTGGACAAACTCCGGAAGAATTAAATTACCAATATTTTAGAAATCTTTTATTAAATTCAGCCTTTCTATTCAAATCAAAAGGAACTAGAAAATCTATTGAAATACTAATGAGATTGATAGGAGCTCCGGAATTTCTAGTTGATTTTAATGAACATATATATATTGCCGACCAAAAAATTAATATTAATGACTTTGAAACAAAATATGCGACAATATCCGGAGGAACTTATGTTCAACAAATACCGGTATTAGATTATACGGATGTTTATTCCATAATGGGAGTCCAATACACCGGAGTAACATTGTCAAGTATAACTAGAGATGTTAGTGTTACTATCTCTGATTATCCTATAGACCAATTTGGTTGTCCCAGTATGCCAGTTGAAAGTGACACATTCTACTTTCAAATTGGAGGAGGATGGTTTGAATCAACACCACAACATAGAATGCCGGAAAAGATAGATTTGACAACAAGCGTTTTTACTGGAACAAACCCTACATATCAAACAAAATTATTACCATTTAATTATGGTGAAGAGTATCTACAAAGATACCGACAATTCCCTTATATGGATATGGGATTCAGATTAAGAAAAGTTGTGGATAATAAAAAAAGTTGGACAGATAACGAAAGTACTTTAAGAAAAAGTTCTGATGGTAATTTTAATGCGTATTATCCAGTTTCGGAAGATTGTTTAGTCCTTAATGTTAAGAATGTTGATATTATGTTAAACCCAAGTTTAGGGTTGGTTTATGATGTGTGGTCTATGTCTAGATTATATAATTACCCAATACCAAATCAAGGATTAAATTATATTGAACCAACATACTGTAACCCAAATCCAAATACACCATACCCTAAAAGAGGTGGTATTGATTGGACTGAAATTATACCTAAACCAAAAGAAAAAACATTCTTTGAATTTGCTCAAACTTTTTGGCATAACACAATTAATGTTAGAAATAGACAATTTATAACTGACGGTAAAACCGGAGGTTATCCTACATTACAATCAATATATTGGAAATATTTGGAATCAAAACAAACCGTTAATATTCCAAATGATAATTTCACATATAGAACAATGATTGATTATGTTAATGGACTTGGCGATTATTGGATTCGTTTGGTTGAACAAATGGTACCGGCAACTACAATATGGAATACCGGAGTTAAATTTGAGAATTCAATTTTCCATAGACAAAAGTTTGTTTGGAGAAGACAATACGGATGTCAAATCGTTCCAATACCTTGTAAACCTTGTGTTTTAACTTCACAATTATTTGCCTTTGATTGTCCCACTCAGTTTATTGAATGTGGGTTATATCCTTGGACAAACGACCCAAATATTGTTTCTTTTGGGACTATATTGGGAAATACTTTAAATACTTATTTAGAGACAAATGGATTGGTATTGAACGATTGTTTATTAAATACAATTGTTGTTGATTGGTATGTTGATTTAAGATTAAATGGTGTTCCATTAACTATAGACCAATTCACAACAACAAGTGGGTATTCTGTAATACCAACAAATTCTGAATGGGTGAGCGGATTAACCCAATCTTTAAATAATTTACAAAATGACGGACTAACTTATTCTATTGATGAGGAAAATAATACCGTAACTGTTTTTAACATAAATTGTACACCACTTAGCCTTGACGATACGTTTGAGATTAATGTTGGTTTGGACTTTAATATATTGTGTAACCAATAATGAGTTTTATTAATTTTATATCGTTTTCTGTTACTGGAGATTGTGGTAATCTGAGTGTTGGTGAAATGTCTTTCACTATAACTGGGGACTCTCCTACTTGGATTGTAACCGAAGGACCACCATATACAGGATTATTACCTATATCAGGATTAACTCCTGGTAATGAAACTTATTATATTGGTGGGTTAAGTGCCGGTACATATTCATTTACCGTACAAGACACCCCAACCCCACCAACACTACCATTTAGTGTAACAAGAACATTTAATATTTCTTCAGGAACTACAGTTTATTTAGATGGGGAAGGAACTACTTGTGGTTTAAATAATGGTTCTTTAACTGGATATACCGGAAGTTTTTATGGTGATTCATCATTTTATTTATATACACTTTTAGGTGATTATGTAACAAGTGCTCAAACACCTTATAATATTTCGTATGTTATTTTCCCTAATTTATCTGCCGACACTTATTATGTTATTGGTGATGATGGTGGAGGATGTACCGGGAAAAGTGATTCGGTAATAATTAGAAGAAGTGGTTCTTTTGATTATGGGTATTATGCGGTGGACGACGCAAGTTGTATAAACAATCAAGGTAGTGGTAAAATATTTTTAACCGGACTTACAACCCCAACAAGTGCGTATACAATAAACTGGATTTCTAATGTTAATGGACAAACAGGTACAACTGTAACTGGATTAACACAAGGATTATATACCGTTGAAGTTACCGATACAATCGGATGTACAGTTCAGAAGAACATTCAAATTGGTAATGTACCTAAAATAGGTATTGGAGCAACATATATCACATCACCAGGATGTTTCCAAAATAACGGAGAAGTGACAGTTGTTGTGACTGGAGGGACCGCTCCGTTCTACTACTATGCCTCAAATGGGGACGCATTTATTGGTTTTGGTACATCACATACATTTACCGGTTTAACCAATGGGATATTAACAATAACAGTAACTGACGCTGGTTTATGTAATGATACTGTTCAGGTAAATCTTGTTACACCAAATTCTTTTGGTGTTGTAAATGTTGTAACCACAAATTCAAACTGTAATTCAAATAACGGATCAATATTCATAACAATTAATAATGGAGTTGGAACCGGTAACTATAATTACACTGTTTCTGGGTCTAACGGAACAAACCAAGTAAATATCGCCGGAGGGTTATCACAAACATTCCAAGCAGGCACTGGGGATTATGTTATTTTAATTGATAACGGAACCGGATGTCAATATACAGGAACAACAACAGTTTATAACGTCGATAAGTACACAATAACAGGATTAACGTTAGACACTAGTTGTGGGTTAAATAACGGAGAAGTAAATGTCACTATTTCAACAGGAGCAACTTATCCTTTATCATATCAATTAGTAGGCCCAATTGGTAATTCAATAACTACAACACAATTAAATGGTAATTTTACCGGGTTACAATCGGGAAACTATGATTTAACGGTAACAGATGCTACCGGATGTCAACAAACAATATCAATATATATCGCACCATCAAGTCCTATGTATTTTGATTTTATGACCTTTAATCCGGTGTTTGGTAACGACGGTCAAATAAATGTTTTAATAACAAGTGGTACACCACCATTCTCATATACTTGGACTGGTAATGTTGGGTTACAAACAGGTATTGTAATTACAGGATTAACATCTGGGGTTTATAGTTTAACTATTATTGACGATAACGGTTGTTCATTTACAAGAACAACAAAATTAAAAGGAACTGAACTTTTTGGAACATACTCCGTGTTCAATATTTGTAAACAAGATTTTGAAGATGCAAACATTGTTGGTAAGAGAGGTATATTACAAATGTTTAATGAGGGTTTTTATGATTTAACATCTGGAGATACAAATTGTATTGTAAATAGTGCGGAGTTTAATTTACAAGTTATTGTAGGTGGAGATGAACTAACAAGTACTATATATTACTCCACCGGACTTGACGATTACCCAAATGATGTTGTATGGGCTGATTCATTAAAAGAAATATTACAGACATTTAATGGTATTGGTGATGTAACAATTGATTACGTTAATAACAAAATAACAATAACTAATGATTGTGAGGAGATACTTAAAAATTGTAAGACCGAATCTTATAATTTATTAAATGATACTAAAATAACCGTTAATCTAATTATTGATTATAATATATCTTGTGTGGAGTGTGATTAAATATGCAACAATTAACTTTATATAGTGTCTTAGGATTAGTACCCCCATTTAGTGGGTATGCTTGTGATGTTTATGGAAATCAATGTGAATATGTTGGTACAATAACAACAACACCAACAACAATAACATTACCTTCATCTTTTGATATGGCCCCAGCTATAGGTTTTAAATTGGTTGATTCTACTGGATGTGAAAAATTTGTGGTATTATATTGTGGTAGTTTACCACCAAGATCAAAACAATATCAGGACGGTGACTACTTTTTCTTTATGGATTATGTTATTTACCAGTTCCAATAATAAAGTAAGGTGTATTTATATATAAAAAACTATAATGGCATTTTTAACAGACCAAATACCGGCAACAGGAGTTAATTTAACTGATTTATTTCACATAGTGAATCCTTATGATGTATCACAAGGTAATCCTGACGGGTCTTCATTTAAAGCATGTTTCCAACAAGTACTAAGTTCATTAACCGGAGGTACTTCCGTTATGATAGTAGGAGCTGGAGTTTGTTCTGTTGAAAGATGTGGAAATAATAATGATGCGAGCGCTGATTATTCTACCGTAAGTGGAGGTAGATTTAACACATCAAATGGTAATTTTACGTCAATTGGTGGTGGAGGTTATAATACCTCAAGCGGTTACGGATCAACCGTAAGTGGAGGTATAAACAACCTTGTGTATTCCGATTTTTCAACAATTGCGGGAGGTAGTGGTAACACATTAAGTGGGTATTATTCATTTATAGGTGGTGGTGGGCAAAATATTTCAAGTAATTGTTATTCAATCGTAAGTGGTGGTCAGTGTAACACATCAAGTGGAGATAGATCAAACGTAAGTGGTGGATGGCGTAACACATCAATAGGATTTTCCTCAACCGTAAGTGGTGGATATCAAAATACATCAAGTGGTTTATATTCTGCGATATTAGGTGGATCGGGAAATACGGTAACACATAATTATTCAGGGGCTTTTGGTTGTAATATTTCATCAGTTTCCGCATGTACATTTCACGTTAATTATTTGGCATTACAAAATACACCAGAAAGCAACTCAACAAACAATAATGTTTTAGTAAGGGACGTGTCAACCGGTGTTGTTAAACAAAGAGATATTACAAGTACTTTAAATAAAAATTACGCATCTTTTTATGATACTGGTGATCAAACAGGTCTTGCTAATACAGTATTAACTATGTCGGCAAACACATCAGATTCTTGGAATACTGGAATTACTTTAAGTGCGAATACAAGATTTGTAATACAAAACCCTGGTGTTTATAGTTTAGCGTTTAGTGCTCAAATGGTAAAAACTGGCGGTAATAGTGTTACACACGCACACATATGGATTTACCAAAACGGTCTTGATGTACCAAATAGTGCTAGTCAGATTGGGTTTCCTTCAAATTCTGTTTATGTTGTTCCTGCTTGGAATTTCTTTTTTAGTACGACAACACCAAACGAATATGTTGAATTAAAATGGGAAATAAATAGTAATGTAGATAACCAATTGTTAGTAAAGCATCAACCCGCCGCTGGAAATGTACCAGTAATTCCATCTCTTATTGTTACTATTAACCAAGTAAATTAATTCACTTTAAAGATTTTAACAATATATTTTCAATATGAAAGATATTGTTTTTGTAACCGCACAACCAGATGTTCCATATTTTCACTGGCAAGTTAAATTATACGTTCATAATTTCATTGAAAAAGGGATTGACCCAAATAGTATCCACGTAATTTTTTCTATGGTCCACGGTTCAAAAGAACCAACAGAAGGAGCAAAAAAATTAATGGAATATGGAATTAACATTCATTTTTTTGAGGATAATAGAAGTAAAAAACTATACATACCTAGTATAAAACCTTATTTGATTTCTAAGTGGTTAGAAAAAAACCCTGAATTAGGAAAATGTTTCTTTTTACACGATGCCGATATAATCTTTAATAGATTACCAAACTTTGATGATTTATTAAGTGATGATATTAATTATTTGTCAGACACAATAGGATATATTGGTTATAATTACATTATGGATTGTTGTGATAGATATGAAAAAAAACACCCATCATCCGAAAAAGGACAACTATTAAATGAAATGGCAAATGTTATTGGAATTGATGTTTGTATAATAAAAGAAAATCAAGAAAATTCTGGAGGAGGGCAATACATTATAAAAAATACTGACTATAAATTATGGGAAAAAATATATAACGACTCAACACCATTATATAATCAAATGTTAAGTTACCAAAAAAGATTCCCAATTAATCCTGGACAAATACAGTTTTGGACTGCCGAAATGTGGTCAGTTTTATGGAATTTATGGTTATTTAACCACAAGACAAAAATAACAAAAGAATTGGATTTTTCCTGGGCAACAGATAATATTGATAAGTATGAGTCCATGCCAATACTACATATGGCAGGTGTTACAGACGACCTTAAAGGAACTAAGTTTTATAAGGGAGAATATATCGATATAGACCCAATAGAGAGATTAAAACAAAATGAAAACCATTTTAATTATGTTGACGAAAATAGCTCAACAATAAAATATATTGAAGTAATGAAATCTTTTATTCAAAAAACTAAAATCTGATTATTTATAATGAATGGAAACTTGTTTTAAATTACTTTCTTGTGATGGGTCTTATAACCCATTTAATTCTAATGATACTAGTTTATCTGGGTATGTTGATACCTTCATTACTATTGATTTATTAGGACCATTAACAGGAACCCCAGAAACTCAATTTTTAGTTAAGGATTTGGGTGAAATTGAATGTATTACCGGACAAACTTTTAATATTGTTAGTAGTGCCGAAACTTGTGATTGTCAGTGTTATATTTTTAAAACACCCGAAGAACCAATACTAACAACATATGTTGATTGTGATTATAATTTATTAGAGGTTTATTTACCAACAGGCAAAACAACAAGTATTTGTAGTGTTATTAAACCAATTTTTAATATTGAAGATACTTTACCAATAAAATTAGTTGGACTATGTATTAGTGGAGAGTGCCCAAACTACGAAATACCGGTTACTATTGAACCCAGAAATGAATGTGATGTTTTAACAATATTTCCTATGGAAGTAAATTGTATTGTACAACAACCTTCAGGACCTGGAATTTATGACGGAGCGGCAGCATTATCAATTACCGGAGGAACACCACCTTATACTGTAATTTGGGATAGTGGAGGTATTGCACCAACGATATATAATTTAAATGCTGGTTCATACGGAGCAACCGTAACTGATTTTTATGGTGATTTTATTATTAACACAACTTGCGTTTTAACCGCAGAAACGACAAGTACCACAACAACCACAACAACAATTCCCCCTATCGAATATAGTGATTTATGTGGAATTGTAACAATTAGAGGTAATAAAATCGGATTACCCATTGACTATGTACAAATACAGTTAGAACCTAACGGAACAATTAACGGCAAAGAAAGTTGGATATCCACGGACACCCAATACTTATTATCTTGGGTTACCGGAGCAACAAACCAATGGATTTTAACTGGATACCCATCACCATACATTAATATTGTAAACACAAATCCGGCAACACCACCATTAACTGGATGGCAAGTATTAGGTGGAATAGAAGTTTATAATTTTGCACTTCTTAGTGGGGATTGTGTTGATAATAACTTAATTGGGTTTAATGTCTCAAAAAATAACCCTAATTGTGAAAATGATGGTAGTATTCTTTTACAGGCTTATGGGGGAAGTGGTATTTATGAATATTCTATTGATAATGGAATTAATTATACGTCAAACCCTATATTCCAGAATTTAGGACCAGGATTATATGTTGTTTATGTGAAAGATTCTAACGGAGTTACATTTCTTCAAACAGTGTCATTAATACAACAACCAGCGCCATCATATGTCATTTCATTGAATGTTAACACATCCTTAAATACTTTTAGTATTTCTTGTCCTACATTACTACCTGGAGATGTCTTATCCTTTTATTTAAATAATAATAGTAATTTACAATATTACCCTAACACTCTTTCACCAGTACCATTATATAATAATGTTGTTACTATAAATGGTTTTGGACCAATGACTCTAGTATCAACAAACAATTCGCAAAATGTTTTAAGTATACCTTGTTCTGTAACACCAATAACCCAACTACAACAATCAAAAAGTTATTCAAATAACCTAACATTAACGTACGGACAAACAATTACCGGTTCATTTACTAACTTATTATTAAACACCCCTTTAAGTGATTGTAGTTTAGCTCAGAAAAATTATCAGTTATATATTACAAACGCAAAAATAAATAATTGTAAGTGTTGTACGGTGACAATAAAAAACCCACCGATATCTGCTCTTCCAGTAATAAAAAATTAAATAATAAAATATTTATACATTAAATGGCTTATATAATAAAAAATACATCAGGACTGGTTAACACAAGAGTTACCGACGTTGGGAGACAAAAGTTGTCACAAGGTAAATTTAATATTGCTTATTTCCAAGTTGGTGATAGTGAGATTTCTTACGATAAACTTCCGTCAACTTATAACCAATCTAATAGTTTTATATTAGAACCTGGATTTAATAGCCAAAATACTAGTGGTGTTCCACAATCGAACAAACAATATGTTAAATACCCATATTATGCTGATTCAAACCAAAGAAACACATATGGAATACCATTTATGGACTCAACAATTGACCCGGTATTTAATAGAGTACCTTTAAGAGGATTTTTTGGTGGAATAACAACCGCATCAACAATAAATTGGGAAGTTTTGGTTGGGGATAATTATGTCCTTAGTTCTAATTATATGGTAGATATGTCAATGCTTAATGGGTCAAACCAAATTGACTTAATATATTCTGGGTGTAATAGAACAAGTGAAACAACTCCACAAATTGGTGATATCATAACAATTTATTATGATGGAAATGCGTTGTTAAATTGTGAGTGTATTAATTTACCAACACCAACACCAACACCTTCAGTGAGTGTGTCACCAACGGTAACTATGACCGCAACACCAACACCATCACCAACAGATATTTGTGCTTCATCAACCCCAACACCAACACCAACAAAAACCCCTTGTTTAACACCAACACCAAGTCCTGAATGTCCGTTACCACCACCACCAGAATGTTTTATGGGTATGAATAGTTGTTATACTATTTTAACATATAGAATTATTGACGTATGTGGTGATTTAATAACATTAGATAGACCAACACCTGATTATACCAACTTACCAGTTATGTGTTACTCAAGAGTATTAATATACCCTCAAAATATGATACAAATATATGACAGTATAACACCGGGACCACATTGGAGTGAACAAGTTATAAATTTTGAATCAATATGCGATACCGATCAGTTTGATGTTAAAGTTTGGAATATGAATATTCCTTGGACAGAAAATCCGGCAGGACTAATCCCGTCATTATTTGAGGATTACACTAAATTTGGTTCTATTGATTATATAGGGTCAAAAGAATATTTTGGGTATAATTCAAGTTTAGGGCAAACAGATACTGATTATGTTTATTATTATAATTCATTTGATGAAATTGTTCAGGTTAAACCTGAAGAGCAAAAAGCTATTGCTATTATACATTACACTAACCAAACAATAGATTTCTTTTATGGTGAGAAATTTGCATTAGAACCATATGATGTAACAAATCCAGAAGACACAACAGGTCAAGCAAGAAACTTTAAACTACATATTCCTTGGTTAATGTGGCATAAAAATCCAGCATGTTGTTTTGGACAAACATTTTGGGTAGATCCTCCAGGATTTGAAGATAAAGAATTATTTACGGTTCACTATATCAAATCAACAAAGAATGAAGATATGAACCAACCTGGTATTAGATACTATCATTTGTGGGACACAAATCCTAACACTGATGGAATACCAAGTAGAATAGGTAAAGTTTTCCCTGACAGTAAGTTGGTTATTATTGATGATGAAGAAATAATTGCAGCAATGTCTTATAAATCAAATAGAAACTGGACGTTACCGGCACCTCAAGTATCATTAATAACGCCAAATACTTGTGATACCACAACATCGGCAACTGGAATCCTAACAGGAAATTCAGAGACAATGTTTATAACATATAGATTAACTAATGACAATGAGTTTACAAATTCATTACATTGTAACTACTACTCAAAAGTTATTGGAAATAATAATGATTGTAATCCGGATACTTCTAAAAATATTGCAATTAGATTTGGACCTGAGTTTGGATGTTTAATCCAACCAGTTCATAATCATATAACAACAACAACCACAACTTTACCACAATGTGATTATTATCAAATAACAAATACAGATGTCAAAAGTGTTACATTGACTTTCACACCTTGTTGTGGTGAATATAAAACATCACCGTTTACTCTACCACAGTCGGCTAGTACACTCATTTGTTCAAGTACTATTATTGTTCCTAGTTCATCTGCGGCAACTATAACAAATATAGGTGATTGTCCTTCGTGTATTACAACCACAACAACAACATTTTGTCCTATATGTGAGGTACCTTTAGGTTTTTATGGTAATAGATTTGAAATATTAGCACAAAAAGTTGTAACAGGAACTAGACCAGATTCCACAAAATGGAGAATCATTGATTTTACTCCAGTTATTAGTGGAACCTCAATTAATGGATACTTAACTCAAAATGGTATTACTGGTAGTACTTTTATTATATCAAATGAGAATTATGATGTCGCACCTTACTATAATTTAAATACATTCATCCCGTTAACACCTAACGGTAATGTTGGGGCAAAATTAAACTTTGGCGATGAATATTATTTCTACGGAGCTCTTGAAACAGATATACAAGCAACAATATATGAGATGAAATATAAAATTAATTTAAGTTCTAGTGAATTCCAGGTATCAACAAACCCATCTTGGACTCAAGGGACTACATCATATGTTACTGAAATTGCGTTATTGGATGAAAATAAAGATATATTAGTTATGTCAAAACTACAATCACCAACAATAAGACAAGGTATCCAACAATACGTGGTTAAAATAGATTTATAAAACTACAATTTTTTAACATTTCATTTATAGTTAAAATAAAACTATTTTATGGTAAAAACTATGAAAAATTCACCAAAAGTTTTAGGGTTAGATATTTCCACAAAAACAATTGGATGGGCTTTATTTGATATTAAAACCCAAGAGTTATTAGAACTGACTCACGTATCACCAAGACCTAAAATGGGTAATGAGGTAGATAAACTAAAAGAGTTGTTATTGAAATCAGAAATATTTGCTGAAAAAGTTAAACAATATGCTGGTTTAGGTATAGTAAAAGTAATTATTGAAGAACCACTACTTAACTCAAATAATATTTATACCATACAAACCCTTTTAAGGTTTAATAGTTTTATATTCAAAGAAATATATAATATTTTAGGTATTATTCCTGAATTTGTATCAACATATAATGCTAGAAAATTTGCTTTTCCAGAACTAGTTCAAGAAAATGATAAAAAGAAATTCGTCCTATTTGGAGGATTACCAAAAGACATTGATAAAAAAATGATTATTTGGGAAAAGGTCGCAAAAAGAGAACCACAAATTACATGGAGTTATACCAGAAATAATACATTAAAAAAGGAAAATTTTGACCAAACAGATGCTTACGCTTGTGTTTTAGGGTTTATGAGAAATAATAATATATGGGAATAATATTGGTTTAAACATCAATAATTTAAAATACCATCTTTTTAGGTGGTATTTTTTTTAACCACAAATATTACCTGTTGGTGTGATTTGTAATGAAGGGTTGTACCCAATAGGAGTCGTTGACGAACATATTATTAAACTTTGGTATGGTTGTATCATACCGTTAATTGGGGGTTTATCCCCACAAATTGTGTATTGATATTCCTGAGATTTAGCCGCTTGATTCACCAAAAGATATTCCGTTATAATACAAGGAGATATGGTTGTTGTGGTTGTGGTTGTTGGTGTTGGAGACGGGCAAGGAACACTTAGTAATGATGTGTTAAAATTTAAGTCAAAACAATCTACGGATGGATTGGTATTTAAAACAATGACCCACTCTGATGAGGTACCTATTGGAAGTACGCTGTCTATTTCTAAATAAGCTCCTAAGATATTTGTTGTAGTTTCACTTGCATTCCATCGGTCATTGATATTATCCCAATAAATGTCATAAATGTACTGCGGTGAAATAGGGAAAGGAAAACTCCATGTGTATGATAATTTTCCATTTATAAATGTACCAGGATTAACATTTACAGTTCCACATTCAGAATTTATAATTAAACATTCTAAAATTGGGTCAGGAGTTGGGGGAATACAATCTAAACAAGCACCCTGATTAAACGGACCAATTAATCCTACAATTTGTATGTTGTCAATACCACTTATATTGTCAACTAAACCCTCAAATGTTGCACAAATACCAATACCGTTAATATATGTGTTATATACGTATCCTTGACTAATTGTATTTCCTGATGAATCAAATAAAATTTGTGTGGTGTAATATTCTAAACCAGTTAAACAATCAACAAATTTCTTAGTGTTACCACATCTCATATACTCATCAAAAATATTAAAATTAACAATCCCACTAATCTCACAAGGTCTTGTAACTTCAGGAGATGGGGTAGGTGTTGGAGTATTTGTTGGGGTTGGTGTTGGGGTGTACCCAGTTATCATAACATCAATAAGAAATCCACCACAAGGATTTGAAGTTGATGGTGTTGGAGTTGGTGTTGGAGTTGTTGAAATTGTTGGTGTTGGAGTCGGCGTTGGAGAAACTAAACAATCAAAAATGGCTACAAAATCAAAAGAATCACATGATGACGTTGTTGTTGTAGTTGTTGTTGGGCATGAACCACTAATAAAAAACCCCGAATCTAAATCAGGAAAAGTAGAACCAACACCAGATGGACCAAATTGATCACAAGACCCACCCAAACTTGAGGATAAACACCAAGAATCTTCAGTTAATGAATAATATATAAAATATCCGTTAGTTAAACCTGTAAAATAATTATATCCATTATATGTAAGAGATAAATCATATTCACCATCATAAGATTGAGTCGTATTAAAAATACAATAGTTTTCGTGTGCGGACATCTTATATTGTTAAAATTTCATTTATTTGACATTCATTATCATCAATAACCCTCAAATTAAATTCTGTTGAGTTTGCATAAATTATTGGAACCCCAAACGTGTAAGGTAAATCTCCGGAATTTATTGTTGACACATAAACACAAGATGTCATACCTGTATCACACACGTAAACATCAAATGGTGTTGAACCTGAAATATTGTTTATAGTTATATCTATTGGCATACTACAATAAATATAGAACTTATCAAAAACTTGTGTAGTTGATAAACTTAAATATTTAATGTATATTTTAAAGGATGGAAGAAAACGAAGCGTTAGTTGAATTATTGGAGGAAATTTTGGGGGATCATGGATTACACTATGAGAACAGAGGACAAATATCGTTCAACTGTCCGGTTTGTGATGATGAAAGGAATAAACATAATTTAGAAATAAATTATATAAGTAATGTTTATAAATGTTGGAGTTGTGGTGATGTTGAAGGTACTCACGGACCTTTGGGAAAATTATTTGACAAATTTGGTAACAAAAAACAAAAAAAACTTTATTACATATTAAAACCAGAAACCGCACCGGTTAAGGAAAAAAAATACAAAAAATTAAAGTTACCGGAAAGTTTTACATTATTTAAAGATTCACATAAGATTTATCCAGTTAGAAGACAAGCGTATAATTACTTACAGAGTCGTGGAATAACAGATGAGATAATTGAAAAATATGGTATTGGTTTTTGTGATAAAGGAAGCCATGCGGGTAGAATTGTCGTACCTTCTTATGATATAAATGGTGAGTTAAATTATTACGTTGCTCGTAGTTGGGATCCACATACTAAATTTAAATACAAAAATCCTGAGGCGGAAAAGGATAAAATAATCTTTAATGAGAAATTAATAGATTGGAACAAAGATATTTACCTGGTTGAAGGAGTGTTTGACGGATTTTTCCTGGACAACTCAATACCAATGTTAGGAAAACATATGTCCGAAATGTTATTTGATAAAGTTTATAATAATGCGAAGGGAAATGTTATAATTGCATTGGATGGGGATGCGTGGGGTAACGCAATTAAACTTTACCACGAATTAAATGGTGGTGAATTATATGAAAAAATAAAAATAGTGAAATTACCTAAAGATCAAGATGTGTGTGATTTGGGGGGTAATATAAATGAGTACTTTATAGAAATAAAAGATTAAGTTGTGAAAATTCACACTTTTATAAATTATGTCATTATACAAATTTACAACCATTATGGTGTAACTAAAATTATAAAAAAGGAACAAAAATATTATGAATATAGAAGAAACGGTATTAGATATTAGACAAATTTTAGAAGATAAAAGAAAAGAATTTCAGTTAACTTTTGAGGAAGAGGCTCACAAATATACAATGTTAGGTTTGGACGGTAAATTAACGGATAATTGGCCTTCAGTATCTAAGGTTATGAAGGCTTTTTATGACGAATTCCCTTCTGAAAAGAAGGCTCTTGAGATGTCGGGTGGTGATCCTGATAGGGCTGATGAATTACTAAATGAGTGGAAAATGGCAGGTGAATACTCAACTAATATCGGTAGTAGAGTCCATTTTTTATTGGAAAAACACTCATTAGACGTTTTTAACTATGAGAAGATAATAAGAGAACCGATATATGAATGTGACCCGTTACAAATATTAAAGAGCGATTCTATGGTTACTGCTGGAAAACAATTTTTAGAAGTGATGAAAGAAAGAGGAGCTCATCTAATAGATACTGAAATGGTATTAGGACATCCTGAATTGGGATATACTGGTCAGGGAGATACTGGTTGGTTAATAGAAAACAAAAATAAAGATGGTTATGGTTTTATAATAACAGATTATAAAACAAATAAAGAAAAAAACTTTATTACTCAAAAATATATTAAACCAATGAGAACTCCTTTTGAATATTTACCAAACAACGCCTTAGGTCATTATCACACCCAATTACCGTTTTATGGTAAATTATTATTGAAAATGTTAGAAGGAACAAAGTATGAAAATATTAAAATTCTTGGATGTATTATTGTTAGGTTAACAGATGAAAGAGAATTTATTGAATATAGAGTTGAAAGAAAAACAATTAACACAATTCTTGAAATGGATATGAAACAATATTTGACAAAAATTAAAAAATAAACTATAATTAGGTATGGAAAGTACAATAACACCAATTTGGTATACAAACACTAGTTGGGACAACGGAACAATTAAAATAAACGTTAATTATATTATAAAATGAATGATGATATTATAAGACCTAAGATTGATCTTAGGCAACAACCAACTATCGTTTGTGAGGAGTGTGGGTCTAAATTCTTCAAAGAAGTGACTATGTTGAAGAAAGTTCCTAAATTATTAACAGGAAGTTCGGAAGATACTGTGGTACCATTCCCAACTTATATGTGTAATAGTTGTGGATTCGTAAATGAAGAATTTTTAATTTTTGAATAATGGAATTAGGAAAAATGACAATATCTGAAGCATATCCACACCTTAGAAATGTGGCGTTGGCTTACGGATTAAATTTAAATAGAGTTAGAGAATTTAGATTTGCCAGATTAATTTTAGTAAACCTTTATAATAGAGAGTTAGTATGACACACAAAGAATTTTACATTTGGTTGGAAGGTTACCTATATGGTAAACTTGAAAATAAACACATTGACATTTCAATTATTGTTGAAAAGATGAGTCATGTTAAGGAAGAAAAATATGAATCAATTAAAATCACACCATTTGAGAGAATACCAATACCGGTAAATCCTTTCCCAAAAGACGATGATTTAGGATATCCGCCAAAAATAGTAATGTAATTATGATTGAAGATATTAAAGTTATACATCTTAAGAGTAACGCTCAACAACTTGAAACATGGATTGCTATGTTAAATGGTGAGATTGTTGGACATATATATATGGAACGAGAAGAAAGTAATAAAATAAAATTCTTAGATGCTTGGGTACACGAAGAACATAGGTTAAAAGGTGTTTTTAGAAAATTATGGGACACTAGATGGGAATATGTTAGAACCCGTTATAGTGGGTTTACTGTATATGCTTGGTGTAAACCCTCATCACTCCCCTTACTTTTGGAAAAAGAATTTAATGTTGGGGAAACATGCACATATGTTGAAAAAATAATAAATTAAACAAACAAATAATAAAAAATGAAAAAAAGAACAATTAATGAGTTAAGACAAGAAAAATAATTTGGTTACAAGCCACCGGTAGATAAAAAAACAAATACAGAAGAAATAGAGTTACCTAAAAATTCAAAACTTGACATTGATTGGGAAATTAAAATTACTATTACCAATGGTAAAAAAAAGATGAAGGCAAAAATTAACCTTGATGATTATATAGTTGCTTTTGGTTTACGTGGTGTTAGTTTAGTTGATGAGACGATTGATATTTTATTAAAAAAAATTGATAAATCTGTTATAAAAGAAACCAAATTATGAAACAAGAAATTAATGAGTTGTCAATAACTCAACAAATTAAAACCCAATTAGAAAACGCTAACATAAATGTTGTTATTACACCAGTTATGTATGACCCAGAATCATTTACACCAACTTTAGGTGTGTTAGTAAAAAACGAGGATTCTAGTTATACTAGAAAATACACAATAACTGTTAAACCAAACAATTAAATAACATGATATATAAATTAAGATACAAATTATTAAAATATATTTTAAGAAAACTTAGATAACCAAAATTTTTTTTGTGTATTGAAGATATAAAAATAAAACAATATAAATTATGAAAAGATTACCCGCATTATTTGTTAAATGGTTGGCACACCGTTTTGGATACAAAATAGGAATGATTAAAATTGATGGTAATAATAAACAGGATAGAGGAGAGGATTTCATACCTCACACAATAATTGAGGGGGATAGGGAGTTATTAAGATATTTGGATATCACAGGATACCTCTTTAAAACAGAACCATTTAATAGAAATAAAAAATGATTAAAACGTTAATACACTTTTCTGATTTACATATCAGATTATATAAGGACCACGATTTATACCGCTCAATATTAGAAACGGCAATTGAACGATGGAAAGAATTGTCTCCTGACCGTATTATATTTACTGGAGATTTAGTTCATTCTAAAAACCAAATGACACCTGAACTCATTGAGTTTGTTGCTTGGATTTTAACAGAATGTTCTAATATTGCCAAAACAATTATTATACCTGGAAATCACGACTTTTTGGTAAACAATACAGAAAGATTGGACGCTCTTACACCTATCATTAACTCTTTGAATAATGATAATATCGTGTACTACCGAGATAGAGGTGTGTATGAGGATGATAATGTTAGTTGGTGTGTCTTTTCACAATACCAAGGAAACATTCCTCCAGATTTAAATGTTGCAACCGGAATTAAAGTTGGTTTATTTCACGGACCAATCCAGGGGATGAAAACAGATCTTGGGTTTGACTTTGGCGAAGAAGCATACGATGTTGAAAAGTTTAACGGACTTGATATTGTATTATGTGGGGATATCCATAAAAGACAAGAATTTAAATTTAAGACGGGTAAGGGATATATGATAGGATCACCAATCCAACAGAACATCGGAGAGAGTATCAGAAATCACGGTTTCGGAACTTATGATTTAGGAACTAAAAAATATACCTATACGGACCTTGAAAACCCAAAACCGTTTTTAAAGTTCTCAATAAAATCTTTTGAAGATATTGAAAATGGAACTGAAGTACTCAAAAATATTTAATAAAACCATATTGAAATCAGTATCTGAGTATTGTAAACTAAACAGTATTGAAGATGTTGATGGGTTTATTAAAAAATGTTTTGACACCGGATTTAATATTCAGAAATACGGACTTTTAGGAA
>Ga0247834_1000679_pt1 | contig 63972 bp, 57 predicted proteins | sample LaCruzMarch2015__8_FD_187118 | JGI IMG/M metagenome (GOLD analysis project Ga0247834, IMG submission 187118) | Freshwater microbial communities from meromictic Lake La Cruz, Castile-La Mancha, Spain - LaCruzMarch2015_12m | ecosystem: Environmental > Aquatic > Freshwater > Lake | place: Spain...
ACTTACCACAGCGATTATTGGATCTGCATAAAGCCAAAGATTATGGGCAATATGTTGACAAAGCAGGACATTTACCCGTTAACTTTTTAACTGATAATGATATAACTGGAGGAAACTCAGGGTCTCCCGTTTTAAATGGAAAAGGAGAGTTAATCGGTTTGGCATTTGATGGTAATATTGAGGCAATGGCGGGAGATGTAATTTTTGATAAAAATTTGCAAAAAACGATCAATGTAGACATCCGTTACGTCCTCTTTATCATTGATAAATTTGCTGGAGCAAAACACATCGTTGACGAAATGACAATTGTCAAATAAGAGAATACAATAGACTGATACAAAATTAAGAATAGAAATCATGAGTGAATTAGCCAAAATTGAATTAGACGGAAAAGTATATGAATTTCCAATCGTTGTTGGTTCTGAGAATGAAAAAGCGATTGATATTTCCAAATTAAGAGATACAACAGGTTACATCACGTTGGATACGGGATATAAAAATACCGGGGCAACGAAAAGTAGCATAACATTTTTGGATGGTGAAGAAGGAATTTTACATTACCGAGGATATTCCATTGAAGAATTGGCTGAAAAAGCTACTTTTTTAGAGGTTGCATACTTACTATTAAATGGTGAATTACCGACTCAAGATGAACTTGATTCATTTGGAGGGAGTATTAAAAAACATACACTTGTACATGAAGACATGAAACGATTTTTCGAAGCATATCCTGCAAAAGCGCATCCAATGGGTGTGTTATCTTCGATGATTTGTTCACTTTCTACTTTTTATCCTGAATCGTTGGATCCACATAGAAGTAAGGAAATGAAAGAATTAACCATGCATCGATTATTGGCAAAAATGCCTACACTTGCTGCTTGGGCTTATAAAAATTCAATTCGCCATCCTTTCATGTATCCAAACAATGATTACGATTATTGTTCTAATTTCTTACATATGATGTATGCAATGCCAACGGAAGAATACAAGGTTGATCCGGTTGTTGCTGCTGCATTGAATAAATTATTAATTCTACACGCTGATCACGAACAAAACTGTTCTACATCAACTGTTCGTATCGTTGGGTCTTCTCAAGCTAATTTGTACGCAACAATTTCTGCTGGTATTTCTGCACTTTGGGGACCTCTTCACGGCGGTGCAAATCAAGAAGTAATTGAAATGCTTGAACAAATCCATAATGATGGAGGTGATGTAGACAAATGGGTTGCCAAAGCAAAAGATAAAGAAGATCCGTTTAGATTAATGGGCTTTGGTCACAGAGTGTACAAAAACTTTGATCCACGTGCTAAAATCATTAAAAAAGCATGTGATGATGTCCTTGAAAAAATGGGAATCAATGATCCAATGTTAGCAATTGCAAAACGACTAGAACAAGTTGCATTAGAAGATGAATACTTCAAAGCGAGAAACCTTTATCCAAATGTTGATTTTTATTCTGGTATTATATACAAAGCAATTGGAATTCCTACCGAAATGTTCACGGTCATGTTTGCTATTGGTCGCCTTCCAGGATGGATTTCTCAATGGAAAGAAATGACTGAAAACAAAGAGCCGATTGGTAGGCCAAGACAAATTTATACTGGTTATACTTCAAGATCATTTGTTGATATTACAAAAAGATAACTAGCTGACAATTTGTCTCATAAATCCGTTTTGGTCAAATGATTGATAAAACGATTATAAATAAATTAAAAATAAAGAAAATGGCATTAGAAATTACAGATCAAAACTTTGAAGAATTAGTAATGAAATCCGAAAAGCCTGTTTTGGTAGACTTTTGGGCTGAATGGTGTGGCCCTTGCAGAATGATCGGACCAATAGTTGAAGAATTAGCAAATGAATATGCCGATAAAGCAATTGTAGGTAAAGTGAATGTGGATTTAAACCCAGGAGTTTCTGCTAAATTCGGTATTAGAAGTATTCCAACAATCTTATTTATTAAGAATGGGGAAATCGTTGATAAAAATGTGGGTGCTGCTCCAAAAGCGCAATTATCTGCTAAATTAGACGCAATTCTATAAGAAGGACTTACAACTTATTAGAAGAGTCATCTTATAGGTGGCTCTTTTTTTTATCTTGTTTTTTTGACTGAACTAAATATTTTAATTTTTTAAAAATAATCGCAACGATTAATAGTACCGCTAAAGCGCTCAAAATACGATAAAAGAAATCACCCCAAAGCACATAAACTGTTTTCTCTTTATTTCTATTTAAAGTTGTTTTCATTGCATCTGCTTTCCACCATGAGGATTGTTTTATTATTTCACCCCGTTGGTTCACAAACGAACTAAATCCAGTATTTGCAGCTCTAGCAACCGACCTTCTTGTTTCAATGGCTCGAATGGAGGCAAAACTATTGTGCTGTTTATATCCAGGCGTATCCCTCCACCAACCGTCATTCGTTATTATAAACAATAATTCAGCTCCCTTCTGAACTTGTTGACTGATAAATTCGCCATAAATTGATTCATAACATACAATTGGCGCATATAATCCATATTGGCTATTAATGGTTTGGGGTTCAATTTCTTTACCTAAGGTACCTGAGGTTCCTCCGTTATTAATAGACAATTCTTCCAAAAAAGGAAACCATTCGGTAAATGGAATTTCTTCAACACCCAATACTAGTTTCGATTTATGCACTATATCCGTATTATCTTTTTCAATAGACAACGATGAATTATAAAATTCAATAAAATCAGACGAACCATTTATTTTTTTTGAGGCCATTGAATTTTTATTCTTAAAAAAAGCATAGGTTGAAGCTCCGGTTAGTAGATGAACGTTAGGATGATCATTTGCGAAATTCAAAAATGCCGAAACGGATTCATTTTGACGTAAAAATCCTTCTTCAACGGAAGAACTTATAGCGGTTTCAGGAAAAAGAATAAAGTTCGTCTTGTTACTACTTATTTGACTCGCTAATCCTAACATTTTATTGATTTGCTCGGAGGGATCTCTTACAAATTTCTCATTGTAAGGATCAATATTAGGCTGGATTACAGCTACCTCTACTGGATTAATTTTCTCTTTATAAGTAAAAAACCGAACAAGAGAGAAACTACTTGGAACAAACAAAGCAAGAAAAATCCCTATTAAAAATCTTTTGCCATTCCTTCGGGAATCTCCTTTGGATTGTTGAATTTGGTTCAGCAGGTATGAAAAGATTAGATAATTCACACCAAGCAACCATATACTACCTCCCATTACTCCCGTAATTTCATACCATTGAACAACCTGAGGGTACAATGAAAAGACATTTCCAAGCGTTAACCAGGGCCAAGATAATTCCCAATGATAATGCGCATGTTCAAATCCAACCCAAAAGACAATTAAAAAAAACCAGCCAAAATTCGCAGATAAATGTTTCCTCGCTAAGTGGTAAGCATAAAATGCTATCGACATGAACAATGAGTTTAAAACAAACGCCATATAAGCACCTTCTGGCGATGCAAAATAAATCCAAAAAGTGGTTCCTAAATTATAGATCAAAAATGACAAATAGGCATGAATAAAGACTTTCCCACTTCTCAACTTCCCTTTTCGAATTGAATTTTCAACCAAGAGTAATGGCACCCATGCGACAAAACCCAAAAATGCCAATCCACCAGTGAATGGAAAACTTAATATCAAAAGAAATCCACTAATTATTGAAAGGGAAAATCTATACTTTTTGGAAAAAATCATTGGGATGAAGTTGTATATTGCTGTTTTGAAAAATGAATGAATCAAGTAATATTATTCGGAATAAATTTGGTTGTACTCCGTTTGGTATCTTTTCAAAATATTCTTTCTTTTTAATTTTAAGGTCGGGGTCAATTCTTCACTTTCAATACTCAATTCTTTTGGTAGCAAAACAAACTTTTTAATTTGCTCCCAATTTCCAAAACTTAAATTGAAATGATCAATTTCTTCTTGAATTCGATCCTTCACCTCTTTTTGGACAATTAATTCCACATTGCTTAAATTCTCAAAAGGGTGAGCATGTCTTTTTGCCCATTCTTTTAAAAATGAATAAGATGGAACAATAAGTGCTGATGGAAATTTCTCTCCCTCACCAATGACAACAATCTGTTCAATGAAACGCGATTCTTTGAATTTATTTTCCATCGCTTGGGGAACAATGTATTTTCCACCTGATGTTTTAAAAATTTCTTTTTTCCGATCGGTTATTTTCAAATATTTACCCTCCCTAAATTCACCAATATCGCCTGTATGAAACCAGCCTGCATCGTCAATAGCTTCAGCGGTTGCTTCTGGTAATTTGTAATAGCCCATCATCACGTTAGGGCCTTTTACTAAAATCTCACCATCAGAAGCAATTTGAACTTGAACCCCATCGATTAAAGCTCCTACACATCCCATTCGAATTCCTTTTTGAAATGAATTTACCGATACCACTGGAGAAGTTTCTGTTAATCCATATCCTTCTAAAATTGGAATCTCCGCAGCCAGAAAAATGCGTGCTAAACGAGGTTGAAGCGCTGCACTACCAGAAGCGATTGCACGGACATTCCCCCCCAAGGCTTCCTTCCACTTCGAGAAAATTAATTTGCGAGCAATTGCTAATTGTATCGAAAAGAAAATGGAATTTTTTCCCGTATTATCAAATCGTTCAGCTAAACCTGCGGCCCAGAAAAATAATTTTCGTTTTATCCCTGTTAATTCATCCCCTTTAGCGATGATTTTATCATAAACCTTTTCAATTAATCGAGGTACCGCTGAAAAAACATCGGGTTTCACCTCGCGAATATTCTCACCAATGGTTTCCATCGATTCCGCAAAATGAATAGAACAGCCCAAATACATATACAAATAATGCAGCATTCGTTCGTAAATGTGACAAACTGGAAGAAAACTTAACACCTTTGAATGTTGATCTGCAGGAATAGGCTCAATACAAGCTTCAACATTTGACAAAATATTTTTATGAGATAACATTACCCCTTTTGGGTTACCTGTTGTGCCAGAAGTATAAATAATTGTAGCTAAATCTTCCTGTTTTACGACATCCATTCTTGACCTAACTAACCCCTCGTCAACACTTTCTGCTTTTAATTCAATTTGAGTCCAATTTGGAATCCCGTCAATTTTATCGAATGTAAACAAATGTTCTAATGATGGAATTTCAGATCTAATAGACTGAATTTTATCATACAATTCTTGATTTCCCACACAGCAAATTTTAGCTTCACAATCTTTGAAAATGTATCTATAATCATTCACCGAAATATTTGGATACAACGGTACAACAATCGCCCCTACTTGCTGAATAGCGATATCAAAAATATTCCATTCAATGCGATTTGACGATGCCATAGCCACCATATCCCCTGGTTCAACACCGAATGCGATTAGTCCGCGAGAAATCATCATCGCTTGATCCAAAAATGATTTTGTATGAACTCCTACCCAATTACCGTTTGTTTTGGTAACAAACATATTCTCATTTGGGAAGTTTTTCAACTGATAATAAGGAACATCAAATAACCGTTGAGCTTGAAACATATACTATATTTTTATTATTAATTTACGCACTTATCCCTAAGATTATTTCAAAGATAAATAAAACCCTTTAAAATAAAGAAATGGCAGTAAATTTATTAGAACTACATAAAAATTATAATACACAAGCAAAATGCTTGGTTTTGTTGAAAAAATTGAAATGGGGCAAAAACGCAACTTGCCCAAAATGTGCAAGTAAATCAGTTCGATTGGTTAATCCTCAATCGGAACGGTACATTTGTTCAGATTGCAATTTTCAGTTTTCTATTTTCACGGGAACTATTTTTGAAGGCACGTTACTGAAATTACCGACATGGTTTCAAATAATAGGGATGATGCTAAACGCAAAAACAAGCATTTCAGCAAAAGAAATTCAAAGAAACACGGGAGTAACCTATAAAACAGCTTATTATGCTTGTATGAGGATTAGAATAGGTATGCTCATGCCCGAAACAATGCTTAACGGAATGATTGAAATGGATGAAAGTTATTTTGGCGGGAAAGCTAGAAAACAAAATAAATCAATTCCTGACAACGAACCAACACTTTCTTCGGCAACTAACAAAAGAGGTCGTGGAACTAACAAAGTATCTGTTGTAGGAATGGTTGAAAGACAGGGTAATGTTAAAACAAAAGTCATAGAAAAACTAACGAAAGTAAATCTTTTGGCAATGCTTAAATCAAATGCAGTTCAAGAGGATTCAATTTTAATCACGGATGGCTTTAAATCTTACGCAGAACTTGAAAAATACATTGACCGATTAGTTGTAAATCACAATAAGCAGTTTAGTAAAGGTATAATTCACGTTAACACGATTGAGGGATTTTGGTCAATTGTAAAAAATGGAATCAAAGGCAGTTATAGAGCAATAAGTAAGAAGTATTTACCGCTTTATCTCATTGAATTTGAGTGGAAATTTAATCACAGAAATTATAAAGGGAACGAGTTAGAGAAGTTTCTTAAAAACGCCTTATCCCAAGAGAAAGAATTGGAATATTATAAGGCTCAAAGTAGTAATCAAGTTAAAAAAATAAGTTATGGAAAGCAATGAAAAAGAAACGCCATGTGGAGTTCGTTTTGATGAATCAATTGATATTGATGTTAGAGGAGAAAATAATCAAGCAACTATCAATCAGTTCATAAATCAGTTTAAAGAGAAAACAGAAAGTATAAAGTCAAATATGATTATTCTAAAGTGTCAGATTTATCCAACTCATTTTTTTGATTTGGATTAGGAATAAAAAAGAAATTTGAACGCAAAGAATGGCAACAAAAACTATAACTTGGGTTGCCATCGGAATCAGAGGTAATTTCAATTTTTTTTCCGTGAATCTTACACTTTAAGTTCAATTGTTCTTCAGTAAATTCTAAACTCATAAATGAATAACTTTAAAAATAAAAATCAAATATAGTAAAATAATCTTAGGGATAAGTACGTTAATTTATTTTTACAATTCTTAAAGTGCTTGATTTTTTATTTCATCGACAATTTCGGGATTCAAAAGTGTTGAAATATCTCCAAAACTTGAAAAATCACCTTCAGCAATTTTACGTAGAATGCGGCGCATGATTTTTCCTGAACGGGTTTTTGGAAGTCCAGTTGTGAATTGAATTTTATCCAATTTTGCGATTGGTCCAATTTGATCAGAAACATACTGGTTGATTTCCTTTTTTAATTGATTTTCGTCAAAATCACCAATTCCATCCTTTAAGGTAACAAAACCATACAATGCATTGCCTTTAATATCATGAGGAAATCCAACAATTGCTGATTCAGCAACGAAATGGTGTTCGTTTATTGCATCTTCGATTGGCGCAGTACCTAAATTATGTCCGGAAACAATAATTACATCATCTACTCTACCTGTAATTCGGTAATATCCATCTTCATCCCTCCATGCTCCATCTCCTGTAAAATAATATCCCGGAAAGGCTGTGAAATACGTATCCTTATAACGCTGATGATCTCCCCAAATAGTTCGAGCGATAGATGGCCAAGGGAATTTTATGCAGAGACTACCGTCAGTTTCATTTTTATCAATTGTTTCTTTATCCGCATTAATTAACACGGGCTGAATTCCAGGTAACGGTAAAGTAGCATAGGTTGGTTTCAATATTGTTATTCCTGGTAAAGGAGAAATTAAAATCCCACCCGTTTCGGTTTGCCACCACGTATCAACAATTGGACAAGTTGACTTCCCTATATTTTCAAAATACCACTGCCATGCTTCGTCATTTATGGGTTCACCAACACTTCCAATTATCTTCAAAGAAGAAAGATTATACTTTTCTACCCATGACAATGGTTCTTTTGCTAATGATCGTATTGCAGTTGGGGCTGTGTAAAATTGAGTTACTTTATATTTTTCAATCACTGACCAGAAACGTCCAAAATCAGGATAAGATGGTATTCCTTCGAATAGAACGGTTGTGGCTCCATTCAATAAAGGACCATATAAAATATAGGAATGACCTGTAATCCAACCAATATCTGCTGTGCACCAGAAAACATCTGATGGTTGGTATTGAAAAACATTCTGAAAAGTATATCCAACATACACCATGTAACCACCGGTAGAATGCATCATTCCTTTTGGTTTACCCGTTGATCCGGATGTATATAAAATAAATAAGGGATCTTCAGACTGCATTGGTTCAGCCCGACAATCGGTTAAAACACCCAATAGTTCACTTTTTAACCAAAAATCCCTCCCTTCGATCATATTGATTTGTTCTTTTGTTCGTTCCACTACCAAAACGGTCTCAACAGTTGAACAATGAATTAATGCTTCATCAACAATAGCTTTCAAATCAATTGTTTTATTCCCACGATAACCACCATCGGATGTAATCACCATTTTACAGGAACAATCGTCAATTCTTGACGCCAGTGCTCCGGCAGAAAACCCAGCAAAAACAACGGAGTGTATTGCTCCAATTCTAGCGCAAGCCAATAAACTAATTGCCAATTCCGGAATCATTGGTAGATAGATACAAACCCGATCTCCTTTTCGAATGCCTTTTTTCAATAAAACATTTGCTAATTCACAAACACGATGATGCAATTCAACATAGGTTATTTCTTGGTGCGGCTCAGAAGGATCATTGGGTTCAAAAAGTAGTGCAGTTTTAGTGGCTAATTGAGGTAAATGGCGATCTAAACAATTAAAGGTAATATTTGTCTCCCCTCCATTAAACCAGGAAAATTGAGCATCCTCCATGGAAAATCTGGAAACTTCTGTATAGGGTTTAAACCAAGTATAATGCTGGGCAATTTCATCCCAAAATTGATGGGGATTTTCGACTGAACAGTTATATGATTCTTTATATTGATCGAATGAATTTATAGTAAAAGTTGACATATCGCTTGATTTACGTTCGAAGATAGTGAAATATTTTTCGTTCTGCGCATTATAACAACACGGTTGAAAAATATTTTTATTCGAAGATTTTTGTATACTTAAAATAAATATATTTGAGCAATTCAAAATTTTAACAATGAAAAAAATTATTTTATCTCTTGCAATCGTATTTGCAACATCTACCGTTTTAGTTTCATGCGGCGGAAAAAAAGACGAAGGATCTGCAAATGCTACTATGGACGAAGGCTCTATGGAAGAGATGGCGACAGAATCAGAAAAAATGGGTGAAGAATCATCCAAAAATGAGGAATCCACTATGGATAAAGTGAAAGAAAAAGCTTCTGAAATAAAAGAAAAGGCAAGCGAGAAAATAGAAGAAGGAAAAGAAGTTGCTAAACCGGTTGTTGATAAAATCAAAGGGAAAATCAAAGGGAAATTAGAAAAAAACTAATTCTACATCCAATTTTATGAAGCTGTCCTAAAAAGGCAGCTTTTTTTTACTGTAACATTTTTACATGGTTTTTTTCAAAACACCCCCTGTAATTTTTAATAAGTTGAACATTTTTAACAAAATTATTTCGAGCACCCCTAGAATTTTTCTAATTTTACCGAAAATTTTTAAAAATGGCTACAAAAAGATTGCGCGCTTACCAAGATGTGTTGAATAGAGAACCGAAACACATCGAATACGATGGTAAATTATCTGAATTATTTGGAAAAAATGTTTTTCATGCTGAAGTAATGCGTGAGTATTTGCCGTCGGAGACCTATAAGTCGATGATGGAATCCATAAACAACGGCAAACGATTAGATCGTAAAAATGCGGATCAAGTAGCCTCATCCATGAAAGAGTGGTCTATATCTAAAGGCGCTACTCATTATACACATTGGTTTCAACCACTTACAGGAGCTACGGCAGAGAAACATGATGCTTTCTTTAAACCAATTGGTCCGGGTAAGGCGATAGAACGATTTGACGGTGATATGTTGGTTCAGCAAGAGCCGGATGCATCTTCATTTCCAAATGGAGGTATAAGAAATACATTTGAAGCACGAGGTTATACCGCATGGGACCCATCTTCACCGGCATTTGTAATTGGAAAAACTCTTTGTATTCCAACCATTTTTATTTCTTATACTGGTGAGTCCTTAGATTATAAAATGCCCTTGTTAAAAGCTCTTCATGCCGTTGATACAGCGGCTGTTGAAGTATGTCAATATTTCGATAAAAATGTCACAAAAGTTAATGCTACATTAGGATGGGAACAAGAATATTTTTTAATTGATCAAGCATTATTCAATGCACGACCCGACTTAATAATGACAGGAAGAGCTCTTTTTGGCCATGCTCCAGCAAAAGGTCAGCAATTGGAGGATCATTATTTTGGCTCAATCCCTGAAAGAGTTACTGCTTACATGCGTGAATTTGAAATGGAATCTTTGCTTTTAGGCATTCCTGTTACAACTCGTCACAACGAAGTGGCCCCTAATCAGTTTGAATGCGCTCCCATTTTTGAAGAATGTAATTTAGCCAATGATCACAATCTACTTTTGATGGATTTAATGGAGAAAATTGCACGTAAACATGATTTTAGAGTGTTGCTTCACGAAAAACCTTTCGCAGGAGTGAATGGATCTGGAAAACACAACAATTGGTCGTTGAGTACAAATACCGGTGTTAATTTGTTAGCCCCAGGAAAAAATCCAAAAACTAACCTACAATTCCTTACATTTTTTGTGAATACAATTAAGGCAATTCATGATAATGCTGATTTACTTCGTGCATGTATCGCATCTGCAGGAAATGATCATCGTCTAGGAGCAAATGAAGCTCCCCCCGCAATAATCTCTACGTTTATCGGAACTCAATTATCTGGATTATTAGATGACATTGAGAAAAATGTGAAGGCTGGTAAAATGACACCACAGGATAAAACCGAGTTAAAATTAAACATTGGTAAAATTCCGCAAATATTACTTGATAATACGGATAGAAATAGAACATCTCCCTTTGCATTTACAGGAAATAAATTTGAATTCCGGGCAGTAGGTTCATCTGCAAATTGTGGATCGGCAATGATAGTATTAAATACCATCATGGCAAAACAATTAAAAGAATTTAAAAAATTAGTAGATGCTCGTATTAATAAAGGGGAAGCTAAAGACGAGGCGATTCTTAAAGAATTACAGTCAATAATTAAACAATCGAAAAAAATACGCTTTGAAGGCAACGGATATGGTGATGAATGGGTGAAAGAAGCTGAAAAAAGAGGCTTAGCCAATTTGAAAGATACACCGCGCGCATTAAAAGTATGGCACGATAAAAAAGTAGCCAAATTATTTGATGAAATGGGCGTTCTTTCTTCACGCGAATTGGATGCACGACGAGAAATTGAATTTGAAAACTATATATTAAAAATTCAAATCGAATCGCGACTTATGGGAGATATTACCCAAAATTATTTTATTCCGGCAACTGTTGAGTATCAAAATAAATTGATTCTAAATGTGCAAGGTTTAATAAATATTCTAGGTGAAAAAGTCGGAAAAGAAGCATCGAAAGCTCAAATGTCATTAATACAACGTATTTCAGAACACATGAATGCAATGAAATCAGCCTCTGACAACATGCTTATTCAACGTAAATTAGCGAACAAAATAGAGGATGCTGAAGATAAAGCCATTGCATATTGTGACCATGTAAAATCAACTTTTGAAGAAATTAGATATCACGCTGACAAATTAGAATTATTGGTGGATGATGAATTATGGCCATTGCCTAAGTTCAGAGAAATGTTATTTACTCGATAAGTAAGACAAAAATGAATCGCGCAATTAGAGATTTTTTTTGCGCGATTTTTATTTACAGCTTTTGGAATAATTTTACAATTCAATTTTCAATATGACCAAACCAACCAAAGGAAGTCCTTTTACACCTTATCAAATTGCTGTTGTTTCATTATTAGCGTTAACACAATTTTCAGTCGTTTTAGATTTTATGGTAATGTCACCACTAGGCGATATCTTGATGAAATCGATGAAAATGACACCAAGTCAATTTGGAATTGTTATTTCAAGCTACGCACTATCCGCCGGATTTTCAGGCTTTTTAACCGCTAGTTTTGCAGATAAATTTGACCGAAAAAAACTGTTGCTTTTCTTCTATACAGGATTCATTGTTGGGACTTTACTTTGTGGGATATCAAATTCTTATGAATTTTTAGTGTTTTCACGCATTATAACTGGAATTTTCGGTGGGGTAATTAGTTCAATTTCATTGGCAATAGTCGCAGATATTTTTGATTTCAACCAACGAGGACGAGTAATGGGATTTATTCAAATGGGATTTGGAATTAGTCAGATTTTAGGAATTCCCATTAGTTTATTTTTGGCCAATCAGTGGAACTGGCAAGCGCCATTCTACCTGATTGTTGGATTATCCATGGTCATTCTTGGTGCCGTTTACTTCATTTTAAAACCAGTAACAGCTCATCTCTCCTTGCAACGTGCGAATCCGTTGAGGCACATGTGGAATACGATCAAAAACAAACAATACCGAATCGGGTTCATTGCAACCGCTTTTATGTCCCTCGGTGGATATTTAATGATGCCGTGGGGCTCCGCTTTTGCTGTTAATAATGTTGGTATAGCCCAAAGTGAACTGCCCCTCATGTTTATGATCGTTGGACTAATCACTTTTGCCGCTATGCCACTCATCGGATTTATCAGTGACCGTGTTAATAAATTTACCATTTTCACGGGAGCCTCAGTGCTTATGGTATTTTCTGTTCTAATTTATTCTCAGTTACAGCAAACTTCCCTTTTCATTTTGATTGTTGTAAATGGATTTATGATGGTGGGGATAATGGCAAGGATGATTCCTTCTCAAGCATTGGCTGCATCATTACCTGAAATGCAAGACCGCGGAGCATTCATGAGTATTAATTCTTCTTTACAACAAATGGCTGGTGGAATTGCCGCGATGTTGGGTGGAATGATTGTTCTCCAAAATTCAGAAACAAGTCCATTGGAACGTTTTGATTTACTCGGATATCTTGTAATTGCAATAATTTTAATCAATATCTTTTTGACTCATCGTGTCTACAAATACATAAAGTCTCGTGAACATTTGTAGTTTTAATAAGTAATTCAAACTTCTTTTTTGTAGTTTTGAATAGTGAAAGCAATTTATAAGTACTTATTGAACACCTTACCTAGGCCTTTATTAATTCGGCTTAGTTATATTTTCAAGTTTTTCGCTCCCTATTTGTACCGTGGAAAAAAGGTTACTTGTCCCGTTTGCGAAAAATCCTTTTCTTCTTTTTTATCCTACGGTTCTTCCGTGGCTCATCGAGAAAATGCGCTATGTCCTTATGATTTAACATTGGAACGCCATCGGTTGATGTGGCTTTATTTAAAAAATGAAAGTGATTTCTTTACAGCTAACAAGTTAAAAGTTCTACACATCGCGCCAGAGCAGTGTTTTTACAGTAAATTCAAAGCCCAAAAAAACCTTGACTACCTAACAGGAGATCTTGAATCACCGCTTGCTGATCTTCATTTCGATCTTCATCATATTCCACTCGAGGACAATCAATTTGATGTCGTTTTTTGCAATCATGTTATGGAGCATGTGGATGACCCATTTCAATGCATGACTGAATTATTTCGTGTAATGAAAATTGGAGGCTGGGCAATTATGCAAGTTCCTCAAGATTTTTCAAGAGAAACAACCTATGAAGATGCAAGCATTACAAGCCCAGAAGACCGCGAAAAACACTTTTGGCAAAAAGATCATGTTCGACTTTTTGGAAAAGACTATCCGCATTGGCTTGAGAAAGCGGGGTTTTCAGTTGATATTTTCGTTTTAACTAATCATTATGACCAAGAAACAATTGATAAATTTAGATTGATGCAAGGAGAACTTTTATACATTGCACAAAAAAAGTAATCAATAATTTAATTTCCGAGTTCATTGTATTTATTTGTAATATAGAATTTTAGCAATAAAACCCAAAATTAATTTCGCATGAAGTCAATAATAGCTCACCTCATCCTATTAGTAATAAGTACTTACACTATTTATGCACAGAAGAATATTTTTTTAGAAATCGCACCCGTTTTTCAGAACTCAAACCTTCAGATTAATGTAAATTACACTGGTTGGGATGGAAAAACATTCAAACTAGATCATTTCGATTACTATTTATCTGAACTTCAAATAACCCATGATGGAGGTCAGATTACGGTAATTGATTCCGTTTTTATAGTTGAGCCCCAAAATCATACTTTATTAGTTGGAAACTACCCCATAAATCAAATTGAAAAACTAAATTTTATGATTGGTGTACCGAAACCGCTAAATACACAAAATGGAGCTGACGCAATTGATATTTCACTTTATCCTGAAAATCATCCCCAGAGCTTTCAAACCCCTTCAATGTACTGGGGGTGGCAAGTCGGATACATGCACATGATTATTGGAGGATATGCAGACGATAATGGTGACGGAAATTTAGAAGCCTATTTTGAGTTACATAATTTAGGAAATAATAATCAGCAACTTGTTGAGATTATGAATATTGTTCAAACTAATTCTGCACCAGACCAAATTGATGTTTATTTGAATTGTCATGTCGATCGATGGATTAATAACATCCCATTGAGTACTGTTGGAATCTTGCACGATCAGGTTGGAGTAAATGTTACAATACTAAACAATGTAGTGACAGAATCTGTTTTCACACAACTTTCTACAGCCCAATTATTTTCAGACATAACAGAAACAAAAGCTTATTTTGTAAATCATACCGATCAAATTGAGTTTATTTGGCATTCCATTAGTAATTTAGATAAAATACTAGTCATTGACATGAATGGAAAAATTGTTTCATCAATTAACACACAAGAATCGAGTGGTAGTTTTATGACAAGTTCCATTCCTTCAGCAGTTTATACGGTTAGTATGTTAGACAACCTAGAAAATGTTATAGGTCATTTTCGAGTAATTCATTAAGCAATATGAAATCAGCCATTAAATTTTTATTTTTTATTGGTGTTTGTTTATTGCTTTTTCTGAAATGTTCAGTTATAAAACCATTTTCGGTAGAAATTAGTGAAATTCCAACACCTTCAGAAAATCCAATTACTGCCGAAAAAATCGAATTAGGCAAGAAATTATTCTTTGACAAACGATTATCTCTCAATGAAACTGTTTCTTGCGCAACGTGTCATGTTCCTGAATTTGCATTTACGGATAGAAGAAAAACCAGCGAAGGTATTTTTGGCAGAACTACAACCCGCAATTCTCCATCAATTTTGAATTCCGCTTTTTTAAAAACAGTAATGTTTGATGCTCATTTACCAAGCCTTGAAATGCAAGTTATTGTTCCCATTCAAGAACATACCGAAATGGGACATAACATGAAAGATTTGATCCAAAAATTGAGAAATATTCCCAAGTACCAAGAGGAGGCTAAAAAAATATTTAACCGCGATTTTGACGCTTACGTCTTAACTCGTTCTATTTCGGCCTTTGAAAGATCCTTACTGTCGCTCAATTCTAGATACGATCAATTCATTAGAGGTAATAATTCAGTACTAACCGCCACCGAAAAAGCAGGCATGAAATTATTCACCGAGAAACTGTATTGTATTCAGTGCCATCCCCCACCCTATTTCACCACATTTGAAGCACAAAACAATGGGTTACACAAAGAATTTGGTGAGGATAAAGGTAGATTTAGAATTCATCTAGATTCAGCAGATATAGGAAAATTTAAAATTCCTTCACTTCGAAACATTGAGTTAACCTTTCCTTATATGCATGACGGTACCCTGACGACAATCGATGAAATCATAGACCATTATAGAAAAGGAGGACAAGGAAATCGATTACAATCCAAACTAATTCAACCCTTTGAGATAAGTACCCAAGAGCAAAAGCAACTGAAAGCTTTTTTATGGACGCTAACAGATACTAATTATCTTACAAAAATCAAATAGTCTAGCGCATTATGACACAAATAAACTACTAAATTCAGGGTGGAGGAAATAGAAATAGTAAGGGAATTAAAACAAGGAAACAAAGAAGTATTTAATTATGTTGTTGAATTGTATTCTGCTATGGTTTATACTATTTGCTTTAATTTAGTTGGTAATAAGGAGGAAGCAGAAGATATCACACAAGAGGTATTTATTTCAATTTGGTTATCCATTGAATTTTTTAAAGGTGAGAGTCAATTGAAAACGTGGATTTATCGTATTGCAATGAACAAATCAAACGAGTTAATTCGCCGAAAAAATAGTAAAAAACGATCTGGTAAAATGATACCGATTGATACTGAATCTCTACCCCTAAAATCCAATCAGCAAACACCCTTGGAAGAATTAGAATACAAGGAATTAGAGTTAGCCTTTAAAAACAACTTAATAAAATTACCTGAAAATCAACAAATTGCGTTTATGCTTAATCGATTTGATGGTTTAAATTATAAGGAAATTGCTACTGAAATGAAAACAACACATTCGGCGGTTGAATCATTATTGTTTCGCGCGAAAAAAAAACTAACCGAATTAATGCAAAAACATACTTATTAAAACAAGATTTTGAATAAAACAATCACTAATATATCATGCTAGAACAAGATACTATTTTGAATCATTTCCTGGAAGGCCGCTCGTTCACAAAAGAAAATCTCTCAAATGAACTCGTTATCAAGCTCAAAGAAATCCCATTGAAATATGAGCGAAAAATAAGTGCAAATCTAAATTGGATTTTATTGCTTGCTGCAGCTTGTTTTATTGGCTTTATGGTAGTTAATTTGCACCATTTAAATCAAACCAATGAAGAAAAAAATCTTTTTGGGACGCATCTAACCAACTATAATTATTATAGCTTATGAGAACAAATTCACTTTTTAAAATCATCATTATATTACTATTGATTAGTAATGGTTTTACATTGTTTTTATTAATAAAACCGGGCAAACCTCCTCATCCCCCATTTCTGTCAGAGAAACTTGGATTATCGGGAGATCAATTGAAAGAAGCCAAGAAAATGGAGCTATCCCATTTCGATCAAATGAAACCACTTGACCTTAAAATCGAGAAATTACATGAAGATTTATTCTTATCTATCACATCAAATGACAAATGGAAAGAAGACTCATTGAAGTCTTTGATAAGTTCTTTCATTATTAAAAAAGACGAACTCTTATTAGCTCATTTCAAAAAAATATATGCACTTTGTAATTCATCTCAGCAACAACTTTTTACCACAGAACTAAAAGAGCATTTTTCAAGACGAAAACACCCACCCAGAAAATGAAACTGCTATTTTTAGCTGCCTTTATCGTTGTATCGTTTTATACCTTTTCTCAAATTACCTGTAGTTTTGAAATCAATAATTTTACATTAAAAACTGGCGAGAAAGTTCAATTTAAGAATGATACTTCTTGGATACAAATTGATGAACTTAAATTTTATATCCAGTATTCTCCTTTTTTCTCAGATGAGAATGTCAATGGTGGTAGTGTCATTCATTTAATTGATGTAAATGATTCGCTCACTTATCAACTTCCTTTTACGGAAGATGGCGCACATTCGAACTCAATGTTTCAATTTGCCATTGGAATTGATAGTGTTTCCACGATGCAAACTCAATTTTCTGGCGCACTTGACCCCAGCTTAGGAATGTACTGGGCGTGGAATACTGGCTATATTCATTTTAAATTGGAAGGAAAATCTAATTTGAGTAAGGAGCGTAATAATGAATTCCTACTTCATATTGGAGGATATAGTTTAAAAAACAATACTCAAAGATGGTTGGAAACAAAACTTCAGATTGAAGAAGGTAAACCCAAATTAATTTTTGATTTAACTAACTTTGTAATAGAAACGGTAAATTTACAGAAATCATCTATGATAATGATTCCTGGAATTGAGGCTGTAAAAATTGCAAATGGTTTTCATCAATTAGTTAAACCATGAAAGTTGGAAGTGTTTTTCTCTGTTTGTTTTTGATTTTAGCGATACTGCTATCTTTCCAATCTATTAAACCAAAAATGGGTTTCGAAATCCCCAAAGGATGGCCAAAACCTTTATACTATTTTGAAGGAAACCCCTTTACTGAAGAAAAATTTGAACTCGGAAGAAAACTATTCTACGATCCAATTCTATCCAGAGACAATACGATTTCTTGCGCCACATGTCATGTTTCATTTTCTGGATTTACTCATACAGACCATGCATTAAGTCATGGAATTGAAGGTAGAATTGGCAGGAGAAATGCCCCTGCGCTAATTAATATGGCATGGAACCCTTACTTCAATTGGGATGGTGCCATGGGCAATATAGAACGGCAATCCATCGAACCCATTCGGCATCATGATGAAATGGATTTTAATTTAGATTCAGTAGTAGCGCGATTAAGTACCGATATAAAATACGCTACATTATTTCGTGAGGTTTGGGGACATGATCAAATCACCGTTCGACAAATGATTCAATCTTTAGCGATGTTTACAGCAAACTTGGTTTCAAGCAATTCAATCTATGATAAAGTGATGCGTAAGGAAGCCGGTTACTCATTTACTGCACAACAAGAAAATGGATATCGATTATTCAAAAAAGAATGTGCCTCCTGCCACCAAGAACCTTTATTCTCGAACTATAAGTTAAAAAGTAACGGATTGCCGATGGATCCTTTCCTGAAGGATTATGGTAGATCGGCTTTTAGTGAGTACTACAAGGATTCCTTTCTTTTCAAAGTCCCAACCCTAAGAAATATTGAATTCACCTTTCCATATATGCACGACGGACGATTTAAAAAATTGAAAGATGTACTGAATCATTATGCGAATTTGGATCCTAAAACTAGACATTTGAGCAAAGAGCTAAAAAAGATAAAGCAACTTTCTTCGAACGAACAAAAATACATTATCTCGTTTTTATATACATTAACGGATAAAGAATTCTTGTATAATAACCGATATCAATTTCCTAGGTAATTATCGACTTAACCAAAGCGAAGGGTTGAGGCATTGAATGCTTCCTCCACTCACCATGTGAATTTCAAAATGAACGATTGACATCGAACCCGATTCATGTGTTAGTAAGGCCCCAATGGATTGTTTCGTATTTACTTTTGAGCCCACGCTTACATACGCATCTTTCAAGTTACTGTATACCGTCCTATAATTACCATGTTTAATAATAACAACTTTACCTGCACCTGGAATTGTTAATACACTAGTAACCTCACCTTCAAAAACAGCCCGGACACTTGCGTTTTTCGCAGTACTGATATCCACTCCATTATTATTAGTGAATACATTTTTAATGGTAGGGTGAGGATTTGTCCCAAATTTCTCAGTAATCGTTCCACTTCCAACCGGAAAAGGCAATCTACCTTTGTTCCCAGAGAAATTAGCGCCCAAGGAGGTGGTCTCAGGAGTTTCAGAATAAGTTACAACCGGTTCTTTTGATACTGCTGTATTCGAATTTTTTTTAGCCGTTGTTGATTCTTTTTTTGATTGTTTTTGGGTTGTTGACTTTTTCTTTTTGGGTTGCTGCGATTTTTTTAACTCATCTTGAATTGCCGCATTTATTTTCGTTTTTAATACTTGTTTTTCCTTTTCATCCTTTTCCAAATTACCGCGTAGTGTAGCTTCTTCATTTTTTAATTTCTGGTATAAAATTTCTTTCAATGCTTTGTCTTGTTCAATCAACGCTTTTTCAGAAATTTTCTCATTCAACGCTTGTTCTTTGATCGTTTTTTCCGAACTAATTAATGCAAATTCACCTTGAATTATCTGCTGATTTTTTGTTAGAAGTTGAAATTGTGTTTTTTCAATTTCCTTCATTTTTTCAATATAATTATTTCTTTGTAAGGCTTCAGTATAGTTTTTGGCAGAAAACACATACATCAATTTACCTAATTTATTGCGATTCTTGTAGGCATGTAGAATCATTTGTCTAAATTGTTTTTTTAATATCTGTTGGCGCGATTTAATATGCTTAATGTCATTGGCTTTACCAATCATGTCCATTTCGGCATTTCTTACCTGCTCATCAAAATTTCGAACAAGCATTTCACGAGTTGAGATTTGAGCATCTACCAATTCTAATTCTTGCAAAGAAGACTGAGCTTTCGTTTTTGTTTTATCGAGTAAATTCCTGGTGTTTTTTATCCGTTTCTCAATTTTTACTTGATCCTTCTTTAGTTTTTCACTTTTCGATTGTGCTAAAAGAATGGATGTAAAAAAACAACAATAGAATAGTATCAAAAATTTAGTTACACTTCTCATAATTCTTTGGAATTTCAAATTCAATTTTTTCAGGAGCATTGATTTCAACAGCATTGTATTTCAACTGCACATCAATCAATCCCACTCCTCTTTGAATTGAAATAGTAACCAATGAAGGAACACGAAACGAAGAAACATCTTGAAATTCTTCACACTTCCATTTTACTGAAATCGAATCTGATGGAATTTGAATATTCATTTGTTTCATAAATGTTAGCGAATCATCAAAAGTATACACTATTTCAACCCATTTAGGTTTATCATCAGACATACGCATATTACCAGAATAGGTTACTTGATTATTTCCAACTGAATCATTTTGGAAAGATAAATCGGATTTATTCAATTTCGGAAAATATACCGGTAAACCCAAGATAAACTCTTCCAAATCACATAATTCTAACTCAATGCCTAATAAATCAGAAAGAAGTTCAGAATTTCCTTCGCTATAACATTTTGAGAATCTATTTAATAAAACGCCTCGTGAATTAGTGATCTGCACAGTAGCTGCTTGAATGCCCATGTAATTTGCATTAGCAAACACAAGAGAATCTTTTTTAACTCGTGTAGATAAACGCATATCTGCACTAAAATCAGGATTTAACGCATTAATTTCAACTCCAATTTTTGAATAAAAAAAATCAGGTCTGTGTAGAATTAAGTTAGTGATTTTATCGCTAACTAAAGTTGTATCAATTGTAAAATTTTGTTTTTGACCAAGAATAGTCAATTTCATAAAAACGAAAGCGCCAAACAGGAAAACTCTAATAATTTGGCTCATAATATTCTGTTTTTTCAATTTTTAGATTAAGCGATTTATTCGTTGAACCTAGTTCTGCCGCCTTTTTCCAATATGTTAATGCATTTTTTTTATCACCTGTTTTAAAATAAGCATCGCCTAAATGTTCTGTCAACATATTATCCGCTTGATCTGTGTAAATCGTAAGAAAAATTGCAAGTGCAGCTGCATATTTACCCTCTTGAAAAAAAACATATCCCTGCGTATCTTTAAATTTTGAACTTGAGTTTAATCCAACTACCTCATTGATTAATCGAGTAGCCAATGAAAGGTCGTTTTTATAAAAAGCCAAACGATATGCGAAATTATTCTTCAAAATTATATTTTTTGGATCTAAATCTAATGCTGTCTTGTAGTTATCAATTGCCTTGCCCATTTCTTTCTTCCCAAAATATGCCTCACCCAATTGACCATGAAATTCTGCCAACAATGAATCATTGGGCTTTACAAAGTCTATTCCATTTGTTACTAATTCAATCGCTTCATCGTATTTTTTTAATTGATTGGAAGCTAAACCTGCCATTAAATATACATTAGCCACTGTCGGAAACAATTCCAAACAGCTCAATGCATTTCGTTGTAATTCAGTGAAATTCTTTAATTCATAATCAAGTAAAAGAACTTCTTGCCAGATCAAGTACTTTGACTTGTCGTATTCTAATGCCTTTATGTAAGCAAGTAAAGATTCCTGTTTCTTGTCAATTCGTTGTAGAAAATCTCCTTTAAACGTATATGATTTTGCATTATCAGGAAAAACTTCGGTGATGTAATTTACCAAATCTTCCATTATTTCATTTGAAGCATTGACATCAAATAATTGAATTGCCATTTTCATTCGATCATCCAATGCTAAATCACATTTTATTGCCAAAACAAATTCCTGGATACCTTTCTCTCGTTGATTTGATCGAAAATAATAGTCGCCCAAAAGCTTGTGTGCGTTTCCATTGCTTGGATCTGCTTTAACGAGCAGTTCCATCGTTTGAAATGCTTTATCATCTTGCTTAGTTTCAAAATAATAATCAATTTCTGTGGCAATTAATCGTGCGTCCTTAGGGAATTTTTGCTTTGCTTTATCAATTGTTTGGAGCGCCTCTTTTTCATTTTTTAATTTGAGATACAAATAAAACTTTCGGATAGAAATGCTCGTATTAATTCCGATTTCATTCTCGGTTTTTGTCAACATTTCTATTGCTTCTGAAATTTTTCCTGTGTTTTCAAGTAGGGATGCATATTCGAAAAGCCATTCTGCTTTATTCGGTTGAAGCTTTAAAAGTTGTTTGTATATTTTTGAAGCATTTTCTTGATCATTCAACTCTTTGTACATGTATGCTAATTCTTGCAAATACCACGTATTTAAAGGGTCAAGTTCGGCTGCTTTTTTAGTAGAAATCGCAGCATTTTGCACATCATTTTTCATCAAATAACATTGTGCTAATGCGAAATGAGGAGCGTCTTCATTTGGAGATAATTGACTTGCTTTATTGAAAAAATTAATTGCTTCTTCCAATTGACCACTCATTTTTGCGCGTAACCCTTGATGAAACTGTTGCGTAAATTCTTTCTTGTCCGTTGGTTGATTAGACAATCCCTTATTGGTAGAAACTACCTTGCATGATGCAAAGAAAAAAGCAATCAATACGAAGGTAAGAACACGCATAATTATATATGAATTGAAGAAAAATCGCCTAAACTTAGATTTGCTTGTTGACCTTGAACGGTTGCATGAGATCCAATCATAGAATCTTTAAGTATAGAATCCAAAATTGAAGAATTATTTTGAATAATCGAATTTCGTACAACACTATTTGTAACTTTTGACCCAGCTCCTATGGAAACATGCGGGCCAACTACTGAATTTTCAATCACCACACCTTTCCCGATGAAACAAGGCGGAACAATCGTCGCATTCAATACCTTAACATCATCATGAACCAAATTACGATTTTTCGCCCAATCGTATTCCAAAACACGCTGATTGGTATGAACAGTAACCTCTTTATTTCCACAATCTAACCACTCAGAAACGGTTCCAGGCTTCAATTTAAAACCAGCTTCAGTTAATCGACGCATCGCATCTGGAAGTTGGTATTCACCTCCTTTCATAACTTGGTTATCAATCAAGTAATTCAATTCTTGTTTCAAGCGATTACCATCTTTGAAATAATAAATTCCGATCATGGCTAAATCTGAGACAAATTCTTTTGGTTTTTCTACAAAATCAATAATGTTGCCCTCTTGATCTAATTGAACAACCCCAAAAGCACTTGGATCTTCGATTTGATTCACCCATAATATTCCATCTACGGTAGAGTCCAATTTAAAATCTGCTTGGAATAGCGTATCAGCAAATGCAACAACTACAGGGCCTTCCAATGCTGATTCAGCACACAAAACCGCATGGGCCGTACCTAAAGGTTCATGTTGGTAGTGAATAGTTCCTTTTGCTCCCAAACTAGCTGCAACAGCAATAAGTTCGTTCTCTACCTCAGTTCCAAAATCCCCAATAATAAAAGTGATTTCATCGATTGGCTCAGTGCAAACTTCCGCTATATCCTCTACTAATCTATGTACAATTGGTTTACCACCAACTGGCACAAGGGGTTTTGGAATTGTCAATGTATGAGGACGTAATCTACTTCCTCTTCCTGCCATCGGTACAATAATTTTCATAGAATTAAATATTATTCAATTAACTTTTATTTCCTGTACTACCAAATCCACCAGTACCTCGATCCGTTTGGGATAAATTGCCTGCAACGACCCATTCAGCTTGTTCTACCCGAGCAAAAACCAATTGCGCAATTCTCTCTCCGGGTTTCATTACAACATTTTCAGCAGATAGATTCACTAAAATCACGCCCACTTCACCTCGGTAATCGGCATCAATTGTTCCTGGAGAATTTAAAACGGTAATTCCTTTTTCCAATGCAAGTCCACTTCTCGGTCGAACTTGACATTCATATCCCTCAGGAATTTCAATAAACATCCCGGTTGGAATTAATTTACGTTCCATAGGTTTTAATTCAACTGAAGTCTCCATATTCGCTCTAATATCCATTCCAGCAGACAAACTTGTTTCGTATTTAGGTAATTCGAATATCGAATGAAATTTAACTTTTACCTGCATAAATTCAATTTAAGATACTGCTTTTAAAATAGAAAATTTGGATTTAGAGAATTGATCTTCAGCAAATTGACGCGTAAGCCTATATGATTTTTTACCCGATGTTGGAAGGTTGAACATAGCATCCGTTAAAATTGCTTCGCATATAGAACGGAGACCACGAGCGCCTAATTTGAATTCCACAGCTTTTGTTACTATAAAATCCAAGGCATCATTTTCAAATGTAAGTTTAACATCATCTAAATCAAATAGCTTCGTATATTGTTTCGTCAATGCATTTCTTGGTTCCGTTAAAATTCGACGCAAACTAATTTCATCAAGGGGTTCCAAATAACTTAACACAGGAAAACGTCCAATAAGTTCCGGAATTAAACCAAAACTTTTAATATCGGTTGGGTTTATGTAGCGCAATAACGAATCTTGTTCAATACGTTGAGATTGATCAGAAGAAAATCCAATTGTTTGTTTGTTTACTCTTCCTGCAATAATTTTTTCAATTCCATCAAAAGCCCCACCGCAAATAAATAAAATGTTTCTAGTGTCAATTTGCACCATTTTTTGTTCTGGATGCTTACGACCTCCTTGAGGAGGAACACTCGAAATAGTACCTTCTAACAATTTTAACAATGCTTGCTGCACCCCTTCACCTGAAACATCGCGTGTAATCGAAGGATTGTCTCCTTTTCGCGCAATCTTATCAACTTCATCGATAAAAACAATACCCCGCTGCGCATTTTCGACATTAAAATCTGCTGATTGTAAAAGACGAGATAATATACTTTCTACATCCTCACCCACATAACCTGCTTCCGTTAAAACCGTGGCATCAGCGATACAAAAAGGAACATTGAGTAATTTAGCAATTGTTTTTGCCAATAACGTTTTTCCCGTTCCTGTTCTACCAACAAGCATAATATTGGATTTTTCAATCTCTACTTCCTCCGCTTTTGAAGGATTATTTATTCGCTTGTAATGATTATAGACAGCAACAGCCAAAACACGTTTTGCTTCTTCTTGACCAATTACATATTCATCCAAGAAAGTTTTGATTTCAAGTGGTTTCTTCACTTGAAAATCACTACCAGAATTGGTTTTAATATCTTTATCACCTTGCTTAAACGTTAATTCATCACGAATAATTCGCTCCGCTTGAATTGCACAAGAATCGCAAATATGTCCTGTAACACCTGCAATCAACATACCCACTTGAGACCGATTTGAGCCACAAAATGAGCAGTTGGCTTCTTTTTTAGCCATTGAAAAATGAATTTAAATTATTTCGGATTTCGTAATAAAATTTCATCGACCATCCCGTAGTCTTTCGCTTCTTCCGATGTCATCCAATAATCACGATCTGAATCCGCCCAAACTTTTTCATAATCTTGTTTACTGTGATGAGCAATGATATTATACAATTCTTTTTTCAATTTTTGAATCTCACGCGCAGTAATTTCTATATCTGAAGCTTGACCTTGTGCTCCGCCTAATGGTTGGTGAATCATCACACGAGAATGTTTCAAAGCAGAACGTTTACCATCAGCACCCGCACACAAAAGTACAGCTCCCATGGAAGCAGCCATTCCAGTACAAATCGTAGCCACATCAGGGCGGATATATTGCATGGTATCGTAAATCCCCAAACCAGCGTATACTGATCCACCCGGAGAATTTAGATAAATTTGAATGTCTTTTTTCGCATCAGCTGATTCCAAAAACAATAATTGTGCATTGATAATATTCGCTACCTGATCATTGATGCCAGTGCCCAAGAAAATAATACGATCCATCATTAATCGAGAGAAAACATCCATTTGCGTCATATTCAATGATCTTTCTTCAATGATATATGGTGTAAGGGAAGATTCAATGTAATGTTCAACGTGCATACTGCTAAGTCCAATGTGTTTGGTAGCGTATTTTTTAAATTCGTTATAATCCGTCATAAAAGTGAGTTTTTCAATTTAAGGCTTAAAGGTAATGAAAGAAATCATTTCTCTTTCATTCCTGTCAAATTTCATCTTATTTTTCACACTAATTATCTTTTGATTAGTTTTGAACCTGAATGAATTTATCTGACGTTCGTGAAAAAAAAATACTGATTTCTTGCTTAAATTGGGGCATGGGTCATGTTTCACGTTGCATTGGGTTGATTCAAAAATTGGAAAAACAAGGAAATACCTGTGTTGTTGCAGGAAATGAAGCTCAATTAGCAGTTTTCAAAACATATTTCCCTCTGATTGAAACAATAAATCACGATGGATACCCCTTTAATTTCTCCAATGAAATCTCTTTTTTTCAATCATTATGGAAACAAAAAAACAAAATAGTTCAATTTATTAAAACCGAAAAAAAGGTTGTACAAAACATCGTCATTGAAAATAAAATAGAATTAGTCATTTCAGACCACCGTTATGGTTTTGTGACAAAGGCTTGTCCGTGCATTTTTCTTACTCACCAATTAAATCCTAAATTGAAAGGACTAAGCAAACTATTCATTTTTTTTCACAATTATTGGATGAATCAATTTGATTTCACCTGGATTGTAGATGACCTAACCATTAATTTAGCCGGAGATTTATCGAAATCAACTAAGCGGCCAAGAACCTACTACATTGGATTGTTGTCTCGATTTGAAAATGAACCGAATATTTTAAACTTAAAAAAACAAAATGCCTTATTACTCCTAAGCGGTCCTGGCGTACATCATGATTTTTTACTCAATTGCTTTATTTCGAACTGCCAAGAAAACCAACAGAAAATTATCCTAGGTAGCACAATTGCAATTAATTCACTTCAAGTAGAAAATCAAACAATAGAAAAGATAGGAACCAATGACTGGAAAGTACTTGATGACTATTTATTGGAATCTGCTCATGTTTATTCATTCTCAGGTTACTCGACTCTAATGGATCTTTACTTTCTGAAGTGCCAAAAACACTTGTTTCCTTGCCCTAATCAGTGGGAACAAATCTATTTATCCGAAATACACGAAGACATTTCATGAAGCAAATTTTCACATTTAACTCTTTTAGCTTAATTTCGTGACTCCATGAAAAAAATCATGCTTTATTCTATTTTGATTGGATTAGTCGCTTTGACTTCCTGTAAAGAGATGGAAAAAAAGAAAGTGAAACAAAAGACCACTTGGATTGACTCAGAAAAAGACGATCACAGTTATGCCAATGTTACACAAGTTAGAACAAGCCATTTACACCTTGATTTAGATGTCAATTTCAAAAATAAAACGATCTACGGAGTGGCTCGCCACACTCTCGAAAAGCATACTTCTGACACCATAATTTTTGATGTAAAACACCTTCAAATTCAAAAAATAACCCTAGGAAAAAAAGGATCGGAAGTAGAATCAGAATTCGTTATTGGTCCTTGGGACAAAGACTCTATTTTGGGGCAACCGTTGATTGTGGTAATCAAAAAATCGACACAATTTGTCAATATTTATTACCAAACTACCTCCCGGACAGAAGCCATTGATTGGCTGGATCCTGTTCAAACAGAAGGAAAAATCCATCCGTTTCTGTACACTCAAGGTCAACCAATTCTTACGCGCACCTGGATTCCTTTGCAAGATTCACAGCTAAATCGCTTTTCCTACAGTGCGGATGTAACAGTTCCAACAGAATTAATGGCAGTCATGAGTGCTGAAAATCCGATTAAAAAGAATGATAAAGGAAAGTATCATTTTGAGATGAAACAAGCAATTCCAAGCTACTTAATTGCACTTTCTGTTGGAAATATAGATTATGCTCCGATTTCCAATAAATGCGGGGTTTATGCTGAACCCGAATTGCTTTCTGCTGCAAAAAAAGAATTTGAGGATTTACCAAAAATGATTTCAGTTGCAGAGAAATTATATGGACCGTACCGATGGGGAAAATATGATTTATTGGTGCTACCCTATTCATTTCCATACGGTGGAATGGAAAACCCGTGTTTAACCTTTGTTAATCCAACTATCATTGCTGGGGACAAGAGTTTAGTTTCGGTGATAGCACATGAACTAGCTCATTCATGGTCGGGTAATTTAGTTACAAATCGCACGTGGAATGACTTTTGGCTCAATGAAGGGTTTACCGTCTATTTCGAGCACAGAATCATGGAAGAAATAGCAGATTCAGAATATGTTGAAATGCTTGCTTTGATTGAGCTTGGCGAATTAAAAAACGAATTAAAACAATTTAAGAAAGAAAATCGATTGGCTGATACACACCTGAAACTTGATCTTAAAAATCGAAATCCCGGAGATGGATTAACTCAAGTAGCCTATATAAAAGGTGCATTCTTTTTAAAAACACTTGAACAAACTGTTGGAAGAGAAAAAATGGATGTTTTCTTAACTAATTATTTCAACACATTTGCATTTCAAACCATTAGTACTGAAAAATTTATTGAATATTTAAACAATGAATTACTTGATCCGAATCAAATTAAATTTAATACTGATGAATGGGTATATCAACCAGGCATTCCTCAAAACTGCCTAAAAATTCAATCGAAAAAATTCAAGCACATGCAACAACTTGCCAAAGATTTCGCAGCAGGGGGTGATATTTTCGAACCCACAACAACCTATGAACAAATACCAAAATCCTGGCGCAAAAAACGTGTCACCAAGCAAATTCAGCGTTCTGATTACTCCACCCAAGAATGGATAGAATTCATTCGATCACTCCCCATGTTTATGGATCCAGAAAAACTTGCATTAGCGGATGCTTACATGAATTTCTCTCGCTGGGGCAATGCAGAAGTAATGACAGAGTGGTATTTACTTTCCATACGCAGTGACTACAAGCCCGCATTTTTACCGATGGAACAATTCATCACAAAAGTGGGTAGAAGAAAGTACTTGTTACCTATTTATTCTGAATTAAATAAAACTCCGGATCACAGACTTTTAGGATTGTCCATATTTGAAACAGCAAAACAAAACTATCATTTCATTTCTCGAAACTCAGTATCAGAACTTTTTGGTTTGTAAACTATTGAGTGTAGATAAATATTTTTAATTTTACATTCAGACTAGAGTTAAAGTACTTAACTTCGTTGCGTTTCAAAAGTTAAACTACACATATGAATTTCATTGTTTCCAGTAACACCCTATTACGACATCTACAAAGTATTTCAGGTGTACTAAGTACAAACAGCAGTTTGCCAATTTTAGATAATTTCTTGTTTGAAATTATTGACAACCAATTAACAGTTCTTGCATCGGATTTAGAAACGACCATGATGACTTCTTTAGAAGTTCAAATGGAAGAAGCGGGTAAAATTGCGATACCGGCTAAACTATTACTTGATGTTCTTAAAAATTTACCCGACCAACCCTGTTCATTTAGAGTTAATGCTGATTTCGGAATTGAAATAGGATATGATAATGGTAATTCAAAAATGGTTGGTTTTAATGCTGAAGAGTATCCAAAATTACCTGTTTTAGAAAACAAAAGTTCAGTAAAGATTACAGGTGAAATATTATCAAGAGCGATCAACAAAACTATTTTCGCCACCGGAAACGATGAGTTACGACCTGTTATGAGCGGTGTTTACTGTCAATTTTCTGAACAAGAAATTACTTTCGTTGCTACAGATGCTCATAAATTGGTGCGCTATGCGCGAAAAGATTTTGCTGCTGATGGAAATGCTTCATTTATTCTACCTAAAAAACCGTTGAACTTATTGAAATCCAATGTGCGCGGTGATGAAGAATTAATCATTGAGTTCAATACTGCCAATGCTATATTCACATTCAATGATATAACATTAATCTGTAGATTAATCGATGGGAAATATCCAAACTATGAAGCGGTTATTCCAAAAGAAAATCCAAATGTTTTAACCATTGATAGACAACAATTTTTAAGCTCAATTAAACGCGTTTCTATATTCTCGAATAAAACAACGCATCAAATCAAACTAAAAATTACGGGATCTGAATTGTTGCTTTCTGCTGAAGACTTAGATTTCTCAAATGCCGCAAGTGAACGACTTACATGTCAATATGATGGCGATGATATGGAAATTGGTTTTAATTCTCGTTTTCTAATGGATATGTTGAGTAACTTAGATACAACAGAGATTCGTTTAGCAATGAGCATCCCAAGTCGAGCGGGTTTACTGATGCCTAATTTACCAGAAAACCAAGAGGAAGACATTCTTATGTTGGTAATGCCCGTGATGTTGAATCGATAAATTCAATACAAAGGTCACAACCATTTTATGACATCTTCATCGAAAAAAAATATCCGCAACCTAAGTTTGGTTGACCTTCAAGAATATTTACTTTCAATTGAACAGAAATCTTTCAGAGCAAAACAAATCTATGAATGGCTTTGGAAGAAAAACGCACAATCTTTTGTGGAAATGTCAAATCTACCGGTTAATTTTAGAGAACTATTAACTGCTGAATTTTACATCGACCACATCCAACTTTCGGACAAACAAATAAGTAAGGATGGAACGGTTAAATGTGCTTTCTCAATTGGGGAGTCACAAGTCATTGAAGGTGTATTAATTCCCACAAAATCGAGATCTACAGCTTGTATTTCCTCTCAGGTAGGTTGTAGTTTATCTTGTACTTTTTGCGCTACAGGTAGGCTGAAATTATTACGTAATCTATCAGCGGGCGAAATTGTTGATCAAGTAGTCTATTTAAACGAAGAATCACTTAAAAATCATGGCAGAGGATTAAGTAATATCGTTTATATGGGAATGGGTGAACCTTTATTAAACTATAAAAATGTCCTAAAATCAACAGAACTCCTTTGTTCTGAAGAGGGATTAGGAATTTCACCTAGACGAATTACCGTCTCAACAGCAGGAATTGCAAAAATGATAAAAAAACTTGGAGATGATGATGTTAAATTTAATTTAGCCCTATCTCTTCATGCAGCGAATGATTCAAAAAGAGATAAAATAATGGAAATCAATGTATCCAATAATTTAGCTGAATTATCGGAGGCGCTGACCTATTTCTATGAAAAAACAGGCAGTAGAATAACGTTTGAATATATTATTTTGAAAGATTTTAATGACCAGCCAGAGGATGCTTTTGAATTGGCTGCCTTTGCAAAATGTGTTCCTTGTAAGATCAATATTATAGAATATAACCCAATTGATGATGGCATCTTTCAACAAGCATCTATTGATAAAGTAAACGCTTTTGCCTCTATATTGGAGAGTAAAAATATGATAGTCAATATTCGAAGAAGTCGAGGAAAGGACATTGATGCAGCTTGTGGACAGTTGGCTAATAAAAATAAAACCGCTGCTATTGAGGGCAGGATTTTAAAATAAGAGTAAATCAGTAAATAAAAAATCACTCGGTTAAACTGCTGTCGGATTCACAAAACTCTTTGTACATTTGTAAGGAACATGGAAGATTCATTTGATTACCGCGAGGAGGCAGAAAGTAATGGTGAACAAGACTACGACAAAGTCCTTCGACCAAAATATTTAACCGATTTTTCGGGACAGGATCCCATTGTTCAAAATTTATCAATTTTTGTTCAAGCTGCTAAATTAAGGAATGAGCCACTTGATCACGTGCTATTGCATGGCCCTCCGGGTCTTGGAAAAACAACCTTAGCGCATATAATTGCAAATGAACTAGGTGTTGGTTTTAAAGTAACGAGTGGTCCTGTACTTGATAAACCGGGAGATTTAGCTGGACTTTTAACCAACCTTGGAGAAGGTGATGTGCTGTTTATCGATGAAATACACCGTTTAAGCCCTGTGGTCGAAGAATATTTATATTCTGCCATGGAAGATTACGTAATTGATATATTAATTGACTCTGGGGCGAATGCACGGAGTATTCAAATCAACTTAAATCCATTTACGTTAATAGGAGCCACAACTCGATCGGGTTTATTGACCTCTCCCCTACGCGCCCGTTTTGGTATAAATTCAAGGTTAGAATATTACGATTCAAAAACACTCACATTAATTATTGAGCGATCTGCAAGCCTTTTAGGTATTGCGATAGATGAAGATGCAGCCTATAAAATAGCAAGTCGTAGCAGAGGTACTCCTCGCATTGGTAATGCCTTATTGAGAAGAGTACGAGATTTTGCACAAATCAAAGGTTCCGGTAGAATTGATGATGAAATTACTGAATATGCCTTAAACGCGCTCAATGTTGATGCAAATGGCTTAGATGAAATGGATATTCGAATCTTAAAAGTGATTATTGAGAAATTCAGTGGTGGACCAGTTGGTTTGACAACAATTGCCACAGCAATTGGAGAGAATGCAGGTACGTTGGAAGAAGTATACGAACCTTTTTTAATTCAAGAAGGGTTTTTGATGAGAACCCCACGTGGAAGAAAAGCGACTGATAAGGCATTTAAACATTTAGGCAAAGACTTAGGTTGGTCACAAGGTGGTTTATTTTAAATGAATGCTAAGAAAATCATCACCAATAAAGCTCATGAATTGGGTTTCTTTTCGTGTGGTTATTCCAAAGCTACATTTCTTGAAGAGGAAGCTCCTCTCTTAGAGCAATGGCTATCGCTCAATTATAATGGTAAAATGGGCTACATGGCTAATCATTTTGATAAGCGATTGGATCCGAGATTATTGGTTGATGGTGCAAAAACAATCGTTTCCTTGCTTTTCAATTATTTTCCGGAAGAAAAACAAAATGAAAGTGCCCCCAAAATTGCCAAATATGCCTACGGTGAGGACTATCATTATGTTATCAAAGACAAACTAAATGAGTTATTGGATTATCTGCGTGAAAAAATTGGTGAGGTAAATGGACGGGTTTTTGTTGATTCGGCACCAGTAATGGACAAAGCCTGGGCAAAAAAATCAGGATTGGGATGGATAGGAAAAAACAGCAATTTAATTCAACCCAAAACGGGAAGCTTTTTCTTTATTGCTGAATTAATAATTGATCTTGAAATTGAACCGGATGGCCCAATGAAAGATTATTGTGGTACTTGCACTAGGTGTATTGATTCCTGTCCAACAGTGGCTATTGTGCAACCCTATGTCGTTGATGGATCGAAATGTATTTCTTACCTTACAATTGAACTCAAAGACCAGCTAATCCCGCAAGAATTCTCAGGAAAAATGGATCAATGGATGTTTGGTTGTGATATTTGTCAAGACGTCTGTCCATGGAACAGATTCTCCAAAATCACCCATGAAAAACGATTCAAACCAAATCCTCTTTTATTAGAACTAAAAACGAATGAATGGCAGGAATTAAACGAAGAAGTATTCGAAAAACTCTTTAAATTAAGTGCTGTAAAACGAACAAAATTCGAAGGATTAAAGCGCAATATTCAATTCCTTAAATAAGGTGGAATTATTTTTTGCCAATTTCAGATTCACGCACGGAAAAAGACACATCCAAAACATTATCTAACTGATTTTCTTCTGTCGCTAAATTTAATTCGAACGTATATTTGCCAATGAGTGGTAATTTCCTTTTGGAAAATTTTATATAATGCTCAACTGAACTTCCCGTTTTATTACCTAACCAACGACCAGTTTCATCCGCAATTCGAACCTGCAAGGCCTCTTTAGATGGCTTCCCTTTGGGTGCTGTTGAATCAAATAGAGCCACATATTACTATATGCATAGGATGTTGTGGTGCGAATTACAAATACAAAATCATATAGTTTTGTTGAATCTTTTATTTCAACGGTGAAGTTTGGTTTGTTGGTCTTTTTCCATGTTTCATTATCAAATTCATAAGACTGATTCACAATCGAATTATCTCCACAAGAAAATAACAAAATTAAGGGTAGACAACAAATCAAAAACTTCATAAACTATAATTTAGGAGGTTGTTTTGATTGATTTTGTTGCGAATTAATAGGCCTTGACGAATTATTATTTCCTTTAGGTTGATTGGATTGATTTTGCTGATTTGACCTGTTACCGTTGTTGTTTCCGGTAGGTGCTCCACCCTGACCTTGTGGTCTTTTCTTTTTATTCTTTTTATTGAAAGAGTTTTCAAAACGATTCAGACTATCTTGTCCAACCACATTTTCGTAACTTGGTTCATCTGTTTTTACATTGGACTCCTTCAGAATTGTAAAATCTTTCAAGTCTTTTGGAGTTTTTCCGTCTTTATTCAATTTTATAACTTCCTTCACTTTGTCAGGATCTAAGGCAATCAATCCCATTTCTCCTTCAGTTGCATACCACATTTGACGTTTAAAAACATCTGTTTTTATATGAAAAGCGACCCCTTTTTCGGTCTTTAGTCGTATATCAGACCTTGGAAACTCTTTGATTGTATCCAAGTACATGTCTAATTCAAAATTCAAGCAACATTTCAATTTACCACACTGTCCAGCTAATTTTTGAGGATTTAAGGAAAGTTGTTGATACCGTGCTGCTGATGTTGATACTGTTCTGAAATCCGTTAACCAAGTTGAACAACACAATTCTCTACCACACGAACCAATTCCACCTAAACGGGATGCTTCTTGCCTGGATCCAATTTGGCGCATTTCGATACGGATTTTGAATTTATCCGCCATATCCTTTATCAATTGTCTAAAATCAACTCTTCCTTCCGCTGTATAATAAAATGTTGCTTTGGATAAATCTGCTTGATATTCTACATCAGAAATTTTCATTTCCAATTTTAAATTAACAGCCAAAGAACGGGCTTGATACATGACATCTTTTTCCAATGTTCTTCCTTGTATCCATTTATCTATTTCTTCTTGATTCGCAATTCGCAAGACTTTTTTGGCCTCGTAAGGTTTAATGTCTGGTGCTTTCTTTCGAATTTGTACTCTGACCAATTCACCCACAACAGAAACAACACCAACATCATATCCTGGAGAGGTTTCGACAATAACAACATCTCCCACTTGAAGTGAAATTCCATTTTGATTCCGGTAAAACCCCTTGCGGCTATTTTTAAAACGAATTTCTACCATATCATAGGTAGATTGCCCATCAGGAAGCGACATATTGCCTAACCAATCGTAAACATCCAATTTGTTGCACCCACCTGAGCTGCATGTACCATTATTCTTACACCCTTTCGGCGTACCTCCCCCACTTGAACACGATGAACAACCCATACCTTTTTAATTATTGTAAATATAACAATTTATTGAATTCTCGGCAGCGAAATAAAATCGAAATTATTTATTATTCCACTGAGTCATTGCTAGGCCTAAACCAATTATAGAAAACGATTTAATTGCCTCGCTTGCTACCTCAATTCTTTCGGATAATTCATTTTGCTCTTCCATTTTCCATTTACCTAACACATAATCCGATTGTTTGCCCGGAGAAAAATCATTTCCCACGCCAAATCTTAAACGGGCGTATTCTTGAGAATTCAATATGGCCTGTATATCCTTTAATCCGTTATGACCGCCATCACTCCCTTTTCCCTTCATACGAATTTTACCAAAAGGCAAAGAGATATCGTCCGCAATGACAAGTATGTTTTCTCGCTGTATTTTCTCTGTTTGCATCCAATAGTTTACTGATTTCCCACTTAAATTCATGTAAGTAGTTGGTTTGATAACGATTAATATCCTACCTTTTATTTTCACTTCCGCCCGTTCTGCTAATTTGGAAATTGCAAATGAACCGCCAAGTTCAGCTACTAATTTTTCAACAACCTTAAAACCGATATTATGACGTGTTTCACTATATTCAGCGCCTGGATTCCCTAATCCTACAATTAAAAACTTCATACTCCTTCAATCTGACTAAATTCCGGAAATAAAGTTACTATTCCCATTTCATTAGCGGGACAAACGCCACGTTCGGTAATCAAACCTGTAATATATTTAGAGGGAGTTACATCAAATCCATAATTACTGGCTGAAGTAGTTTCCGGACAAATCAAAACAGAATCTAGTTGACCATCTGACCGTTTACCCGTAATGTATTTCACTTCATTTTGATCTCTTTCTTCAATTGTAATTTCTGTAAGTCCATCACGAATAGTCATATCTAATGTAGTGGAAGGGAGCGCCACGTAGAATGGTACGTTATTGTCATTTGCCGCTAAGGCTTTTAAATACGTTCCTATTTTATTGGCAACATCACCATTTCGGGTTGTTCGATCCGTACCAACTAGCACTAAATCAACCATGCCATGTTGCATTAAATGTCCTCCGGCATTATCAACAATCAGTGTATGTGGAATTCCATGTTTAGTTAGTTCATAAGCAGTAAGGTTTGAACCCTGATTCCTAGGTCGAGTTTCATCCACCCAAACATGAACTTTAATCCCTTTATTGTGCGCCTGATAAATGGGTGAAGTTACCGTCCCCCATTCAATACAGCCCAACATACCAGCATTACAATGAGTTAATATTTGTACGGGCTCGTTCATTTTTTTTGAAGCAATTTCTTCAATAATTGGCAAACCATGAACTCCAATCATCCTACAAATTTCTATATCTTCTTCCACTATTTGTGCCGCCATATCCCAGGATGTTGACAAAAAATCAGCTGAATTATCAAGTGCTGACCTCATTTTGTCCAAGGCCCAAAATAAATTAACAGCCGTGGGACGAGATGCACGAAGATCAGAAAATGCTTGATCTAAAAAATCACCCTCTCTTTCATATTCAATCAACTCGCGTACAGCCAAATAAATACCATAAGCTGCAGTAGCACCAATAAGAGGAGCACCACGAACGGTCATGTTTTTTATAGCTATTTCTGCGTCCTTGTAGGTACGTAATTTCATTATTTCCAATGAATGGGGTAGTTTACGTTGATCAATTATTTCAACAAATCTATCTTCAGTTGTCCAAATGGTACGAAAAGGGCGCATAAATATAATTTTAGGCTACAAAATTAAGTAAAAGGATTCATTTTTTTAGTTGGTAACTGGATACAACGATTTCAATTACCATAAAACTCCACCAAAATTTAAAAAATTTCAATTCATGCTAGAAGAACGTAAATAGTTTACGTACAAGTGCATGCATCTTTGTCAAAAATAGATCAAAATGGAAACAAAAAGAAATTTAATTAATCGTATCGAATTCAATTCATTTGAGAATGAAATTCATATAAGTTCTTTAGTAAAAGCAGGTAATCTTTCATTTGAAACAGTGGTAATCTTATCTTCTAATTGGTTTAATCCTATTTTACTATTTCTTCAAAAAGAAAATCCAACTGTATTATTGGACGAGAACATTGAGCGCATATCATTTCCTGACGGGAGTACTCAATATTGTGTCCATACAAATTCTTTAATTGAGAAAAATATTTGCTGGGAGAATTTTCTAGGCTCTGATATTCAACCGAAACGAATTAGGGCTTAAAGTTTTCTTGCAACCTCAACTTCTTCGAATGCTTCAACGATATCTCCAATTTTAATATCATTAAATTTATCGATATTCAGACCACATTCATAATTATTTTTGACTTCACGCACGTCATCTTTGAAGCGTTTCAATGAACCTAGAACGCCGGTATGAACTACAATTCCATCACGAATCACACGAATTTTAGACGAACGTTTGATTGTACCGTCCATAACATAACAACCCGCGATAGTTCCCACTTTCGTTATATCAAAAGTTTCACGAATCTCAGCAGATCCAACAATTTTCTCTTCGATATCTGGAGACAACATACCTTCCATCGCTGCTTTGATTTCTTCAATAGCTTTATAGATAATTGAATACAGGCGAATATCAATTTGTTCGTTCTCTGCCATTTTACGTGCTGTAACAGTTGGTCGAACTTGGAATCCAATGATAATCGCATCGGACGCAGAAGCAAGATTGACATCGGCCTCAGAAATTGCTCCAACTCCTTTGTGAATGATTTTCACTTGAATTTCTTCGGTTGACAATTTCAACAAAGCATCGGATAAGGCCTCAATGGAACCATCCACATCTCCTTTCACAATAACATTTAATTCTTTGAAATCACCAATTGCCAAACGACGACCAATTTCATCTAAGGTGATATGTTTTGTTGTGCGTAGTCCTTGTTCTCTGTATAATTGTTCTCTTTTGGTTGCAATTGTTTTTGCCTCTTTTTCATCATCCATGATGTTGAATTTGTCCCCCGCACTTGGAGCACCACTGATACCCAAAATAGAGACTGGACGAGAAGGACCGGCTTCTTTAACGGACAAACCATGTTCATCATGCATTGCACGCACTTTACCATAATATCGTCCAACTAAAATAACATCTCCAACCTTCATTGTTCCTGATTCAACCAATAAATTGGTAACAAAACCTTTCCCTTTATCCAAGGAAGATTCTATAACTGTTCCGACTGCATTTTTATCTGGATTCGCTTTTAAATCAAGTATTTCGGCTTCCAATAACACCTTATCAAGAAGTGCATCGATGTTTAAATTTTGCCTTGCTGAAATTTCTTGAACTTGATATTTTCCACCCCAATCTTCTACTAAAATATTCATAGCAGAAAGTTGTTCACGAATTTTATCTGGATTAGCACCTGGCTTATCTATTTTATTGATTGCAAAAACCATTGGTACACCAGCAGCTTGAGCATGAGAAATCGCTTCTTTTGTTTGAGGCATTACATCATCATCTGCAGCCACGATAATAATTGCGACATCAGTAACTTGTGCACCACGAGCCCGCATCGCAGTAAAGGCTTCGTGTCCCGGTGTATCTAGGAAAGTCATTTTACGACCATCCTTAATTGTTACCGAATATGCCCCGATATGCTGAGTGATACCACCGGCTTCACCTTCTGTTACGTTCGCGTTTCTAATTTTATCTAATAAGGAAGTTTTACCATGATCGACATGTCCCATAACCGTTATGATCGGAGGACGTTCAATTAATTGATCTTCAGTGTCTTCCACCACTTTGATAGATTCTGCAATTTCGGCACTCACAAATTGTGTTTCGTAACCAAATTCATCTGCAATAATCTGTATGGTTTCAGCGTCTATTCGTTGATTAATGGACGCAAAAATGCCCAATGACATACAGGCTGAAATTACCTGTGTTGACTGAATATTCATCATTGATGCCAATTCAGAAACGGTTACAAATTCGGTGATTTTCAGGATTTTATCTTCCATTTCAGCGGCAGCCATTTCTTCTTGGCGACGTTGAGAAACGATATCTCTTTTTGCTCTACGATTTTTTGAAGCCTTAGACTTACCACCTTGATTGGATAACCGCGCTAATGTATCCTTAATTTCTTTTTGGATATCAACTACTTTAATTTCTTGTTTTTCAACTTTACCTTTCAGAGGTTCCTTTGTAAAACCACCTGGTTTTGGGGCGCTCGGAGAAGGTGTTTCAATCTTCTTAATTCGTTTACGTTTGCGACGGAGCTCCTCTGCCGATTTATTATTATTATTATTATTGTTATTGTTAGTTGTTTTAGGTCTTTCGACAGGTAATTCAATTTTCCCTAAAACAACAGGCCCTGTTAGTATTTTACGTTCAACACGTATCGTTTCAATTTCTATTGGTTGATCCTCTTTTGGAACCTCCACAACTTTAACCTCTGGTAAAATAATTACAACAGGTTCCGGTTTAGTTTCCTGCACAACTGGCTGCGGAGTTGGTTCCACTTTTTTCTTATCCGGTCGTGTTTTTAGATTAAGGGCATCTAAATCAATTTTACCCACAACATTAATTCCTGAGTTTGATTCAACTGGGGCAGGTTTAACTTCAACAGGTTCGAGAACAGATCGTTTAATCTCTTCTACATTTATCGGTGTTTCATCTTCTTCATCTATCTCTTCCTCTATCGCCTCTCGTTTTACTTCAATTTCTCGTGAATCTTTTAAACTTAAAGTTTCACGTTTTTCGCGAGATACAATCGTATTTTTTGATTGTTCTTTCAAATCAACATCTGCTGAAAATTCGCCTCGCAATAAATCCATTTGATCCTCTTCCAATTTTGTATTTGGGTTAGAATCAATTTTCATCCCTTTAGACTCCAAAAACTCTACAAGTGTTGAAACACCTACATTAAGTTCACTCGCAGCTTTTCCTAAACGTATTGGTTTACCAGCCATAATTTTTAACTCTTCTTTGTTATAGTCTTAGTTCAATAGATCTACTTATTCAAATTCAGATCGTAAAATTCGAATTACTTCTTCAACTGTTTCATTCTCTAGATCAGTACGTTGAACAAGATCCTCAACACCCATTTCAATCACTGATTTCGCTGTATCACAACCAATTGCTTTCAATTCATCTAAAATCCAGCTATCTATTTCATCAGCAAACTCTTCTAAATCAACATCTTCAATATCCACTTCACCGTCTCTATAAACATCTAATTCATATCCGCTTAATCTACCAGCCAATTTAATATTGTTCCCACCTTTTCCAATGGCCAATGAAACTTGATCAGGCTTTAAGAAAACTTTCGCTCGTTTATCACTTTCGTTTAATTCGATTGAAGTAATTTTTGCCGGAGATAATGCACGTTGAATCAATAATTGAACGTTCGTCGTAAAGTTGATTACATCAATGTTTTCATTTCTTAATTCACGAACAATCCCGTGAATTCTCGAGCCTTTCATACCCACACAAGCACCAACTGGATCGACACGATCATCATAAGATTCAACAGCAACTTTTGCGCGCTCCCCTGGTTCTCGAACAATTCGTTTAATCGTAATTAATCCGTCAAATACCTCAGGAACCTCCAATTCAAATAAGCGCTCTAAAAATTCAGGAGCCGTTCTAGACAATATAATCACTGGTGTTGAATTTCGCATGTCAACTTTAGCGACAACCGCTCGTACACTTTCTCCTTTTTTGAAATAATCAGATGGAATTTGTTCCGATTTAGGTAAAATTAATTCATTTCCTTCATCATCCAAAACCAAGATTTCTTTTTTCCATACTTGATAAACTTCACCGGTGATAATTTCACCAACACGCTCTTTGTATGCTTTATAAAGACTATCTTTCTCCAATTCCATGATTCGAGATATTAAATTTTGACGAAGAGAAAGAATACTTCTTCTTCCAAAATCGGCAAATTTAAATTCCTCTGTCACTTCTTCACCGATTTCAAAATCAGGTTCAATTTTGATGGCATCCGAGTAAGCCATTTCCGTATTTGGATCTTCCACCTCACCATCATCAACAATTTCTTTATTCAAGAAAATTTGCACATCCCCTTTATCAATATTTACAATGATATCAATATGTTTATCCGTATCGAATTTCTTTTTAAACATAGAACGAAACACATCCTCAAGGACATGTTGCATCGTTTGTTTATCAATATTCTTTGATTCTTTAAACTCTAAAAACGAGTCGGTCAATTCAGCATTATTCATAGCATCTAACGTTAATTGAATGAAATTACAATTTTTGTTTCTTTTATTTGATTAAATGGAAGCACAAATTCTTCCGTTAATGTCTCTTTTTTCTTAGTTCCTTCGATTTTTACGATTTTCTCGTTTTCTAATCGAATAAAATCTTGTTCAACCTGCACAAGTTGGCCTTCAATCTTCTTTCCTTCAGTTGTAACAATCTTCACACGCTTACCTTGGTGTTTTTTATATTGATTCCAATGAACCAAGGGCCGATCTAATCCCGCAGAGGAAACATTTAGTTCAAAATCTTCTTTTTCTCGATCCAAATTATGTTCAACATTCCTAGAGATAGACATGCATTCTTCTATAGAAACACGTCCTGAAATCTTATCAATCGAAACATGAATTACATTGGATGCACTGATTGTTAAATCTACCACGTAAAGATTTGCGTCCAATTCTTGGATGCGCTCATCAATGAATTTCAGTACTTTTTTCTTATCAATCATAGGTTAAAAAAAGAGGGGACTTTCGTCCCCTCGTTCATTCGCATTAAAATCCGTTACAAATTTATATTAATTCTAATGAAAAACCAAATAAAATTAGATTAATTTAGCCGCATTAATGAAAAAATGCTTTTAGAATTAGGAGACAAAATTATTTCGACACAAATTTTTGAGCAAAAATTCGTTTGTGATTTGAGTGCGTGCAAGGGTGCTTGTTGTATTGAAGGAGATGCTGGAGCCCCATTGAGTTGGAGCGAAGTGGAAATCATTCAAGCTGATCTAGAAAAAATCAAACCTTTTATGAGGCCGGAAGGAATTGAAGTTATTGAAAAAACAGATATTTATTATTTAGATGAGGAAGAAGAACCTGTAACTTCATTAGTCAATGAGCAAGAGTGTGTTTTTGTAAAGTTCGAAAATGGGATCGCAAAATGTTCCATAGAGGAAGCAAATAAACAGGGAGCTACGACATTTAAAAAACCCATTTCCTGTCATTTATACCCAATTCGATTGAAGAAATTCAACGACTACACGGCGATTAACTACGAAGAATGGAAGATTTGCAAACCTGCCTGTGCCTGCGGAGTATCACTTAATGTTCCGGTATACAAATTCCTCAAGGAACCATTAATCAGAGCTTTTGGATCTGATTTTTATACCGAATTGGAAAACGTAAGCAAGGAACTTTAATTCAGTGCACCTTCCAAATCTGCGATTAAATCATCTGCATCCTCTACTCCAACGCTCAATCTGATTAAGGAATCAACCACACCGCTTTGTTCTCTTATTTCTTTTGGGATTGATGCATGTGTCATTGTTGCAGGATGTCCAATTAAAGACTCCACACCTCCCAATGACTCTGCCAAAGCAAAAAGATGAACTTTTTTAACAATCTCTAATGCATCTTCTAGTTTATTCCCTTTCAGTGTAAATGAGATCATACCACCAAAACCTCGCATTTGTTTTTTTGCCACATCGTGATTCGGATGGGATTCAAATCCAGGCCAATAAACCTTGTCAATTTTGGAATGATTTTTTAAAAAATAAGCAACCTTTTCCCCATTCTCGCAATGTCTTTGCATTCGTAAGTGTAAGGTTTTAATTCCACGCAAAACGAGAAAAGAATCCATTGGACCGGTTACAGCACCCGATGAATTCTGAATGCGATACATTTCTTTAGCCACTTCATCATTGGATGTAACAAGTGCACCCATAACAACATCCGAGTGTCCTCCCAAATATTTTGTCACTGAATGCATAACGATATCCGCGCCTAAGTCTAACGGGGTTTGCAAATAAGGAGTAGCAAACGTATTATCAACACATAATAAGGCACCTGCTTTTTTAGAGATTCTCGACATCGCCTCAATATCCACGATATTCATCATTGGATTTGTTGGCGTTTCTACCCAGATAATTTTAGTGTTTTCATTTACATGCGCCTCTACTTCTGATGTATTTTGCATGTCAACAAAATGAAATTTAATCCCATATTTTTCAAAGATGGTTTTGAAAATTCGGTACGAACCTCCATATAAATCGTTGGTTGATATCACTTCATCACCCGGATTTAACATTTTTATCACGCAATCAATGGCGGCTAGTCCTGAACCGAAACAAGCACCAAACTTTCCATTTTCAATGGCCGCAATATTTTGTTCCAATGCATGCCTTGTTGGATTCAGCGTGCGCGAATATTCATACCCTTTGTGGTTACCGACTCCATCTTGCACATAAGTAGATGTTTGATAAATTGGAGTCATTATCGCTCCGGTAGCTGGATCAGGCTGAACACCTGCATGAATGGCTTTGGTTGCAAATTTCATTGAATTATTTTTTTAACAAAAGTAAAATTTCTTTTTAAGTCAATTGCAAATTATTTTGTAAATTCAATATTGAAATTATACAATCAAATGGAAAAGAATGAACTTGGCACTTGGGGAGAGGACTATGCATGTAGGTATTTAATTCAACATGGTTTTACTGTATTGAGTCGAAATTTTCGTTTCAAGAAATATGAAATCGATATTGTTGCAAAAAAGAACAATGAAATTGTTGTTGTCGAGGTAAAAACGAGACAAACGGCCGAAATTGGTGAACCCTGGCGCGCTGTAACTCGATCAAAACAAAAACAAATCATTCAAGTGGCGGATCATTATGTCAAACAAAACACCATTTCATTAAATACACGTTTTGATATTATTTCCATCGTTCATAACTCCTACAGAACTGAATTAGAACACATCACGCATGCGTTTTACCCTAGTTGGTAAGTCCACACTTTTCGTTATCTTTGCATAACTTAAAAAAAACCATAAATCATGAAATTTACTCATTTTCTATTAGTTCTATTTATCACTTCGATTGGATTTAGCCAATATGAAGTAAATTATGAAAACATCGGTAGTTTAAAACTGGGATCGACGGTTGCTGAGGTTTCAAAACTTTGTGGAAAAACACTCACAATTCCTGCAGATGAATTCAGCATTGAATTTGATATCACTATTTCGGGAACTGAATATCACATTACATTTCAGGAAGAAGAAGTAGACAAAGTTAAATATATGGCTTTGCACCGTATTTCTGTAAAAGACCCCAAATTCAAAACAAAGGAAGGCGCCAAAATAGGGATGACGAAATCCGAATTACTCAATTTATACAAGGATTTCTATAGTTTTGAAATGACCCGTTTTTTAGATACCGAGAATTTTGATTATCCTACCAATAAATTAATGTTCGTAATCGATAAAAAAAATAACAACGCAACAATTGATTTTGAAGACTTCTCTGAATTTCGAATTTTATTTTTAATTATTGACAACATTGTTAAAGAAATTCAAATTTTGGATGGATTTTTCATCTAACTAATTTCCCAATACAAAAATGATCAGACGCAAAACAGATTCGCAGAAAAAAACGACGGCATCCAATACAAAAAAACCGGATTTCAAAAAGCCAACGTTTTCTGCAAAAAAAGATAGTTCCGGAGAGAAAAATGTAAAACCGTCTACTGCGAAAAAAGATAGTACCGGAGAGAAAAATGTGAATGCGCGAGACAAGCGTAAGTACATTGAGTTTAAACAACGTGTTAAAAAAGGCGATCCTCTTCCCTCTTTTAATGAAGATGCCATTCGACTAAATAAATACCTATCCAATGCTGGAGTATGTTCTCGTAGAGAGGCAGATGTACTAATCCAAACAGGAGTTGTTACCGTAAATGGAGAAATCATCACTGAATTAGGTTATAAAATCAAACCTGATGATTCAGTTCAATATGACGGAGAGACAATCAATGCCGAAAAAAAACGATACGTTTTATTGAATAAACCTAAAGGATTCATCACCACAATGGACGATCCAAGAGGAAGAAAAACGGTAATGTCTTTAGTTAAAAAAGCATGTAGGGAACGTGTCTACCCGGTAGGTAGATTGGATAGAGAAACAACGGGTTTACTTTTGTTTACCAATGATGGTGACATGGCCAAAAAACTTACCCATCCGCGCTACAATGCTTCCAAGATTTATCACGTAGAAACAGACAAACCAATTAAAAGAGAAGATTTGGAGAAACTTGTTTCGGGAGTGGTTTTGGAAGATGGAAAAACAAATTGTGATAAAGCTAGCTTTATTGAAGGGGCAACTGAATACGAGGCTGGAGTTGAATTACACTCAGGAAAGAACCGCGTTGTTCGTCGTTTATTTGAGGCAATTGGATATAAAGTGATAAAACTAGATCGTGTTCAGTTTTCGAGCTTAACCAAAAAAGACTTGCCTCGTGGGATGTATAGACACCTAACAGAACAAGAAGTTGCATTTTTGAAAATGTCATCATGAAAATCTTTAGCATTTACCTCATACTACTATTCGTTGCATCTTGTGGGTTAAATTCCAAAAAGGATAGCGCATTAAAGTCTGCACATCCAAACATTAATTATTTTTACCCGTACGATAGCGTCCCTCGAATTTACTGTTACCGCAATATCGCCAGCGGACTGGATGAAGAATTCCATCGTATTTATGGCATAAAGGATTCAAAAGGAAATCACATTGTCGTTGAAAAATATGCCTCTACCGGTAGAATAATTGAGGCATTTAATTATAATTACGATTCTCTTAATGTAATTGATCACATGGTCGTTAATAGAAACAACCTAAAAACACAAGCTATCTTAGTGAAAACTAAACTTTTTCCATTTACGGATACTGAACAAACTTGGTTCGCTTCAAAATATGCTGGTCACATAGATTCTACGCTCATTTTAGATGAATTAAAGCGAAAGGTTCAAAAGAAAAATGTGGACTATCTCGTTATGGATGAGGAAAAAAGAAAAGCAATTTTCTACTCCGATTTTAGGCGTTTAACCATGATAAACATCTTCACCAAAAAAGAAACGGGTATTAGTACGGAAGGAGTATCTATTTTCGCTGAAGGGTTTGGATTAGTTGAGTTTTATTCTAAAAATAAAATAGCTCATTACAAACTTGAAAAGGTCTTAACTCAAAAAGAATGGAAAGAATTTTTACATCGTTAATTAAATCATTGCCCATTGCAATGTTATTGATTTTCTTGTCCAATTATGGGATTTCTCAAAAACTGTACAATAAAAGATACGTGAATAAACCTTCGGGAAACTACAAAAAAAAGGCTAAAAACTCAATGGCTGAAGGTGCCGCATTTGTATCTTGGGGGTATAACCGAACTGCCTATACTAAAAGCAATATAAATTTTGTAGGAACCGGATATAATTTCACTTTACGGGGAGTAAAAGCGGTCGATCGACCAAGCACAAAACTCAGTGAGTACATTAGCCCGGATAAAATTACGGTGCCGCAGTTTAATTTTAGAATTGGATATAATTTCGCAAATTATTGGAACCTTTCCATTGGATTTGATCATTTGAAATATGTGATGGTGCATGGTCAAGAGTATTTACTGGACGGCAAAATAAATTCAGGGGTGGATGCGAATTGGTCGGGAAGTTACGCGGATGAAATTGTGAAAACGGAAGAGACTAAATTTCATTACGAAAATACCAACGGACAAAATTACATTCGTGCGGAAATAACTCGTGTTCGAAACCTGGTAAGAAATAATCGCGATAATTTTACCTTATCTGGATTAATGGGTGCATCAACAGGTGTTATTTTATCCTTCAATGACTTTACTTTTGGTGGTAAAAAAGACGTTCAAACCGTTTCGCTTTCTGGACTTGGTTTATCTGCACATGGTGGACTACGATTAGAGTTTTTTAAACATTTCTTTTTACAAACCAATGTTTCATTAGGAGTACTAGCTCAAAACCACGTAAAAACAAGACCTGCTGATTACAGTGCCTACGCTAGACAAACTTTTGGTTATGTTGAAGGAAACGTGGTAATGGGCGCATTGTTTTATATACGCCCTACTAACAGTTGCGGCAGTTGCCCTTCATGGGATTAATTACTCCTTGCTTTTCAACTTGAAATCAATTTTGTAGTAGAATAATGGTAAAAACCCTAATTGATTGGTTTGAACATAAGGCTTATACCCTGGAGAAGTAACATCAACATTTGGATCTAAGGACGGGGAATAGGCTAAATTTAAAAGATTTTTTGTACTTAGAATGTTCACCAAATCTAACCCGATTTCATGAGTCACTTTATTGGTATTCATTCGCCAGCTTATTTTAAAATCAATTCGGAAATAATCTTTAAACTTTTGGTCATTAAAAGCTGAATCTTTGAAAATAATCTCTTTCTGTGCATCTGAAGTAGCAATATCAACTAATCCATATCGTTTACCTCCTGCACGAGTTATTTTAGTTCCAAATCCAAGAACGTGTTTAGCCCCTAATTTAAACTCTTTACCAACCAATAAATTAACAACATAATTGCCATTGTAAGAAGTGTTTCGCAATTTACCATCGCTACCCTTGTATTTTGAATCGTATAGTGTTCCAGAAAACAAAAAGAAAAACGATTTATCGAAGTACTTTTGAACGGTAAGCTCAAGTCCATAATTGTAGCCTGTCCCCGTATTTTTAAGTGAATCAGGAAAAACACGTGAAAACCCACTTCCGACATTTATCATGGAAAAAGAAGAGGGTGCAACTGTTACAGGAATATTGTAAAGACTTTGATAATAAGCCTCTGTTTTTATGCTAAACCCTTTATTAAAGTATTTTTCATAGCCTAATCCTGTGTGTAAACTCCGGCTAAAATCCATGTTTTTATTATTGAAAATTTTATTGCCCGCAGCGTCAAACTTGTGATACGTGTAGGTGTAATAGGGTTGAATTTGGCTATGCATTCCACCTCCACCAAAAATAGCTTGACCACCACCTAACTTATATTTAAAGCCAACACGAGGTTCAATAGGGCTTATGCTGTTGCTTAACGAGAAATATTGGGCATGGATACCGGCTGTTAAATCAAAATTATCGTTCGCTCTCAATTTCCATTGAGCAAAAGGTTGAACTAAAAGTGCTTTTCCTTGATAATCCCAACGAACAACAAAATTGTCGGGTGTATTTAAATCAACTAAAACAGAGTCAATTTGATTCATTGACATAAGGTCAAAGTTTACTCCCGCCTTCATTAAAAGTCTTTTATTAAATTTATGATTTATAGCGGTGTATCCTGAAATTTTAATGTTCCTAAATTGATAGGCCATCATGGGATAAACAGAGTCAAAAGTTATTGTTGTATCTGTTCCATTAACCTCAAATCGGCGATTGGATAAATAATCATGATTCGCATTTTGCTGCTCCAATGAAGCGGCTAATGTAGCTGAAATAAATGTTTTTTCATTGATTGATTTTTTGTAGTTGAATCCCGAAACATACATGCCAGTTCCAAAAAGCTGGTCTCGATCTCCTTCACCATACAAATCAGTTGAATATTCTTTCTTTTCTGAAATCAAGATGGAGATATTACTTTTCCCACCCATTCCAAAGAATGATAAATTTCCTCCTTTTTTCAATTGCCAATTGAATTTAAAGGCCCCATCTCCATATACGGGTATAGCATCTGTACCAATCGGAATACGAAGTTTTTCAAACAAGGATAGGGTTGAGTATCTTCCCATTACTAAGAAACTCGATTTTTTGTTCTTGCTCATTGGCCCCTCTGCTAAAAATTCAGTACCTAAAAAACCAAATTGGCCCGTAAATTCAAGCTGATTTTTATTTCCATTTCGCAATTTCAAATCAAAAATCCCTGAAGTACTATTACCGTACTCAGCAGGGAAAGCACTCATGAAAAAATCTGAATTCCCCAAAATCTTATTGTTCAAAATCGAAACAGGTCCACCTGAACTACCGGATATAGAAAAATGCGATGGGTTTGGAATATCAATACCCTCCACTCGGTAAACGATTCCCAATGGAGAATTCCCTCTAACAACTATATCATTTCGAGAGTCATCTGCCCCTTGAACTCCGGCAAAATTCGATGCCATACGAGCCGGATCCATTCTAGAACCTGGATACCGATTCGTTTCTTCTACGCTAAATTGCTGGGCGGACATCACTGCCATTTCATTTAATACTTCTCCTTTTTTGCGAGCAGTTACCACAATTTCTTGCTTTGTAATTATTGCTTCCATCAAGGGGATATTCAGAATTAATTCCTTACCGGAGTTTACCTCAATAGTAACTGTTTTAGCCTCATACGAATTGAGTTTGGCAACCAATTTATGTTTCCCGATTGGAATTTGTTTGAGCGTAAATTCACCCATTGCATCCGTCCCACCTATATAACGCGCATTGGTATCAGATGTCAACACTTGAACTCGAACTCCGGCCAGCGGATAATTGGTCTCGGCATCGTAAACCTTACCACTTATGGTTTGGGTTGGTTGAGCAAAACAAAGAAAAGTAGAAAGTGAGATAAAAACCGCTAATACTTGCTTCATAAACTAATTGTTAAAATTAGGACAAAGCTAATTTCTTTTCTAATTAACTGAACCAAAGGACACAAAAAGTAATCAACAGCGTATTATCAACTCTCCAAAACAAATAGAATCTTCGGAAATCCACTTGCAAAAACCTAAATAAATTCAATATTCTTATTAATTTCACGACTGATAGAAAACTTTACCTTATGGAATTACTGAAAAAAATTGCCCCGCACGCTATAGCTGTTCTAATTTTTGTTGCATTGTCTTGCATTTATTTTAGCCCCTTGTTCGACGGCTATTCATTAAAACAAAGTGATGTAAAACAATTCCAAGGAATGTCCAAGGAAATCGTAGATTATCGAATTCAAAATGGTTCAGAACCACTGTGGACCAATTCAATGTTCGGTGGAATGCCTGCCTATCAAGTTTCTGTTACACACGAATCTAATTTATTAGTTTTTGTTGATCGATTTTTAAAATTAGGTTTACCTATTCCCGTTGGTGTTTTATTTATATCCATGCTTGGTTTTTATATTTTCGGTCTTTGCCTAAGGCTTAGTCCATGGTTAAGTATCGTTGGGGCAATCGCCTTTGGTTTTTCATCATTTAATATTCTTTATATTGGAGCTGGACACATGACGAAAGTTAATGCAGTGGCCTATATGGCACCAGCATTGGGGGGTATGATTCTCGCTTTTCGGGGGAAATGGCTGGTTGGGTCGATTATTTTCGCCTTGTTTTTTGGACTGAACCTAACCTCCAATCACCTTCAAATTACGTATTATCTCGCCATTCTTTTGGGAGCAGTTGCCTTTAGTGAAACAATTCGATTACTAGTTGCGAAACAATTTATTGATTTAGGCAAAACACTTGGTGCTTTGGTCATTGCAGGAGTTATTGCTATTCTCCCTTCGTCTAGCAACTTACTTACCACTTATGAATATAGTAAATATACGACTCGAGGTGCAACCGATTTAACAATTGAACCCGATGGAAAAAAGAAAGATGTTTCAACACAAAAAGGATTGAATACAGATTATATTCTCGAATACAATTATGCGCCAGGAGAATTTCTTTCTGTTTTTATTCCGAATGCCAAAGGAGGTAAAGATGACTACATCGGGAATAACGAATCTGCAATGGAGAAAATAGATTCCGATTATGCTGATCAAGTTGGACAAAGTAGTCAATATTGGGGAGGACAACGCTTTAGTGGCGGCGCAATTTATATGGGTGCGATCATGTTCGCTTTGTTTCTTCTTGGTCTTATATTCGTGAAAGACACCCTAAAATGGCCTTTTCTAGCCTTGGGTTTTGTTATTCTATTTTTGGTTGGTAAAGAAAATTTTATGAATAATCTTTTCCTGAACCATTTCCCTATGTACAATAAGTTCCGAGATTCTAAAATGATCTTGGTGATTCTTCAAGTTATGATCCCAGGTCTCGGAATTCTCTTCTTAGATAGATTATTTAATAATGAATTAGACTATAGAATTTATAGAATTTATAGTAACGTAAAATTAGCTTTTCTTAATTACTTCAAATTCAAAGGGAGGGCAAGTAGAATTGAATTTTGGGATTTCGTTATTGGTTCATTTATCATATCAACATTATTATTAATTATTGGATTATTAAGTCATTCCTTTTTACTTACGTTTTTTTTCAATTTTATTATCATTATTCCATCTTTAGCTATAAGTTCTAGAAGAATGCATGATGTTGAAAAAAGCGGTTGGTTTTCTCTTATTCCTATTTATAGATTAATACTTGCTATACAAAAAGGTAATGAAATAGAAAATAAATTCGGAAAACGTACTTTAATTCAACAAATCACAGTTAAAAATATAAATAATTCAATATTAGCTTTTACTACTCTTGTTTTACTTTTTGGAGCAATCTTATATATATCCCCTTCCATATCAGGATCGTTTCTGAAGTCAGAAGAAATCAAACAGTTTAGTGATGCCGCAGGATCCGTAAAAGAAGCGGATAAGATTGAAATGATTAATGGAATAAAGTCAACATTAATTGATGCTCGAAAAGAAATTTTCAAAGCGGATATTGGAAGATCTTTCCTGTTTATTGGATTGGTAGGATTACTACTTTTCTTATTCTTGAAAAATAAAATTAAGCCTTTGTTCGTAATTACGGGGATAGCTGTTTTGGTATTAATTGACCAAATGTCGGTTAGTAAAAGATACCTGAATAATGAAGAAGGAGACATGGGATATTTAAGCTACGAGGAAAAACAAGCTGGTGGGCTTCCTTACTCGCCAGAAAATGGAGATAAATTTATTTTAGCAGCTGAGAAAAAATCGATTGCCAATTTCAGTTCCTTGAGTGCATCCTTTGCTCAGCAAATGAAATCGTATAATTTATATGAATCCATTGAAGATGATGCATCCTTGAAACAACTCGCTGATTATAGTATTCTTGGTTTGAATACGGATTATCGGGTATTTAATTTCAACAACCCTTTCAATGAGACATCGACAAGTTATTTTCATAAAAGCATTGGAGGTTATCACGGAGCTAAGTTAAAACGATACCAGGAAATGATTGATTTCTATATTGGAAATGAAATGCAAACCATTAATCGTTTGGTCAGTCAGGTAAAAATGGAAAAACTGCGCACACTTGATTCGTTAAAAATTGATAGTCAAGAGAAAGCCAAAGCAATTTTTGATACTATTTCAATTACGGGAATGTCTTTACCAGATAGTACTCCCATTTTGAATATGTTAAATACGAAATATATCCTTATGGATAAATCAAAAGCGCCCATTGTTAATAACCAAGCGAATGGAAATGCTTGGTTTGTATCTAAAGTGATTCTTGCCAACAATGCCAATGAGGAAATGAAAGCGTTGAAAGGATTTGATTCCAAGAATTCGGTGGTGGTGAACGGGAAAGAAACCAGTGGGTTTACTAATGAGCTAGGAAAACAAACTAAACAGCCAACGGATAAAATTGTGTTAACGAAATATGGAACAAACCAATTAACCTATAACTCGGATTCTAAAACTTCTTTACCGGCCGTATTTAGTGAAATTTGGTATCCAGAAGGTTGGAATTGCTATATTGATGGTAAAAAAACGGATAAGATTTTTAGGGCCAATTACATTTTACGAGGAGCAATTATTCCAGCTGGGAAGCACAAAATTGAATGGAAATTTGAACCTACTTCTTATGCAACTGGTGAATCATTATCCCTGTTTAGTTCAATCCTATTGCTATTGCTATTTGGTGGTGTTTCTTTTATTAGTTTAAGGCCAAAAAGGGAAGATGAATAAATTCAGGATTTACCAAAGAGCTCAATAAGGAATATACTATATAATCGATTGAAGAATTAATGCTTGATTTCATTCAAACCTTAAAAACAAGAAATGAGTCCCTATATTATTATGGTTTAGTATAATGTAATAGCCCTATTATATGGATTTTTGGCATTGTTTACTTTGATTCAGGCGTTGCAAGAGAAGCCATTTTTTAAATCAAAGGAAACTCAGAAGGAGCAAGTAAAAAGATAGATCAAAATTGAATCATCCATTGATACACCTTTTCTAAATTAAATTTAGCATTAAAACCTTTGGCGGCAACATCGCTATTTTGCTTAAAACCAATTATTTCATCTCTACTCATTGAATTGAGTGTATTTGCCAAACCCTGCGCCTCAAAATTAGGTGATACTTTTCCCAACTGGTGGGTCGAAACAATTTTCTCCATTTCGGGTGAAGGTCCTATAGCAATGGCTAACCGTGCTTGAATGAACTCAAAAAACTTGTTTGGTAACGCGTGCTTATTGTTGAAATTAGTGGGTTCCAATAGATATACCCCAATGTCGTACTGTGCGATAAAAGGAATTATTTCATCGGTGCTAACCGGAGGTATAAGTCGAACATTTTTTTTACCCCCAATCAAACTTTCCAATTCCTTTCGATAATCTTCTTTTCTAAAAACGAGCATGAGATCCAATTCAAATCGATCGTCCACAAATTCCATCATCGCAATCATGTTTTCAATTTTTCGTTGCGGTAAGGCTAACCCATGATGAATTAATCGAATTTTGCTACCCACCTTCATGGCATTCATATTTTCAAAGTAATCCGCTGCATTCGTTACAACCAATGGATTCAATCCAAAAACCTCCTGGTATTTTTGAGCAATCCCATCGCATACAGTCAACATTAAATCCGCCTTTGAAGCAAATTGCTTAATTAAAAAAGTTTTGTATCGTTTGAATAAGATTCTCCAACGGAAGCTATCTGCATTTTCTTCCGGAGAATATTCATGTGCATCAAAAATCACTTTAGCCCTACCCTTCATTTTTAATGCGATAGGCAAGGAATCCGCATCATTTGCCAAGACAAAATCTACGGTTAATGAACTCATAATTTGTTCGGTTTTCTTTATTTCTTTTAAATTCCAATAATAAGAAGAAAATAATCCCATTATCAATTTCGGGAGGCGTGCTGCCAATTTGATTTTATTAAATGGATGTGATACATCAAAATGTGTAATTCCCGAAATCTGAGAATCCGCAAATCCAATAGTAGTGATATCGTAATAGTGTTTGAAAAATTGAATTTCTCGTTTAACGCGAGGATCTTTATTCAAATCGGAATAAGAAATTATTACTAACTTTTGTTTTGACATGCGCTTAGTTTACTTTGCTGAATCGTTCCTTCATTTTCAAAAAATGGATTTCAAAATAATAGTAGCTGAGGTAACTAATCAATAGAGTCAATCCAATACTTAAGGGAATCAACAACCAAATAGTTGAATCAATCGGTAGAATCAGCAAGGCGATATTAATTCCAATAATGTGAGTTAGGTACAATCCATAGCTTATTTTTCCCAAATTTGAAAGTGCTTTTACCTTACCTATTTTGAAAAAGGAATTGGGAGAGAAATTTTGTTCCAACAACACAAAAGAGAAAAATAAGGCCGGTACAAGATGAAAAACATTTGGATATGCAGAGGAGTGCCCCACAAGTTTATGCTGAATAAAAATATAACCGAGCGAAAAAACATAGATTAGCAAGGTCCATCTTCTTTTCATTGATGTTAAAAATGCCACTAACTTTTCTTTCTGAAAAAAAGCTATATGCGCCAAGAGTCCGCCAATTGCTAGGTATTTGAAACAACTAATTAAATGGTAATCTCCCGCTTTAATGTGACTTCCAAGAAAAAAGAAATACAATTCTGATGCAATAATCAGCAATACAGTTCCTCCCACAAAAAAACGTGTTTTGGTTAACAGCCAGAAAATTAAAGGCCAAAGAATATAAAATTGTTCTTCCACACAGACACTCCAATGAACTCCTAAGGCATTCAAGGTAGGAAAACCATTATAAATATGATCGAAATTGGCCAAAAACAAGGAGTACAAGAAAGGGGAAGCATTCTCGGGTCCCATTGTCTTGAATAAAGGTAGAATTACAAAACCAATGAGTAGAGTCAAAAAATACAAGGGCCAAATGCGTAAAACGCGACGCAAATAAAAACTACCGATTGAAATGTATCCCTTCTTTTTTTTCTCAGCAAAGAGGAGGTAGGTAATTAAAAAACCGGAAAGAATGAAAAAGAAAATCACCCCCAATCGTCCTCCCACTCCACCAAAAGAAAAAATCGCTTTCAAAGCAAAAGCAAACGGTTCGTTGGGTTTAATTTGATAGGAAAGATGAGCAAAAATAACAGCAAAAGCGGCAATTGCTCTCCAACCGTCCAAATTTTCGAAATAAATTTTATTCGGTGATTCTTTCATTAAGCATTAAAGGTTAACCAATAATTGAGGCATGCCACCCGCCAAACCAATTTAGCAAATTTATTATTTCCTTTTTTAAAATCTGCTATCAAGGCCTCGGTCTTGCGCTTATCCAAAAATGATAGTAGGGAATAATCCAATTCTAATAGGTAGGATAAATGTCCTCTCAGCCAAAGTACTTCTCCAGGAGTTACAAATCCTTTTTTGTCTGTTCTCCATTGAATTTCCTTTGGAAGCACTCCATCCATCGCTTTACGTAAGGCATATTTTGTCCAACCTTTATTAATTTTCAATTGATCTGGAAACGAAAATAACAGTTCTACCAATCTATGATCTAAAAAGGGAACTCGACTTTCGATTGAATGAGCCATTGAATTTCGATCCTCATAATGCAACAATGTGGGTAATGACGAATAATTCATCAAAGCAAAATGAAATTCATTGAGTTTACTAGAATGATAGGCATCAAGTGATTTCCAATCGTTTTGTTGATTACCCAAAAAAGGCATATAATTTTTATACTCTACTTTGTAAATCGAATCCTCGCTCATGATCGAACTGAGTGTTGACTTTAACAGTACATTCGTTAGTTTTGAGCTACTTGCATCGTGTATTTGTTTGTAGAATTTAACCTCTTTCGATAGTTTACCCAATTGAAAATGTTTCATCCATTCTGCGTACAAGCGATAGTAAGAATGCATGTAACCTCCCATATAATCATCAGCTCCTTGTCCACTCAAAATTACTTTGATTCCTTTTTCCTTCGCAATTTTCATGACATAATATTGGGAAATTGGAGATGAACCGGAAAGAGGAAAATCCATTGAATAGGCTATCGATTCAAAATCTTGAGCTATTTCATTTTCTTCAGGCGAGTAATAATTCAAATGAAATTGATTTTTGTATTCACGTTCAATCGTTTGAATAAAAGGTCGTTCATCAAACCCTTTAGTTGAATCATAATAAATGGAAAAAGTTTCCAGATTTTCAGACAGTTTATTTTTCAACAATGAAGAAACAATACTAGAACTATCAATACCACCGCTCAAGGTTGCACCGATAGGAACATCGCTTCTTACATGCAATTGAAGTGAATTATCAAATAGTTCCTTGAATTGAAAAACTGCCTCATCGTCATTCAAAGAAAGCTGTTTGGACGGATAATCCCAAAACTTAGAGAGAGTTAGTTGGTCGTTTTTAAAAACTAAGTTATGCCCGGGTTCTAACGATTTAATAGTTTCAAAATACGTTTCATCTTTAAATCCTATCCAACCCAGCTGTAATCCTCTATTTACCTGGGATAAATTCAATGAATTACTAAATAATGGCGTAAGTTTCAGTGATTTTATTTCGGAAGAAAAATAAAAAGATTGAGCATTGGATTGATAATAAAATGGCTTTATGCCAAATCGATCTCGCGAGCAAAACAGACTATTATCATCCTGATTATATATGGAAAACGACCACATTCCAACAAATTGTCGCACGCAACTTTCACCATAAAAATCATAACTTTTCAAAATTACTTCGGTATCTGAAGCAGTTGAAAAGTGAACTCCTTTTTTTTGTAGCTCAGCCCTGATTTCTTTATAGTTGTATATTTCTCCGTTAAAAACAATCCAAAACTTACCGAAATTCATCGGTTGATTGGCTTCCGGATTTAGATCAATTATACTCAGTCTATTATGTCCAAAATAAACAGGATGTAATTCTTGAACACCGCTATAATCTGGTCCACGATGCAAGGTGGATGATACCATCCTCCGAATCAAGCTTGAATTTTCTTCTTGATTTTGATTAGATGTAAAAAACCCATGTATTCCGCACATAATTTAAGCTTGTATTAACTGCACAAATTCTTTCGCAAGGTTCTTTCTTGTGTATTTCAACATGGAGTTATCATACTCATTGTTGATATGGGTTGAAGCAAGTAACATAAAATCGAACATCTTTTCGGATTCATGTGAATCGACTACCGAAGAAAACACATATTCATTTACAATTTTTGCCGCATCTCCGTCAGTTGGACCAATCAGTAAAATGGGATTTCTGGTTGCTAAATACTCAAATAACTTTCCAGTTAATATTCCTTTATTGTCCGCTACTTCCGGAATAATTAATAACAAAATCGTAGATGTTAACATGAATTGTATAGCTGCGGCATGATCCACATATGGAATAAACTCAACCTGTTTCGTTAAATTCAGGTTTTCTACCTTGCTTTTTACTCCCACATGACAATTTCCCACAAACCTCAATTTCCATCCCTCTTCGTTGTGAACTAGGTTGGAAAATGCCTTTAAAAATCCATCTACCGGATATTGCTGTCCCAAATTACCCACATAACTAATAATTTTCGAATCTGTTTTTTCAGTCGAATCAATGTTTAAAAAATCTTTTTCATCATATCCATTTGGAATTACATGAAATTTTTTAGCTACAGATGGATATTTCACTGAAAACGATCGTTTTATTGCGTCACTAACGACCACCACTTGATCTGCACTTTCGAGGCAGAGCTTTTCCATTTTCGCATCCTGTTTTTCTGCCCATTTGGTTCTGAAAAGTTCTTTGTTGTAGAATATTTCGGTCCATGGATCGCGCAAATCGGCAATCCATTGAAGGGGAAATTCCTTCTTCAATCGCAATCCAATTAATTGAGTCGAATGCGGTGGGGATGTTGTAATAATGGTTTCAATGTTGAACTCTTTTATCAATTGCTTCGCTTTTTCAAACGCATATGGATTCCAGCCAATTCGAGCATCTGGCAAAAAGACATTTCCACGAATAAATCTAAAAAATTTGTCTAGCAAGCCTGATTTTTTCTCTCCTTCAAAACCACTTTGTGGAGCAGGCTTTCTTCGGATTTTTTGATAAACCTCCAATGGATTTTTAGCCTTCGTCCTGTAAACACGCATAGAATCTGACACTTCTAATCCTAATGTTGTATCTATGCTTGGATATGTTGCAAAATCCGGGTCAACTGTTAATACTATTGGCTCAATGCCAAATTCAGGTAAGTATTTTGAAAATTTTAGCCAGCGCTGAACACCACTTCCGCCACTGGGAGGCCAATAATACGTTATAACGAGGACTTTTTTCAAATCAATTTTGTTCGAATGGCATTTATTGCGGTCGCTAGTCCGGAAGCCTGTTTACCTCCTGCAGCTGCAAAAAATGGCTGTCCTCCTCCCCCACCTTGTATGTGGGATGAAACTTCACGAATAAATTGAGCAGCATTCCATTGGTTAGCTTCAACCAAATTTTCGGAAATAATCAAACTTAACCCACATTTTTCACCTTCCGTATTTCCAATAACACCAATAAAATCTGTAATTTCTGCTTTCAGTTGAAAAAGGATATCTTTCACCGAATTTGTATCTAAAGCAACAATTTCTCCTAAGAAATGAATATTTCCAATTGATATGATTTTAGCTTTTAATTCTGACTTAACGGTTTTCGCTTTTTCACGCTGAAAAGATTCAATCTCTTTGTTCAATTGTTGATTTTTGGCCAATAAATCCTCAATGGCTTTCGCCAAATCTTTGGGGTTTTTCAGCAATTCATTAATAGCATCTAATTTGGCTGCTTTTTCTTTAAAATAAGCTTCGGCACTAGGACCGGTAATTGCCTCTATTCGACGAACTCCTGCAGCAACAGCTGATTCAGATGAGATTTTAAAAAGCCCAATTTTTGACGTATTCGAAATATGAATTCCTCCGCACAATTCAACCGAATCACCAAATTTTATCACTCGGACATTATCCCCATACTTTTCTCCAAATAAAGCCATTGCGCCCAAAGATTTGGCTTCATCTATTGGTACGGCTCTTCGTTCGTCCAACTCAATGTTTTCATGAATCACTTTCGTTACAAGTCCTTCAATTTGTTCCATTTCCTCGTCAGTGATTTTAGCAAAATGAGAGAAATCAAAACGCAAATATTCCGCATTCACCAAAGATCCTTTTTGCTCTACGTGGGTACCCAAAACGGTTCGCAATGCATGGTGCAATAAATGAGTAGCTGAATGATTCAGCGAAGTAATCTCACGTTTTGTCTCATTTACTCGGGCATCAAAATCTCCTGATAAATTCGTAGGAATTTTATCCGTAAGATGAATGATTAAATTATTTTCTTTTTTGGTGTCAAAAATTGAAATCGTTTCAGAACCATTGGTTAAAATTCCATTATCTCCAATTTGCCCTCCTCCTTCCGGGTAGAATGGAGTTTGGTTTAACACCAATTGAAAGAATGTTTTTTGTTTCTGAGATACTTTTCGGTACTTGATGATTTGAACGGTAGCTGTTGTTGCATCATAACCAATAAATTCGGTTGTAACATCAGGATTTACTTGCATCCAATCATCCGTTTCAATAGCTGTTGCAGCTCTTGATCGATCCTTTTGAATTTGAAGTTCTTTCTGAAATCCTACCTCATCAATGCTTAATTCGTTTTCACGCGCAATTAATGAAGTCAAATCTACTGGGAATCCATAGGTATCATATAATTCAAAAACGGCATCTCCTGCAATTACCTTTTCTTGTTTACTTTTTGAATGATTCATCAAATCATCCATGCGTTTAATTCCTTGTTCCAATGTTCTAAAAAAACTATTTTCTTCCTCGCGAATGACTTTCGAAATCAACTCTTTTTGACGGATTAATTCTTCGTATGGATCTCCCATTAAATCACATAGTACAAGAGCTAAATCGCTCAAAAATGATTCTTTCAATCCCAAGGTTTGATACCCATAACGCACCGCTCTTCTTAGTATCCGGCGAATCACATATCCCGCACCATTATTAGCTGGGAGTTGTCCGTCTGCGATTGAAAATGCAATTGTTCGAACATGATCTGCAATAACACGTAACGCTATATCTGTCTCTTCTGACCTTCCATAAGCAATGCCGGAAACACGAACCATGTGTTGGATCAAGGTTTGAAATAAATCGGTATCGTAATTACTTTGTTTTCCTTGCAAAGCCATAGCCAACCGTTCTAAGCCCATACCTGTATCAACATGTGTTGCAGGAAGGGGATCCAAAGAACTATCCGATTTTCGGTTGAATTGCATGAAAACATTGTTCCAGATTTCAATCACTTGAGGATGATCATTATTCACTAAATCTCTTCCATTTGTTCTGATTCGCTCACTTTCATCCCTCAAATCTACATGGATTTCAGTGCACGGACCACAGGGACCTGTATCGCCCATTTCCCAAAAATTATCTTTTTTAGAAGCCAAAATGATTCGATCTTCTGCAATGAATCTTTTCCAGATGGCAAAGCTTTCCTCGTCTTGCGGCACATTATCCTTGGCATCGCCTTCAAAAACAGTAACATACAAGCGATCTACCGGAATTTTATATACCTCAGTTAGCAATTCCCACGCCCATGAAATGGCTTCTTCTTTGAAATAATCACCAAAAGACCAATTGCCAAGCATTTCAAACATCGTATGGTGGTACGTATCCACCCCAACTTCTTCCAAATCGTTGTGTTTACCAGAAACGCGCAAACATTTTTGGGAATTTGCCACACGTCGATCTTTTGGAACTTGATATCCTAAAAAATAATCTTTGAATTGATTCATCCCCGCATTTGTAAACATCAGCGTTGGGTCATTTTTCACAACCATTGGAGCAGAAGGAACTATTGCATGGCCTTTACTGGCAAAAAAATCAAAAAATTGCTGGCGAATTTCAGAAACCGTCATTGTTTAATATTTGAGCTCAAAGGTAGAAAAATTGAAGGAGATGAAGAATAGATTACAAGGTAAACTTAATCACCAAAGAAAATCAATTAATTAACGTTGTTGCGTCACTATAATTCAATTTGAATTTCAGAAAGACTTGATTGATAAATTACACTTTAATATTAACTTTAAGGCAACCATTTGAAATGTTATCCTGTCTAAATAACACTAAACTAATACCCTATGAAAAAAATCCTATACATTGTATTGTTTTCTGCATCAGTAGCATACGGTCAAAACACAGTAACTGTGACCCAAGTAGAATACCAAGAAATGAAACAAGCAGGCTTAATTAACCAGAATGCTAATTATAGTTTTTCTGATCTTGCTTTTCCTTCCAATATTAAATATACTGGGGGAATAGAAAAAAATGGTACTTGTGATTGCATCGTCCCATTAGATTCTACTTTTTACTTAGCAATGTCACCCAATGATGATGGTTCATCCGGATTAATAAATCTTCCTTTTACGTTTGATTTTTACGGAAATCAATACAATTCAGTATACATCAACAACAACGGGAATATTTCATTTGTTTCACCTTATATGACATGGACTTCAAACTCTTTCCCTGATTCTTCTTATAATATGATTGCACCATTTTGGGCGGATGTGGATACACGTGGCGGAATGGATAGTTTAGGGAATTTACTTGGAAATGGAGGAAATGTTTGGTACAAGGTAACACCAACTGCCTTAATCATCAACTGGAATCAAGTTGGCTATTTTAACATGCACAATGACCTTGTTTCAACTTTTCAATTGATCATTTCAAACGGTTCAGACTCTTTAGTTTCAGCTGGAGGAAATGTTTCTTTTTGTTATCAAGATATGCAATGGACAACCGGGGATGCTTCTAGCGGTATTGGTGGATTTGGAGGAACGCCAGCCACAGTTGGAGTAAACGTTGGAAATGGATCCGATTATTTTCAAGTTGGTCAATTTGTACAATCAGGTATATCATTTGATGGCCCAACAAATAATTTTGATGGCGTAGATTTTCTCGACGGCCAAGAGATTTATTTTAATGTTGCTGGAATCTATACAACCAACACCCCTCCATTATTAATTAGCAGTGCTCTTTGTGATACAATAAATGTACTAACAGGAGACACCCTAAAAAGCATGAATTCAAGTGATTTCATAATTGGAATTATGACCCCGGAAATTGGACAAAACATCCAAATCTCAACTAATTCAGATGCACCTGCAGGGGCATTCAGCTATAGCATGACTCCGATTAGTGATCTATACTATGATATTCAAGCATCGTTTAATGCTACTGGCGTAACACCAGGCATCTACCATGTCAGTCTAACAGCTACCGACAATGGAACACCTGTTGGCGTAACAACCAAGAATTTTGTATTTGAAGTGATTTATGAAAATTCGGCTAATATTGGAGAAGTGAACACCTCTATCTTTTCTATTCATCCCAATCCAACTTCAGATAAATTGTCAATTACGCTTAATGAAACAAATACAGATTACACAGTAATCATTCAAGATTTGTCTGGTAAATCACTAGTTCAACAAGCTGTTAAAAATCAAGGTCAAATTGATATTGAACATTTTAAATCAGGAATTTACCTGTTAAAAATTAGTTCAATCAACCACGAAATAGGAACATTAAAAGTGGTTAAACAATAGTAAAATGTTATACAGGCAACTCCCAAAAAGTTGCCTGTTTTTTTTTGGGTTATTTTTTATTCGAAAAGTTATTTTCATTAATGATCACTTGACCCCAGTCGCCATTTGACCAATGCCATTTTGAATCACAAAATTTCATGCAGCTTTCTCGATCTTTAAACTTATAAAAGAGATGTTTCTCCAATTTATCAGGTGTAAATTCGCCATAAAATGGTCGTGGATCTTCATTACTTGAAAAATAAATTTGATATACAATTATTCCATTTTTACTGACTGGGTATATGGGTTCATTAGTCATGAGATCTAACAAAGTAAATTCCTGTTTAAAAAAAACATTTGCGTAATCAGGTGCAAGAGAACTTTTTTTGATTGGACTTTTAATTTCTGACCATGCCTGCGCATTCAAATTTACCGCTATAAAAAGTACAAAAATGGGGAGGATTAGCTTTTTCATAAAATTTAGTTTTAGTGAGCACTACTCTATTTAGGATTTTCGACAAACTCCTTTGTTGACTATTCAAGACAAATTAAATTTTATCATTTCGTTACAATTTTGTTTATCATTTATTGGTCGCTATTTCAGTTTCTAATTTGTTAATCGTAATGTAACTTTTACTGAAAAAATCATTTTCATTTTATTTTGCATGAAAATAAAATTTCTATTTGTATTGTTTATTAATGTTTTTGGTGAACTAGTATGCCAATCTCCTCTAAAACTGAATGGTAAGAAAACTAATTTCGTATCACTTGGTGAAACTACAATTTATGCCAATAAATTCGAGGTTACAAACAAGGATTATTCAGAATTTCTGAGATGGATATTAATCAATAAGAGTGAACAAGAATATAAAAAACATTTACCTGATACCACTGTATGGATTAACTCATTAAGTTCCTTGGATGTCATGCTACGGTATTATATAATTCCCCCCTTATTTAGGACAGGGATAATTCAAATTTAGGTTTATTTTTAATAATCAGATTACTTGGATTAAAATATTTTTCTGGGGTGTTATTGTTTATGCTTGTATGCCGTCTT
>Ga0247834_1000691_pt1 | contig 63213 bp, 96 predicted proteins | sample LaCruzMarch2015__8_FD_187118 | JGI IMG/M metagenome (GOLD analysis project Ga0247834, IMG submission 187118) | Freshwater microbial communities from meromictic Lake La Cruz, Castile-La Mancha, Spain - LaCruzMarch2015_12m | ecosystem: Environmental > Aquatic > Freshwater > Lake | place: Spain...
CTATATGGTCAAATATTGGCAGGCATTCTTGGTATTTTAGCAATATACGCTGTCATAACCATGACAGTATTCTTTTTTACATTTATTTCAAAATACATTAAAGATATAAAAAGCGGCGCAGAAATGCTCGGTGTAATGGCTCTTGTATTATTAGGATTTGGTTTAATTTTATTATTAGCCAGTCTTGTGTATGCACAGCTCTGGGTAGGTATGCTAGGTGTTCTTGCTATATTTCTTACAATTGCAATAGTAGTTGGCCTTATGATCCTGTTAGACAAGCTTTCAGATACTATTTATGACGGTGTAAAAGCACTCGGTATTATGGTTTTAATTATATTTGCCGTAGGTATTTTGCTTTTATTAGCAACGATTACGTATGGTAAATTAGTCGAAGGCCTAGTTGCATCCTGGCCTATACTTGTAGTAATAGGAGCATTAGTAGCTCTTATGTTTGCAATAAATTCGATGAAAGGTAATATTTATCAAGGTGCATTAGCATTATTTGTCATGGTAGCGGCAGTTGGTTTAGTAGGTTTAATATTATATTTAATAAGTGGCTATGCCAAAGAAATGGAAGCAGGATTAGGAGCAAGCTGGCCTATACTAATATTACTAGGCGCTTTAGTAGTTATAATGTATGGCTTGTCGAAGGTTAAGGGCGATCTGATACAGGGTGCAATTGCACTGGGTGCAATTTCAGTTTCTTTATTAATTTTAGCTGCAGCTTTATATGTTTTTACCAGCTCCGGGTTTGGTTTAGGTGATGCAGTAGTACTTACTGCTTTAATAATAGCACTTGGTACAATAGGTACAGTACTCGGTGCATTAATGGAAGCAGGCGGCCTTCCTCTGCTTGGTGCTGTAGCAATGACAGCAATAGGTTTATCATTATTACCACTCACAGCAGCTCTTGTAATTTATAAAAATAGTAAAATAGAAACTGAAGATATAGTTGTGTTCGGTTTACTTATAGTTGCACTTGCATTTCTTGCTACCGAGTTAGGTGGATTAATGTTGTTTGGAGGTCTTCCTTTACTTGGCGCTGCAGCGATGGGAGCAATAGGATTGGCACTTATTCCTTTCACTAAATCTTTGCTCACTTATAAAAATTCAAAATTTAATGAAACTGATGCAGAAAATTTCATTGCAGTATTAGAAAAAATAATAACAGGCTTAGTAACAACATTTACAGATCTTTCATTAAATCAATTATATAAATTAAGAACAGGCATATCAGCATTAACAGGTGTAGGAAATGTAATGACCAGTCTTGCTATAGGCATTCAAAATTTTGCTAATATGAAATTCATAGAATATGAAGTTGTTAAGAATAAAGACGGAATGGCTGTGATACAGCCTAAATCTATAAATAAGCTTAGTGATACTGATATACAAAATGCAGGACTTAATTTTGGAAAAGTTATAGATGCTATAGTAGATCCATTGAGAAAAGTTGGAGAAGCAGAAGCCGCAGGTGATAGCTGGTTCAGCGGAGGGTATATTTCAAAGGGTATTAAAGCTCTTACAGGTATTGGAGGTATTATGACAGGTCTGGCACAAGGTGTTCAAGCCTTTGCTAATATGACCTTCACTACATTTAAAGTTGTTGGTACAGGCGCTGACACCAAAATAGTGCCAGCATCTATTGAACAGATCGATATGGACGTAGTTATACCACGTGTTGTATCAACATTTGAAAAGGTAGTTACTGCAATGAAAATACCTTTATATAATATTGGTATGCGTGAAGGCACAAGTGGTGGTATTTTCAGTGATGGTTATATTTCAAAGGGTATTAAAGCATTAACAGGAGTAGGAGCAGTAATGACAGATCTTGCAAAAGGTGTACAGGGATTTGCTAATCTTACTTTTCAAAAATATAAGCTTGATGAAAAGAGTGGTAAATTAGTACTAGATGGTAGCCCACAGACAATGGGTGAAACAGAAATACTTAAAGCAAAAGTTCAATTTAGAAGAGTAATTGATGCAATTCTAGATCCTGTAATACAGGCTGGTTTAAAATTTATACTAAATAAAGATGCTATAGAGTCTTTCAGTGAATTTATGCCAAGTGTAAGTAAAATCATTAGTACACTTTCTGAAAATGTTAAACAGTTTGCTACAGCAGATCCTATTAAAGCAGGCGTAAATTTCAAATACTTCTTAAATGGCATTCTTGACATATTTAAAAATGAGGATAACATGGTAGCAGGCATAAGATTTAAGACATTTGCTTCTAATGCTGATATATTAATTAAAGGTGCAGATAAATTAGAAAAAGTAGCTGAATCATTTGAGCGTGTTGCAGATTCGTTTGGTGTGATGAAAGATCATATCAATGGAATGGAAATAGAAAGACTTACTCAGGTTACTAAACTAATGGGCTTCTTAGATGGATTGGCAAATGGAGAATCCGATGATATTGTTGCAGATGTAGGTAGTGCCATAACAAAAGGCATGGAATCTCTTAAAGATATTTTAGAAGAGATTAAAGACCAACTGGGTACTGCACAAAATGAACCTGGCTTACTTGATAAAGCAGCAAATGCACTTGGCATCGGTCCTGGTACATCATCTAAACCTGAGCCCGCTAAAGCCAAACCAGAAGCGGCACAGAATACACAGGGCATGGAACAGGTTGTTACAGCTATTAATAATCTTAAGACAACATTAATTGATACTGGTATTAAGGTTAACGCTAATGCATTTGATACATTATTTAGAAGAAGTTAACGATATTTTTTAAACAATATATAGATTGCACATATAAAAAATAAAATAAAATATGAAAAAGTTATTTACACTCTTATCAATCTCTTTGTTACTTACTGTAACTTCATGCTCTACAAAAAGCGACGAAACATCTACTACTACTGACAGTCTTTCAATTTCAGTTGCTGACACTGTTAACGCAGTAGATACTGCTTCAGTAGATACTGTTAAGTAAATTAAAATTTATTTCTTAAAAGGTCTGCACGCTTTAGTGTAGCCTATTTCAAGCGACCCCGTAAGGTCGCTTTTTTATTTATGTAATATGAAACATCATTCACTTTTTTCATAAAACTTATATGAATAAGCGAATAATACTTTGCGGTCCAGCTGCATCTGGTAAAGACTATCTTAGGAAAAAGATGGAGTCTAAAAATTTCAAATATGCAGTACTTTATACAACAAGGCCCGCAAGACAAGGCGAGATAAACGGCAAAGATTATTACTTCATCGATACAACAGAAGCCTCTGACATGATTGAAAGGGGATCTTTTTATGAATATGTAACATTTAATGGCTGGATATATGGTATTACAAATAAACAGTGGCTACAGAAAGGTGGCGAAGACCTCTTTATAATGACACCTTTGTCTATCAAGAACATATCAGAAGAAGATAGAAGTCAGTGTTTTATAATTTATATTGACATGCATGTAGATATAAGACGAAATCGTTTATCTAATAGACAAATGCCAGGCGATAGTCTTGAAAGACGCATTCAAGCAGATGAACAGGATTTTGAAAATTTCAAAGATTATGATGTTAGAATTACTAACCCAGGCTTCTGAAACACAAACCAATAATACGTTATAAAAATAAAATTAAATATAAAATGGCTAAAAAGAAAAAAGAACAAGAAGTAGCTGCTGAAACCAATGCAGATGTAAAAATGACACTTTTACAATCAATTGAAGTAAAAGATTACAGTGAGGATTTTTTAAATTCTGAACAAGAGCGTTATAGTAAACTTGCTAATGAATTCGGTAATTTATTAAAAACAAAATCCTATGTTGTAAAAGTTGATGATATCAAAGATGCAAAATCTTTGCTTAAACATCTTGAAAAAAATGTAAAATGGAATCATTCAGATGCGCCTATTTTCATTGCAGCTTACCAAAAATTAAAAGAAGCAATTTCCAAAGGCTTAGATGAAAACGGTGACTTGTTAATTGAAGGTCCTGTATTAAATGGAATCTATCAGATCTTGATTAAAACTGAAGGAGTTGGTTATTTTGAAGTTCGCGATTATATGTCACTTCTTGCAAACGTTGGTCAAGGTTTAAGTGAAGGTATGCGTGCTTTAATGGAAGATCAAAATGAATTAAGAAACATTCACACTAACTTAAGTACTTTAGATAACGAGCGCGCTGCGCGTTCTATGGGTATTGAAGTTGAAGAATTAGAAAAAGCCGAAAACTAATATGATTATTTTTATTGAGGGAGTCTCGGCTGTCGGAAAAACTACACTTATCAACAAATATATCCAGCAATACAATAACAGCGCCGTCCGATTCAAAGGATCAGGCGCTGTTAATGTTGGTATGCAATCAAGATGGCAAGAATATAATTTCTGGATGCATAATATTATAGAACGCATGGATCAGCTCAATGATTATAAAATTCCAATACTTTGGGATAGAGGATTAACAGATGTTGTCTATACTGAAGATGCTAACTATTCAGCTGAGCTTTTACGCGTTATTAAATCACATATCAATAAAGCAGTTGTTTATATAGATGCACCTGTGACTAAATTAAATAATAGAAACACAAAAGAGGGTCACGAAATACAAAAACATAAAGAGCGCTATGAGGATGTGATACAAAGCTTTATTTGCCATAGAATAGTTTTGTCAGGAGATTGTTTAATAACTGATGAACATGCTTTTGGCCTTAATGAATTTATTAAATCACTTCAATGAGTTTAAAAAAAGACTATAAAGAAATTATAAAGCGCGTTAATTCATTACGACGCATACAGCCGACAGGAGACTTAAATAAGAAGATAAAGCGAGTTGCAGTTATCTTAACAGGTTCAAGATCAGGTTCAAGTTTAATGAAGACGGTTGTGTCTAGAAGCAATGATGTTGCATATCTTTCAGGAGAAGAGGAGCCTTTCTATATTTTGTCCAGTAATGGTTTTCCTTGGTCAAGTGATAGTGATGCATTTAGCACAGTTAAAAACAAACAGCTACTTTTAGATAACATATTCGATGACCTTGGTATAAATGATCGAGTATTTAATCTTTCAAAAATTTTAAAAGATTGGCGCAATAGAATTCTTTTACAATTTCCAGATATCAGCGATGAGGTTATTGACTATGTTTTGCCAAAATACGTTTATAAATTCTACAGTGAAGGTTTAGATTATGAAGAAGCATCACAGAAATTGCTTTTCACTTTATTTAAAGAAAAGGCCAGTCTTTTTGATATCTGTATAGGTTCACATGACTTTGCTGATCAGCGATTTAAAATTGAAGAGCCTCCTTTTGTAATACCACCATTACGTCAACAGTTCAGTGAAAGTGATATTAATAAAGTTCTTATTTTTAAAACACCACAGGACTGTTACAGAATAGGCGTCTTTGAAGAATTATTTCCAAATGCAGAAATAAAATATATTCACTTGACCAGAGGTTTTGCACAAACCATTAACGGGCTCATGGATGGCTGGCTTTCAGATACTGGCTTTTTTGCACATGACGTTACCTTGAATAATATTGAACTAAACATTAAAAATTATTCAGATGTTAAAGCCTATGGTAAAAAATGGTGGAAGTTTGATTTACCGCCAAACTGGCAAGAATATATTAATGCACCTTTGCACGAGGTTTGCTTGAATCAGTGGCGGTCTGCGCATACTCATATCTTAAACTCCGGCAAAGACATGTTACATGTAAGATTTGAAGATTTTTTAACAGATCCGCAACAGACTGTAAATAAAATTACAGAGTATCTTGGAATAGGTCAAATCAATGCCGACAATCTTCCTATAGTTATGGCATCAGAAAAGCCAGACAAGTATCGTTGGCTGAAAAGACGTGCTTTAATTGATGAACTTTCTCAGAGAAGTGACGTAAAAGAATTGATGAATAATTTAACTTACAAAATGGAGCCTGAAACATGGGTATAAAAACAGAAACAGAAGATGTTGACTTAAAATTTGAATTTGGCTATTCAAACGAATATGACAAATTAGAGTCAGCAATGCTACATATTCCACGTAGAAATGAAATTGAATACACGGATCCTAAAAAAGCCATGTATAAAAGCATTCCTAATTATGAAAAATTATTGGAAGAAGTTGATGCATATAGAACAAAGCTTATTTCATTAGGTGTTCAAGTCTATGATGATTTATATTTTCATGAAACTGAAATGCGTTCTTTTCCAAATCAAGTTTATATGAGGGACCTGGCAGTCATAATGCCAGACTCAATTATACTTGCTAATCCTAAATATGATATCAGAAAGGGTGAAGAAAAAAATCTTCTTGAATTATTAAGACACTGGGGTTATACTGGTCGTATTATTGAATTAGCAAACACTGTAAACATGGAAGGCGCTGATTTTTTCTGGCTTTCAAAATCTGAAGTTTTAATTTCAGTTGGTAATAGAACAAGTCAAGACTTTGTTAATATTTTTAAATTCTTTTACCCAAATATCAAAGTCAATGTAGTTGAGGCCGCTCCTGAAGGTATCCCGCAACATATTCTTGGAGGTGCACATATAATATCAAAAGACACAATCATACAGCGTAAGTCTATTATAAAACATGATTTAGGCTTTAAAAATACTATTATTCTAGACGAAACAGATGAGGTCGTAAATGGTTATGCTATGAATATTGTTACACTGGGACCAAATGAAATAATTATGCCAGAAGGTAATCCAATAACAAAAGCAATTTATGAAGCACATGGTATAACTGTACATACGACGCCAATGTATGAATTAGGTAAGATGGGAGGTTGTGCTGCATGTTGTACACTGCCTATTAAAAGATCTAAGAAATAAACAGACAAGTATAAAAATATCTAATATGAATATATCACTTAAATACAGAGAGGTCGAAAATGCAATGCAAGCATACTCCTATTTCAAAGAGGTTATTGCTACTGATGGTTCAAGGGTAACAAGCAGAAATGAATTAACCAAAGAGGCTTTAAATGTTGCAGTGTTAATCAAAAATATCAAAGACAGAGTAGTACCTATTCCAAGCTTTAAACACAATTTCATTTTACAGGAGACATTTGACATCCTTAATGAAAACCAGCCACGTGTCATGCATTCAAAAGAAATGCTTGAGAAGACAATGGGCAATAGTAAAAATATCTTTTTCTTTGGGAATGAAATGCGCCAGGCTTTTAGCAGATGGTCACTTTATAGAATTAAGAATTTACTTGAAAGTGATAAGTACACCAGAAAAGCTATACTGGACCTGGGTACAAGGCGACCAGTGCTGCATGCACCTTGCATGATTTATGCTCATTTTATTATCAGAAATGATGAACTGCACATGATTGCTGAAACACGAGGCACTGAAATATCAGTAGGCTTTGTAAATGATATTTATTTCTATACAGTAGTTCAAGAAATAATGTATGGCTGGCTTTTAGAAAAATATCCTGACCTCAAATTAGGTACATTTCTTTATAAGACAACCTCTTTGCACTATTTTGATAGTATAAAAGGACCGGTTTGGCCACAGGAGTTTACAGAATATAATACCAAAGAACCTGAAATGGGTACATTAACATACAATCAATATGTAAGAGAAATGGGTACATTATACTATCACGTCGATCAGGTTTTTAAAGCAAGAGAAGTTGATGATATAGACAGCGGTGTTATTAGTACATATAATGATATAGTAAAACCTGATGCCAATCAATTCTTATCGCCTTTTTTCTATGAGTGGGCTAATAAATTAACAACGTTTTAATATGAAAGATACAAATTATTACAAAACCATCTGTAAAGATGGCAAATATTTTTTTACAAAAATAAAAGACAGTAATATAGATTTAAGAAGTTTTGTTTTTCAAACATACCTAAGCAATAATCTGACTGATAGTTTTAATATTTGTAAGCCTATTAAAATTACAACAGACGGAATTGAATGCCATCTCAGATATGAGTATCTACCCGAAATAGAAGTATGCATTGATGACAATGCAATAAGACAGCTAGGTGAATATACTGCTAAATTACATAATTTCTGTGCTGAACATGTTGATAAAATAAATTTACCTACAAAGAACAGGGTCTTTGCAATGGGTCATTGGGAAGATATTGAAAGTAGCCCATTAAAAAATGAAGCGTTTAAACAAAGGGTAAAGATTATAAAAAAACTAGATCTTTATGATACTTCACATCTTCTTATACCAGTACACAGAGATTTGAAATTACGTAATATACTCTTTGACGGCAAGACTTTCAATCTTATAGATTTTGATTTTGCAGCCATTGATGATATAAGTATTGAAATTGGTTCTTTTATATCTGACATGTTTTATGAACATAGAAAGCTTGACATGATAAAACATTTTATTAAAGGATATAAGTCAAATTCTACACTTGATATAAACTGGTCAACTGTCATGAATAACTATTTAATTTATATGTGTTGTAATACCTTTCCGTTTTATATGAAAGATACAATATCAGACCGTGATTTTAAAAGCCTGGTAAAAGAGAGAAATGATAAACTTTCTTTAATAACATTATTTAAAAACTCAATCGATGAAATTATACAAGGGTAATTCGTTTGCTGAAGTTTACAAAGCTTCGCTTACAGACTTAATTAGAAACCCAGAATATAGTGTATCTCCCAGGGGATTAAAGATAAATGAAAGCATGAATGTTGTACATGTTGTCGAGAACCCAGTACTGTGTCTTTATGAAAATGAAAAAAGATCCAGTCAGCTTAAATACATTGCAGCTGAAACTGTTTATTACTTTTCAGGACGACGTGACCTGGGTTTCATTAGTAGATTTGCACCATTCTGGAATCAAATAGCAAATGACGACAGAACAGTAAATTCTGCTTATGGTAATTTGATTTTCAATGAAGTATGTGAAGGTGGTTTAACACAATGGCAATGGGCATATAATTCTTTAATACATGATAAAGACACACGACAGGCCATTTTGCTTTTTAATAAGCCAAACTATCAGTATTACGGTAATAAAGACTTTATATGTACACTGAATGGCGTCTTTAATATAAGAGACAATAAGTTAAACTTCACAGTACAGATGCGCTCTAATGATGCAATACTAGGTACAGCTACAGACTTTTCTTTCTTTTGTCTTTTGCAAATGCAAATGCTTAAATTGCTCAAGATGGATAAATATCCTGAACTTGAACTGGGTTCATTTACACATATAGCCAATTCTTATCATGTATATGAAAGACATTTTGAACTAATCGAAGAAATGATATCTTCTGATTTTAAACCTACCGGCTTTCCTGAAATAGTAAATAATTTTATTAAACCAGATGGCAAGCCAACGGCGGAGTTAGATAAATTAATAGAAGCAGTAGACATTAAAAATATTAATTATGAAACAACAGACAGATTATACAACTGGATATTTACCAAAACAACAAGGTAAAATTTTTGTGACCAGTGATACCTTTTTTGGTAGAAAGAAATCGGCTACTGCTCGTGGGTTTAGCAGCACAGAAGAAATGAATGAAGCCATGGTCAATATATGGAACAGTAAAGTTAATCATGAAGACGTAGTTATTCATCTTGGTAATTTTGCATGGACCTGTGATGATGTTGAAATCATATATAATAAATTAAATGGTGAAATTTTATTTATGATAGCAGAACACGATCAAAGCCTTCTTGACCTTAAAGAAGCTGGTGCAGATCTTGCCATACTTGAAAATGCCATATACACCCATGAAAATGTTGTATTTTGTCACTGGCCTCTTGAAGAATGGCCTGGTAAAAAGCTAGACAAATTTCATTTTCACGGTCACCTATCTTCTAATATTAAGTCAAATATCAAGCAACTGCAACGTTTAAATGTGTGCTGTGATAACTGGAACCTTGCACCAATTGACGTTAAAGATACCCTGGAATTACTAAAAGATTTTAAATAAAGTTTTCGACAAAATACTTTTTGTTTACAAAAACATTTGTTATATTTGTTAAAAACAATATAACAAATGAACAAAGAAACTTCAAAAACACTCATGCTTGATTTTCAAGCAACTCGCAGCCACAGTTCATTTACCAAGCTACACAAGAAGCTTACACCTGGGCTTAAACATTATATTAGAGGTATAGTTAAAGACAGTGATGTAACCGAAGACCTGTTGGCTAATACATTCCTTAAAATCTATACTAAAATAGAACAATATGACCCACGATGGCAAGCTTCAACTTGGTCATATACAATAGCACACCGCGAATGTTTAAGATGGATTAAAAAGGAAAGAAATCCCAGAGTTTCACTTTCGTTTTTCAATGACAATGGTTCTGAAGCAATTTATGATAATGATGATATTAAAGTTTCAAATAGCAGAAATGTTAGCGAAGACCATGAAGAAATGAAAATAGAGTCAGATTATGTACAGGCAGATATTTTATTATCTGAGCAGTTCGAGTGTGCTACTAAATCAATCCAGAAACTAAAGCCCATGTACAGAGATGTGCTGCAAGATAATTTGATAAACGGCATGAAATATCGTGAAATATCAGATAAATACAATTTGCCGTTACAGACTATTAAAAATAGAATAAGACGTGCTAAACAACTTGTTGCAGACATGATAGTCGATCAATTTGGAGAAGTCAATATATAAAAAAACAAAAATAACCATATAAAATGTTTAAGAATTTTAAATCATTTTTACAGGAGGCCGAAGGCCAAGATGGTGCTGAAACTAAAAGCACAGAGGATTCAACAATGCCAGGCTCTGATCCAGCGCTAGTTGAATTTAAAAGTACAATAGAGGGTCTTAAAGTAGAGTGCGAAGCACTTCTTTCGCATATCAGTATGTTAGACGTTGCTGATCAGGCCACAGATCCTAATAAACAAAAACAAGCAGCATCTTTAGCGCTTTCGAATATTAAAAAATCTAAAGATAAAATTCAAAAAGCATTGGTAGAAATTAAAAAAGGATTTGCTGCAGCATTTGCTGAAGGCGGTAATATAAAATCAGGTCAAAATGAATCAGCAATGGAAATGTATAATGGACCAGGTGAAAGAACCAAAAAAGCCGGAAATGCAATTGATGCTTTAGTAAAACAACTTAAGTCTGCAAAAAACCATGAAGAAATGGAGAGAATACAAAGAAAGATAGATATTGCTATAAGTAAATTCGTGACAACTTCTAGCGAAGAGCATGATGAATATGAAGAAGAAATTTAAAACCCGTTTTTAATCAACCCCATTTAATTGAAATATTAGGCCGGCATTAGCTGGCCTTTTTATATGTCTAGTCAAAGAAAACACAGAAGTCTTTAGCTTCTGTGATGAATTTGGTAATTATACTAAAAACATCAAAAAAGTTTAAAAAATCAAAAAGAGAGATTAAAACTTTAATATATATACTATAAACAAAAATAGTATTAAAATGTTAAAGTCGTTTAAATATAAGATTAAACCTAATGAAGAACAGATTGTTTTACTCAATAAACATTTTGGATCTGTTAGATTTGTCTATAATCATTATTTAAATGAGCGTAAAGTTGAGTATGAAACTAATAAACAAACACTAAACTATTATGATAACGCAAATTCTTTAACCAAGTTAAAAAAGTTAGAAGAATTTAAGTGGTTAAAAGAAATATCTTCCCAATCTCTTCAATATTCACTTAAATGTTTAGATGGTTCCTATAATGGATTCTTTAAGGGAAGGACTAAATTTCCTAGATTCAAATCTAAACATGATAGTAATTCTTTCTGTGTTCCTCAATATACTAAAGTTAAAGATGGTAAATTAATAATCCCAAAGTTCAAAGACCCTATCAAAATGATCCAAGATAGAAAATTCAAAGGGGAAATTAGACAATGTACATTGTCTAAAACACCTAAAAATGAATACTTTGTAAGTATCCTTGTTGAAACAGAACATAAGAAGTTTGATAAGACTGGTAAAGAAGTTGGTATTGATTTGGGAATTAAAGATTTCGCCATAACTAGTGATGGTTATAAATATAAAAACAATAGATTTACAAAAACTTATGCTAAAAAATTAAAAGAAAATCAACAACATTTAAGTAGAAAAGTTAAAGGAAGTAATAGATATAAAGAACAAAAATTAAAAGTAGCTAAACTACACAAGAAGATAACCAATTCTCGTTTAGACAACCTACATAAAGTGTCCACAGAATTAATAAAAAAATATGATGTAATATATCTTGAAGATCTAAACATCAAGGGAATGATTAAAAATCATAAATTATCTAAACATATATCTGATGTTTCATGGGGTAAATTTGTTACTTTGCTGGAATATAAAGCTAACTGGAACGATAAGAAGATTGTTAAAATTGATAGATTTTTCCCATCTAGCAAGCAATGTAATAATTGTGGATATATTAATAATAATCTAAAATTAGACATAAGAGAATGGACTTGTCCATCTTGTAAATCTAAATTAGATAGAGATTTTAATGCAAGTAAAAATATCCTTAAAGAAGGAATTAAAATATCGTTAGGGACTAACGATTACAGACGTGGAGATGAAATAAGACCAGTTTTAACTGGCGCAATCGGTGAAACGTCCAAAAAGAAGGTGCAAAAGTCACCGGAAACACATTAGTCTTTAGCTAATGTGTAGTTCATTGTTGAAACTTTAACTAAAAATCAAGTATAAAAACCATGTATTTAATAGAACTATATCAAGATATAAAGGTGTGGAGGAGGTATTATAAAATAACCAAGAAAAACTCTAAACTACTTTCAGAAAATGGACTCAGAGTTGACATGCTGGGTAGAATTTATACAGTTGTCAATGTAACAGAAGAGGCTTCACAGTTACCCAATATCGAAATGTGGGTTCTACAACAACTTAATCCATATAATAAAGTTTTACTTGAATTGGGTATTGCAGACTATTCATTTCCAGAAGTTTCAAAAATAGATGAGCCGGGCACAGATGCATATCTGGTTGTAATGTACCCTGAACTTAATAACATTAATATCTGGCGCATAATTATTGAAATAGCAAAATGGTTTGGTATTTTTGTAGTATGTAAAGTTATTTTTAATGTCATGATAGACTATGATATATTAAAAAGCATAACGTCTTTTTTCAATAGGTATGTATAATATTAAAAGAGTAAGTCTTCTTGGTAAAAGATTTTACGAAGTAGAAGGATGTGGTGTTTTTCCAAGTGTTACCACTGTGCTATCAACTACAGGCGATAAATCAGGTTTAGAACGCTGGAAAAAAAGAGTAGGACAACAAGAAGCCGAGCGTATAGCTAAAGAGGCTACAGAACGTGGCAGTGTAATGCATAAGCACTTGGAAATTTATCTGGGTCAAGATTTAACGCAAGATAAAGAAAATTTACTTAAGTCATCTAAAGATCTAGCAGGTACAGATGCTGAAATTAATAGTTTCAATGACAAAGCCAAAGACCTGGGCCAGGATCTGTTTATGAAATTTTATAAGAATAGTGATTTTTTTCCAACAATAGAAAATACTATTTTTCAGGAAAAATTTTTGTGGTTTAATAAAGATAGTTTGGGTTATGCCGGAACTGTTGATAACTTTAGCTTACTTAAAGATGGTTCAAGAAAGGTCATAGATTTCAAGACAGCTAAAAAACCAAAGAATGACAGCTGGATTATTGATTATAAATTACAAGTTGCTGCATATTCTATTGCTATTTGGCAAAGACATGGTATCAAACCTGACGGTGCTGAAATTTGGATAGCAAATGAAATTGATGATGTGCCACAGAAATTTGTACTTAGTTTCGATGAGCTTAGATTCTTTTTTGAATTGTTTATGCAGCGGTTGAAAAGATTCGAAGATATAAAAAGGGAAGCAGAAGCAGCAGGAGTCAATATATAATAAAAATAAATTAACTCATGTTTGTAAAGAAATTCAATCAGTTTATTCTGGAAAAACAGACAGATGAAAAACTGGTTAAGAAAGTAAAAACAGAAATGCAAACGGAAATGGGAGAATGCCCCCGTTGTGGTCGATCTTTTCATGATTGCATGTGTTCAGAAAGGGATTATTACAGTACAGTAAATGCCTACAGAACACCTCCAGGTAAAAAACTTAAATCTAAATAACATGCTTAATAAATTTTTAACAGACAGTAATTGGAAAACTGCGATAACATTTTTAATCGCATTGCTTTTTGTACAACATTGTTCAACTTGCAATAAGATAAAAGATCTTAAAAAACAAAATGCCGCACTGGCAGCCAAGATTGATAGTGCTAGAAATCCACTTTCAGAAAGTGAAACAAAAGATATTATTGAAAAAGTTATGTTTGACTTTTTAATATATGAAGACGATCTTGATAAAGGCAAGACAAACTTAACAGATGTTAAAACCAAAATTGAAAAATGATAATAGTAACAGAGTTGATATTAAATATGTTAAAAAACTGGATTAAAAGCCCTTTTAATGAGGAGCATAAAAACAAGACATTTACACTTGTAATAATCGTTCTTGCTCTTTTGTTACTTAAAAGTTGTAAAAGCAATATTGACTACAAAACAAAGATTGAACATCAACAAAAAGTTAGCCAGAATAATTACAGTGCACTAAACGGCAAAGTTGAAATCTTGAAAAACAAAAATAGTGAATTAGTAGCCACTAGGACAATTTTATATACAAGTGCTGAAGAACTTAAAACACTGAATAGTAAGCTTTCAAAAGAATTAGAAAAAGAAAAAGGACGGGTTAAAACGATTATTGATGTACAGACTGTGTACGAGCCGGTTCCTGTTTCAGTACCTAACACAGTAGAGAGTTATGGTTCTGGTAAATATGGACTTCATTTTAATAGCACATACAGGGATTCAGGCGTTTACAGCGTAATTGAAGGTGTTAGTAAATTCAATATAAGTGATAATAAAATCAATCCAGATTCTACCAAGATACTTAAAAATAGTTTACAAATTGATGTAATATACGGCATCAGGGAACGTAATAACAGGATAGAAGTATTTGCCAAAAGCCTTTCGCCAAATATTTCATTTAAAGACATACAAGGTGCTTATATTACAGATAAAAAATCTGGAGGTATTCTACCGCCAGATACACCTACACCTAAAACATATAAATGGAATTTTGGGCCACAGATTGCATATAACTATATTATAACAGAAGGCAGGCATGCTTTTAGGGCATTTGGTAATCTGCAATATAAAATCAACGACTATACAATTGGTGCACAGTTCGGTTTTGGTTATTCACCTGGCAAAGCACCAGATATAAGAACAGGTATCAGAGTTCAATATAATATATTTAAGTGGTAATGAAATTCTTAACATTTGAACAATTTTTAAAAGAGGCAGTATTAAGCGGGCAGATGTCACCTAACATCAGTTTTGCACCTAATATTGCATTTGTACCCATGTCTGAAAATCCTACACCAGATCCAGCAGAAGTATATCACTTAAACATGAGAGTAAAAAATAAAACTAAAAGAAAAAATAACAATGCATAGTAATACTGTAAAATATAGCATCATAAGTATTTTCGTTTTATTGTATGTGACAGTATCAGCTATTTCAATGATACATTCAATAGACTTTTTTAGTCTTTCTAATAGTAAAGAAATGGCGATTGCGCTTGCTACAGCATTTGAAATAGGTCAAGTTGCAGCACTATGTGGCATATTAATATTAGATAAAACAAACAAGGGAATTGTCTGGTCTCTTTTTATATTGCTTACATCAATGCAGATTATGAGTAATGTATATTTCTCATATAAACACATGGGAGATTTTAGCACATGGTCAGAACTTTTTGGATTAATCGAAGAGGACAAAGACGTACAAAAGCGTGCGCTTTCTATTATTTCAGGCGGCGTCTTGCCAGTTGTAGCTCTTGGCTTTATTAAGTCATTAGTTGATTATATTAGACCTAGTGGTTTTAAACCAGTTGAACAAACTGTAGACGAAGTGCCTGTTGAACGTACTGAAACTATAGTTGAAGATATACAAATAGATAAATTACCTGAACAGGAGATTATTAACATCGAAGAGGAGGTTGTCAGTGAGCCTGTCAGAGAAATAGACAAATCTATAGATATGGGAAATGAACTTGGCACTTCAGCCGCGGCTAATACCAGGGAAATGGTTACAAAAAAGATTGAAGTAACTTCTGACCATTATAATTTATGGAAACAAAATAAATAAAAACAATAATCAAATGGCAGCATGTGTTTCAGTAACAGAATGTGGTAGACTAACAGTTTATATTGAATGTTCAGCGACAGTTGTACAGGGTGAAAGCTATCACTATGAAATGCAGATCACAGAACCTGACGGAACTGCTGTAGATATAGACCAGTTTGATGCTATTGTATTAAGACTGTACGGTACAGCAGTCGACTTAAACTATGATACTTTATATTATGGTTACTGGTCCTGGCCTGACGCAGTTAATAGTGAAACCAGTGAACCTCTCTATTCGTTACAAGAAACTCAAAGTGATGGTACAATACTAAATCAGGGCATAATTGCATTTGATGCTGATCATGAATTAACATCATATTTTACAACAGGTCCGCTTTATGCAGAAATAAAAATGAAAAAGCAACCTTCTGGTACATACGACTATCTTGCTGTGCCTGAATATTATATTGTAACCTGTTTAAAAATAGGCAATGTTAAAGCTTCTCAAATGAGAGACTTTAATTTTTAAAATAAAAATTTACAATGGCTGAAAACATGTCAGATGATGGCAAAACAGGTATAATTAAGCTGAGTAGAAATCTTCAGCTAGAAAAGCCTGTGTTAACATCAGACGGTCTTTTTACTAATGTCATTACACTTAATAACGCTTTTTTAATAATAGATCAGAAAAATCTTACTGAACTTGAATATGATGCTGAAGATGATCTTTATCAAATAGTAATAGGCGGCACAGGGGGTGGCGCAGGTACAAGTGGTACAAGCGGTGCAAGTGGTACTGCTGGTGCAACCGGTTCATCAGGAACTTCAGGAACAAGCGGTGGTACTGGTTCAAGCGGTGAATCAGGTACAAATGGAACTTCAGGAACAAGCGGTACTTCAGGTTCAAGCGGAACTAGCGGTGAATCAGGTACAAATGGAACTTCAGGAACAAGCGGTACTTCAGGTTCAAGTGGTTCGTCAGGAACTTCAGGTGCAACAGGCGCAGGTGGAGCATTAGGATATTGGGGATCTTTTTGGTCAACAGAAAGCCAAACTGCAGCGAGCACGACAGTTGCATATCCTATTACACTTAATAATACTGATCCCGATTCAAACGGAATAAGTATTGTTTCAAATAGCCAAATAACTCACGCATACTCGGGAGTTTACAATCTACAGTTTTCAATTCAATTTATAAATGTTGGAAATAATGATGTAAACGTAAACGTGTGGTTCCGTAAAAATGGAACAGATATTCCGGAAAGCAGTAGTCAGTGTACAATCACGGGCCAACATGGAGGAGGATCAGGCCAAGTAATTCTTGCTCTTAACTTTATGCTTGAACTTTTAGCCGGTGATTATATTCAGTTAATATGGCAAACAGAAGATACTGATGTATCACTGGAGTACTTGCCTGCAGGAACAACACCAGCTACACCTACTACTCCATCAGTTATCTTTACCAGTCAACAAGTAATGTATACTCAGGCTGGTACAAATGGAACTTCAGGAACAAGCGGTGGTACAGGTTCAAGCGGTGCTTCAGGTACAAATGGAACTTCAGGAACAAGCGGTGGTACAGGTTCAAGCGGTGCTTCAGGTACAAATGGAACTTCAGGAACAAGCGGTGGTACAGGTTCAAGCGGTGCTTCAGGTACAAATGGAACTTCAGGAACAAGCGGAGCACAGGGTACACCAGGAGGTGAAGGAATCGTCAGCAAGCTTTTTAACTATTATAACTTTGCATAATATATAAAATAAAATAAAAAGAACATGGCAGCAAATACAGCACCTATTTTTACATTAACAGGCAATTTTAAACCTACAAGAATAAACCTAGCGTACACACCTACAGATGGTGTAACAAACGCTACAGCAGGTACAGCAGGTCAGACCAGTGTAAACATATTTGAAGTCGTTAATGCAGGTACAGACGGTACAAGGGTTGATGGTATTAGATTTAGGGTGGCAAATAGTGCTACTGCTTCAACCTCAGGTAATAATGTACATAAAGTTTTTCTAAGCGATACAGCGGGTGTAAATCTAAGAATAATCGCAGAAACCACAACAACTGGTGTAGCCCGTTCAGCAACAGTAGCCGGTTCAACTACTTTAATTACATTTGACCAGCCTATTATTATGTCAAGCGGTCAAAAAATGTATGTAGCACAATCTACTTATTCCGGTGCTCAAGATCAGTATGACGCTATTGCTTATGCAGGAGATTACTAAAAATAATAAATTTTATGAAATATAAAATCATATCAACAAGACAATTTGACGAAAATATTTTCACTGAAGTTGAATATAATTTCGATGGTAAATTATTAGTAGTTGAAATATCTCATTTTGCTCCAAAAAGCGTTCAAGAAGTGGAAGATAACATCAAAAATCGAGCAGCAAGCGAATTAGCTAAAATGCAGATTTCTGAACAGATAAGCAATATTATTACTGATATACCTATTGATATAGAAACGCCCATTGAATGATCCTGTGAAAATTCTGTTAAAAGTAAAACTTTATTCTAATGCCAACTAGAACCTGGAGAGGCACGACTGATAGTAATTGGGGAACTTCTACCAATTGGCTTGAGGGTGCTGTTCCTACTGCAGCAGATGATGTAGTGTTTGATGCTACCTCTCCTGCATGTACTGTAAACGCTTCTAATAGAGCATGTCTTACTATAAACTTTACTAATTATATAAATACCATTACAATGACTTTTGGTATAAATGTGAGTGGTAATATCACGCTCGGATCAGGAATGGGAGTTGGTGGGGCCGGATTTTTAGCCTTTAATAATGTTTCTGCTACATACACCTCTAACGGTTTTACTTGGCCAAATGAATTTAGGTTTATTAGCAGTGGGACGTCTAAAACTTACACCTTAGCTTCCAATTGTAGCTTTAGCGGAGCAGTTAACAATGTAGGTTCAGGATTTTTAGTTACCACATTTATTACAGGAGGATTTACAATATCATGTAGCGGTACTCTTTCTGTAACCGGTGCACAACAACTTTTCGGAGGAAGTGGTACTGGTGTAACTTTTAAAATGACCAATGGCACGCTAGGAGGTGCTAGTGGGTTTGGCCTTGGCGGTGCAAGTGCTAATATCATTATTGACAGCGGAGCAAATACAGTAACAATAAGTGGTGGTATACAATTTACTGGATCCGCTAGTACATTTACATATACTTCTGGAGTGGTTAATGCTTTAGGTGGAACATTAGGAATTGGAAATTCAGTTACTTTAAATTTTGGTTCTGGTGTAAAATGGGGTGTAATTTCTGTCAATGCTGCGTATGGTTCAGGAACTATAGGTTTATCTAATGATCTTTGGTGCAATTCTTTAGATGTTACACAGAGTCTCTTATCAGCAGGTGTCGATCGCAACATATACTTAAACACATACAGCGGAGACAGAGATGTAACAGCACCTTTTTCACAATCACTAATAGGTTTAATTTTTAATGGAGGAAGTTCTAATGCTTCTTCTGGTACAATATCTCATACCGGTAACAATGCATGGAGAATTATTGAAATAGATATGCCACTGGTAACAATAACCAGTTCTACATTTGTATTAGGAGGATTAAATCATGCTCTAGGAATGTTTAAAATTACAAGCGGTACAATTGTACCGCCGACAACATTATCTATAATTAAAGGATCCGCCGCAAGAAATTTTTCTATTACCGCTCCTGGAATTGTTTGGAACAATGTATCAATGGGTATTGCCGGTGGGGTTTTTAATACTTTCACCATGACTGAAGATTTGATAGTAAGTCGATCCTTGACTTTAACAGGAACTACTGCTACGTCAATCAACGGATTTAATATCTGGGTAAATGCCGGTTTAATAATTTCTAATACTGTTGGCGCAGTTGGCGGAGCAATAATTAACCTCGTAGGAACAGGTACTTGGGTACATACTACAGGAAGCATGACATTTAGTCAGCCAGTAGTTATAGATACTGGAGGCACGATTACTATATCTGGTACAGTATATAAGTCAGGAAACTTAAGATATACTCGAGGTAAAATTCGATTAATCAATTCAAATTTTATCATTCCTACAACAAGTTCTGGTTGGGTAAATATGCACAGAATAGCTTTAGATACTGTCACGATAACCGGGGGAACTACTCAAACAATGAATGAATTTTTTAGAGGAAGGCCAGGAAAATTTTGTGTAGTAAGATCTTCGAACACTACAAATGTATCAATTACATTCACTAACGGTTTTGAAAAATTTGCAAGATGGGTTCTTCCATCTAACATGACAATAACACAAAGAGGTCAGGTTAAACTTCTCAGTTCAAAAGGAAATAGAAATTCAACAAATTTAGGATTTACCTACTTTGAAGGTGGAACGCCTTATACATTTCCTAAAAATAATCCAATCGTTTATCAGGGATTACCATGTTTTGGTATAGGAGATAATCCGGCAGATCCAAACTTCTTTTAAACAAAAATCTTGTCCTGTATATAAAAAACATGGATAAAGTACTAATCATTACACCTCATCTTTCTACAGGAGGCTTGCCGCAGTATTTATTTAAAAAGATACAAAAATTATCAAATGAAACTGAGTTCTGGGTTATTGAATGGGATGATATTACAGGTGGGGTTTTTATAATACAAAGGACTAAAATAAAGAATCTATTAAACGAAAGGTTAATCACTTTAGGTTCTGATAAAAATCAGGTATTTGATTACATAGAACAGATTCGTCCAGATGTAATTCATTTTGAAGAGTTGCCAGAGACCTTTGTCGCCACTGATATATTAGACAGAATTTATAATCAAGAAAGATCCTATAAAATAACCTGTACTACGCATTCATCTTTTACCAATCCAGCATCATTAAAATATCTTGCAGATAAATTTATACTTGTTTCAGAATGGAGTAAAAATAAATTTAGTGAACATTTTAAAGGCAGTATACCTTGTGATATTTGGGAATATCCAATAGAACGGGTAAAGTATGATAAAAATGAAGCCAAGAGACTTTTAGATTTTGATCCTGAATACAAGCATGTTTTACACGTTGGGCTATTTACACCTGGTAAAAATCAGGGTCACGTAGTTGAACTGGCTAAACTTTTAAGAAAGCATAAAATCATTTTTCATTTTGTCGGTAACCAAGCAGATAATTTTAAAGAATACTGGCAGCCAATCATGGCCGATTTTCCAGACAATTGTATTTGGCACGGTGAAAGGTCAGATGTAAATCTTTTTTATCAGGCAGCAGATGTCTTTTATTTTCCATCCCTTTTTGAATTGAATCCACTTGCTGTCAAAGAGGCTCAGTCACATAGTTTACCCATATTCATGAGAAATCTGGAAACATGTAAACCTGAAGGCAGTATATTGATTACTGATAACATTCAAGTCAACAGGAATATTTTACTTGAGCATTTTGGTAGTTCAGTTGAGCATGATGTTGTAACCATTGTACTGTCCCATGCAAACACAGAATATAGAAAAGGTTTACTTAAAGAGTGTTTAAAATCTATTAGAACGCCTGTTATACTTTCTACTAATTATCCAGCTGAAACAGATGAACAGGAACTCAGTGACTGGGTTTTATATGATAAAGACAATCCGCTACTTTACCTAGAGGAATTTAATAAACATAACGTTTTGTTTTTCAGCTGGAAGTTAAATGATAAAGGCGAACGTATAGTTAATGAGTATTTTAAATTTGAACATAGTTATGCTGTTTATAAATTAATACAAAACGGTCTGAGACTTGTAAAAGCACTAGGTAAAAATAAAGTTCAGATTATTAATTATGACTATATTATACATCAGCAAACACAAGAAATCAATATTAAACATCTAGATGAACATGATATAGTTTTTTATGAAAATAACCCAGGTTATTATGATGGCATAAACTGTTCATATTGTACTGGCTATTTCTTAGGCAAGACAGACACTCTTCTAAAATATTTTGAATATTATAAAAACCGCGCCCATTTTTATCAAGAAGATAAAAATATATTTGAGATTAAGACTTATAATTATTTTGCTAAAAATCCAGAAAATATACTGGAAATTGATTTTGAAATTTTAAAAAATAACCAGGCAATCGACAAAGAGGGTGTAGATTCATTTTCAAAAAACAATACACAAAATTCTACTAGATCTGACCATTCCATTTATATTCATTCCAGTTATATTGAAGGACCTACTATTGAAATTGAATGCGAAGACCAGCATGACTTTGAAATACAATTTAAAGACAAATCGGATAATATTTTATACATGTCAACTATTAAATCAGGCATGTGGTCCAGGCTTAATTCAACTTATTACAGAGATGTGAAAGCCGAGATTAGAAAAGACGGCCAAATAATACACACTGAACTATTTGAATTTAAAGATAAACGAGTTCTTATAATACTAGATTCTAAATCTCTTGGTGATACATTGGCATGGATCCCGTACGCCGAGGAGTTTAGAAAAAAGCACAACTGTAAAGTTTTAATATCAACATTCTTAAATGATATTTTCAGGGATCAATATCCTGAACTGGAATTTATTGAACAGGGTTCTAAAGTTGAAAATCTTTTTGCCGTATTTAGAATAGGTTGGTATAATGAGGACCGGAAACCAAATCTAAATAAAAACCCACAGGATTTTAAAAAGATACCATTACAACAGACAGCTTCAGATATACTGGGATTAGAATATAAAGAAGTTAAACCGCTTCTTAAATTACCAGCTATTACTAAAAAGAAAAAAGTCGGCTTAGGTATACACTCAACTGCACAAGCCAAATACTGGAATAATCCAACCGGCTGGCAAGAGGTTGCCGATTATTTAAAAGACCAGGGCTATGAAGTAGTCTTATATTCAAGAGAGCCTGATGGTTATATGGGTAATAAAAACCCACAGTGTACAACACAGTTCACTGGTGATTTACAAGATATTATCAATGACATAGCTGAATGTGAATATTTTATAGGCATAGGTTCAGGTTTAAGTTGGTTAGCCTGGGCAGCTGGTCTACCTGTCTTTTTAATTTCAGGATTCAGTGAAGACTATGCAGAAATGCAGAACTGTATAAGAATAATTAATAAATCAGTATGTAATGGTTGCTTTAATCGACACTGGTTTGATCCGGGTGACTGGAACTGGTGCCCTGAACATAAGAATACTGAAAGGCATTTTGAATGTACAAAATCAATTACAGGCCAAATGGTCATTGAAAAAATAAAAGAATTTCATAAACAAAATAAATAACACAGATATAAAAATAAAATAAAAATAGTATTATGTCAAACTTATCACAAGATCAAGCACTTTCTGTTTTAATTCAAGCAGCTAGAATCGGACAATCAAAAGGAGCATACACTTTAGAAGATGCTAAAGTTATTGCAGAAGCAATTTCAGTTTTTGTTCCAGCTAAGCCAGCTGAAGTAAACGAAGAAGTAAAGCAAGCACCAGAGCATAGCACGTTTCAAGCTGAAGCAGGTTGTTAAACAAATCTTTAAAAGCGTGATGTTTCACGCTTTTAAAGGGTCTCCTGTCTATGAATAAAAGGATTATAAAAATAAATTCCAATGCCAGAAACGTGGTTAAGCCACAAAAAAGGGTTGTAAATATACAAAAACCTAGTTTTGTAAAAAAGAATCCTGTTAAGTTACAGGAAATCAAAGATGGTGTAATGGAAGCAGGTCTTTCTAATCCTAGAAATTCAAGCATTTTTCGTGAAAATAGAAATTCAAATTCAGTTTTTATAGTTTCAGAGAAATGCAATCAGGAATTTAATCTCAACGGCCTTGAGGTAATTACTGCTAAGACAGGTTTAAATTGCAGATACTTTATTGCAACAGATTATTGTTACGTTAATGAAAAGTCCAGTTATATACAAGATCTTAATTCATCTGGCGTCAGTACAGTATTTGTTATAACAACATCGCCTGATAAAAATTCTGGCATAAATACACATCACCTACCTCATTTTAAACATATAATCAATTCACCTACTAAAGTGGATGAACAGGGCTTTTCAACAGGCCTTGAAAATTTTGTGAATTGTGGTTCAGTGGATGCATGTGCAATACAGTTGGCAATTATTCTAGGTTATCAGAAAATCTATTTACTTGGATTTGAACCTGATAAAAGCTATGAGTATGAATTACTGTCACGTTCTATATCTCTTTATAAATATAAAAACAATATAAAGAGTTGTAGTACTTTAAATAAAATGGTTGACTACGTTGACTTTGATGTAGCAAAACAAGAAACAGAAATGGAAAAAGCAAATAATAATCTGTCAGACCTGGTTGTAGTCGGTTACTATACAGTTCATACACCTTATGAACATGATGCCCAGAATCTTATCAACTCTTGTAAAAAGCTTTCTCTTAATCATCATATAGTACCCGTGCAGAACCTGGGTTCTTGGCAAGAAAACACCAGATTTAAAGCACAGTTTATGTTAAACATGTTAACCATGCATTCAGATAAAAGGTTATTGTACGTTGACTGTGATGCAGTATTCAATAACACGCCAGACCTTTTTATTAATTATAGTGCTGACGTTGCCGTAAGATATCAAGATTTTGCATGGAAGAAAAATGAATGTCTCAGTGGTACAATTTACATGGAAAATAACTTGAAGACCAGAAAGCTTTGTGAAAAGTGGATGGAGCAAAATCAAAAAGATTCTAATAAGACTAAAAATCTTGAACAGTGGAATCTAGGTAAAGCAATTGAAGACATGGTAAAAAGCGATGGTCTTGTATGTAAAAACCTGCCACCTGAATATACATTTATTTTTGATAGCATGCGCAAAATTTATCCTGACCTAAAGCCTGTAATTGAACACTTTCAAGCAAGTAGAAAATATAAGCGCATTATTTAATGGAATTAAAATACGCAGTTGTCAGCTCAAACTCAAACCCGGAATATTTAGATTTTTGGCCGTATGTTGCTCGTGCCTGGAAAAGAATAGGCTTTGAACCTGTACTCATGTACATAGACAGTTCTGAGCCAGGTGGTTCACTAAAAGAACACGGTACTGTATTTTATTTACAGTCGATACCTGAATGGAGTATTGCACAACAGGCACAGTGTATTAGATTCTGGGCAGCTAGATTATTGGATGCACCTTTTATTATATCAGACCTGGATATGCTGCCAATCGCCAGGTCATATTATGTTGATGGCGCAGCACAACAATCTGATAGCGGAATTATTTCATACAGTTCTGATATAATTAAATACAGATGGTATAAAACTAATCCACAATATCCTATGTGTTATTTGGCTGGCGATCCATTAAGTTTTATAGAAATGCTTGAGTTAAATCAACCTGATCATAAACATTTTTTGAAAAAATTAATGAACATGAATTTAAAGTCCGGTACTGATCAGAAATTTTTCTACAATCAAGCACAGGTAAACAAGTCGGTCACTATTAAACATCTTGAAAGGGGCTGGATAGAGGAGAAATATGCTACAAAAAGACTAGATAAAGCAACCTGGCCTACATCAGATTATAATATTAGTGAATATATAGATTGTCATCTTCCGAGACCTTTAAGTTCTAACAGGTCTAAGTGTGAATTGCTATTTAATAAATTACAACATGGTTAAAACTACAATTGAAAATAATCAAGTCTGGCTTGTGCTACCTAGTGCAAACTGGCAAATGGCACAAAAGACTTTTCATGCATGGAGAAACAAGGGTTATAAGATTGCAGTTGTATGTCCAATAGGCCTTAAAACTGTATACGAAGGTATATGTGATATGATGATTCTTGAATCTGAAACAGGCGGTTATAAAGGCTGGCCTAAATCAGTTAACTATCTTTGTAAAAAATTAATAGACGTTGACATAATAATTGCCGCAGGTGATGACATGTACCCTGATGAAAATTATACAGCTGATCAATTAAGAACACAATTCATTGAACACTTTAATGGTACACTTGGTGTTATGCAACCCTATGGTGATAAATTTGGTAGCATGGATTGTAAAGAATGTGAACAAATATGCGGCAGCGCATGGCTAGGTCGAGAGTTTAGAAACAGGGTCAATGGGGGAAAAGGACCTCTTTGGGAAGAGTACTTTCACATGTATGCAGATACTGAATTGTATCAGGTTGCTAAAAAGCACGAATGCTTATGGATCAGAGAAGACCTAAGTCAATACCATGCTCACAGACTTAGAAAACATCATAAATTTGTGCCAAATATACCCAGAGGTAATTTTGAAGTAGCAAAAAATTTATACTATAAAAGAAAAAACGCAGGTTTTCCAAATACGGATTTAATATGATAGACCTTTTAATAAAATATCCTACACGACAAAGACCTGGAATTTTCAAACGGGTAATTTCAGATTACATTTCTAAACTTTCAGGTAAAAGAAAAGTGAAGTTTATTATCTCAATTGATAATAATGATGCCACTTGTAATAATCAAGAATTTCGACAATTTCTTGAATCACTTAAAACCAGAGTTGATCTGGAATATTTCTTTGGTGATAGCAAAAATAAAATTGATGCATGTAACAGGGACGTGCCAGCAAATGGTTGGCGAGTATGTCTATTAGTCTCTGATGACATGGTACCAAAACAACATGGTTTTGATGACATTATAATGAAAGATATGGAAGGTAATTTTCCGGATTTTGATGGTTGTTTAAATTATAATTGTGGCGGTCATGCTTATCCACGTGTAATGGTCATGTCAATCATGGGCAATCCTTATTATAAAAGGTTTAACTACATATATCACCCTGATTATGTTAGTTTATTTTGTGACGAGGAGCAGACTGTAATTGCACGTGAACTTCATAAAATAGTGGACATTAACAAAAAAATAATTACACACGACTGGAATGATATTAAAGATGATTTGAGAAAACACACTGAATTTTTTTATCAAAGCGATAAACAAATATTTGAATTAAGAAAACAAAAAGGATTTCCAATATGAGCAATATTTTATGGACAATAGGCATACTGCACCTGCCACAAAGAAAAGCAATGTATGATTCACTAATGAATGTATTGAATGCACAAATACATAAATGCGGTGCAAATGAAATAATTGAAGTAATAACAGAGACTGACCAGGGTCAGAGCACTGTTGGTAAAAAAAGAAATACCGTTCTGGATAAAGCCAGAGGTGAGTATGTTTGTTTTATCGATGATGACGACATGGTTACAGACATTTACATTTCTAAAACACTAGATGCACTTAAGAATAAACCTGATGTTGTAGAATTAGTTGGCTATTTACCAAAGTATGATTTACCTTTTATACATAACTTAAAATGTGGCGGCCATTTCAAAAAAGATGGTACACAGTTCAGAACACCCAATCATTTAAACACTATTAAGACTGAAATTGCCAGAAAGATTAAATATGTTGAAATCTCTCATGGTGAAGACCAGGATTACTCACATAGACTTTGGGACAGTGGTTTAATGAAGACAGAATCTCTTATAGGCGACAGAATGTATATCTATCAATTTAATCCTAGAACTTCTGAAACGACAAAATTTATGAAAAGATAATGAAAAAAATAATATCGTTCAGTCTCTGGGGTGATAAACCTATTTATACAGTAGGTGCTATATCAAATGCAAAACTTGCTCAACGGATATACCCGGGTTGGATTTGTCGATTTTATATACACAGGTCCAGCGTGCCCGAAAATATAATCACTGAACTTGAAAAACAGCCCAATGTTGAATTAGTAAACATGCCTGAGGATATAGGCTGGAGTGCAACGCTATGGAGGTTTTATCCAGCAACAGAACCTGATGTAGAGGTCATGTTATCAAGAGATTGCGATAGCAGATTAAGCGAAAGGGAGAAAGCCTGTATTGATATATGGTTGTCGATGGATGATAGAAGCGTCCATACAATAAGAGATACATGTGTACATCAATCTCAAATGATGGCAGGACTATGGGGCGTAAAAGATGGCTTTTTGAGTTTTATTAAACCTAGACTGGATGAATTGATATCAAAGACCAAGCAAATTGCTATAAAAGGTGTCGATCAAGATTTTTTAAATAATTTCATCTATTTGTATTCACTAGGCTTAATTGATACAATTGGTAATACCTTTAAAGATCCTAATGACGCAAGATCAAGTTTTGTAAGCTTTGATGATATAGCTTTCGGTGAAAAGAGATTTGGCAACAATAACAGAAGACCTCATGACAAAGAATGGATGTTACCTATGCCTATACAAAGAAAATATGGCAATGAGTATAAAGAGTGCGGAAGTTGTGGTTTAAGGCATGACAGTGATTTTATGGGAAGAGATGAATGCTTGACTGAAGATGAATGTAAATACATTAATCTAACAGCTGAACAGATTTATGAAAGGAATAATATAATCAAGTACTATAAGTTATATCAAAAAAATAAAGATCTACTAGGATTGACTACAATATATGAATAAAATATGGAAAACTTAAAAGAATACTATAGAGAATATTTCAGATTATTTCGAGACTCTGCACCGCAGGAAATGATAATCTGGGGAGGTTATTCAGGCGGTGTTCCCACCCCAATGGCTTCTAGTTATGAATCGTGCCTTGCTTTTTATAATTATATTAAAGATAAAGATTGTTCTTTTTTAGATGCGGGTGCAGGTGCATCTACTTGGATGTTTAGAAAAATGTTAAAAAATGAATTACTGTAGATTCAGATGAGAAGTATATTGAAGTTGTACAAAATATTGTAGGCGGAAGTGGTTACATTACAGGCATAGAAAATAGCCCAATTTGCGACTATGTATACTGGGATTATGGAAGTTTAGAAAGAATCCCATTGATGCCTATTGGTTTTAGTAAATGTAAAAAGGCAATGTATATAGATGATTGTCATGATAAAGGTATTTTTGAATTTACAATTTCATTTGCTGAGAAGAACAATTGTAAAATAATTGAAACAGACTCACTTGACGAGCATGATAGATTTGGATTAATAATAGAAAAACAAAAATAATTATGAAAAAAGTAATATCTTATAGTTTATGGGGCAATAATCCAGTTTATGTGATTAATGCAATAGTTAATGCCGACATAGCAGTAGACCTTTACCCAGGTTGGTTATGTAGATTCTACTGTTCACCTAATGTGCCAGCTGGAATTATACAGGAATTAAAAAACAGAAATAATGTTGAAATAATTGAAATGAATCATGACGAAAACTGGAACGGAATGTTTTGGAGATTTAGGGCTGCTAGTGATCCAGAAGTTGAAGTCATGATAAGCAGAGATGCTGATAGTCATTTAGATAAAAGAGAAAAGGAAGCAGTTGATGAATGGTTATCAAGCAATAAAGATTTTCATATCATGAGAGACAATAGGGTACATAGCGCTTTAATATTAGGCGGAATGTGGGGTGCGCGCAAGAGTATTTTAAAAGACATAGCTGCCATGATAGATAGTTATTCTAGAAAAGAATCTAATAATAGAAAAAACATAGATCAGGAGTTTTTATGGAGTCATGTTTTTCCGCTTGTAAAAGATAGATCCTTTATACATGATTCAGTAGAAAATAGATGCGGCGGTAGAACTAAAGACTTTCCTACTCCTAGGAAAAAACCTTGGAGAGAAGATACACTTAATGATGCAGATGATAATAATTATGTTGGAATAATTAGAAATGTGCCAGGAGATTATTGGGATAAATACTATGAACTTACAAAAGAATAATATAATGTATTATAACGCATATAAAAAAGACACATATAGTCAAAATGGTGAAGACGGTGTATTAGAAAAAATAATCAATGAATTACAATTACAAATTGATAATATGTGGTTAGTTGATGTTGGTGCTTATGATGGTATTGCTTACAGTAATTTTAGAAAATTAATAGAACAAGGATCTAACGCAGTATTGATTGAACCATGTCTACTCGCGGGAGATTGTAAAGAAAAATATCTAAAACTTCAACATTTACCAAAGCAATTTGCTAAAGTAAAAACTTTAAATCATTTTACAAAAATACAAGATGATGTACAAAGTAAGTTAGGATTTGATGGCTGTAAAGCAATACACGAAAGCTGTGGCAATTATGATTTTAACCCACTGCAAAAAACTCTAGATGAGAGTTTACTTGAGATTGAAAATTTACCTTTAGATTATGATATATTGAATATTGATATAGATTCTTATGACCATGATGTCTGGATGGAACACAAATTGAATCCTAAAATAGTTATTATTGAAATTAACAGTGGATTGTTTCCAGAAACACAGAAAGAACTAAATCAAGAAGGCGGTTATTCATATTCTGATTCTTTGTCGGTAGGAAATAAAAAAGGTTATAGTTGCGTATGCCATACCGGCAACATGATTTATGTTAGAAATGATTTGATAAATAAATTGAGCATTCCTGTAAATTTAATTAATAGTTTAGATCTATTTGATAGAAAATGGATAAATGGTAATATATGAACATAGTAGCAAAAATAATTCATTGCAGTATAGAAACTGCGAATATGATGCAAAGAGGTACAGAAAATTATTTCAAAAGAAGAGAAATAATATTTAATCAAACTATACCTAATTTAAAAGACATAGGAATCGAATCTTCGTTTATTGATGCAATAATGTATTCTACGTTAATATACGACAGAAATGACGAATGTAAATCATATACTCCATTGAAAAAATTAGTACATTTAGGACAAGAGTATACTTTATCAAATCCACATCCAAGTGGCTTTGAAATTGCATTATGTATGGGTCACATGCAGGCCTGGCAAAGTGGAATTGATGAAAATAAACCAGTATTGGTATTAGAAGATGATATACTTATTCCAGACGAAATTCATAAACAAGTTATCAAAAAGAGTATCGAAGATTTTTTAAATATAAACGAACCGGCAATGTTATATTTACAAGCAACTTATGGTAATACACCAATACCAAAAACACGACTTAAAACATATAATTCAAACAGATTATTAAAAGTAACAGAAAATTTGTATAAAGTTGATAACAATTATCAAGATTGGTCTGGATCTTCTGCATATGTTTTAAACGTGAAAGCATGTATAAATTTGGTAAATAGAGCAAATTCTATAGGACTAAGGGCTTCAGATGGGTTTATTCACAGAGCAGTTATGGAATATTTGATAAATGCTTATATTCCTGTAAATTATAAAAAATCAATATTAAATCACCCAACTCTTTCTTAGGAGAATAAAATATCAACAGAAAATAAAAATAAAAATAAAATGTCAACAGAAAACTACAGTATAATAAAAAACTATGTAATTAATTCAAATCCAACTCATCATGATGATACTATGTTTAAAGACGATTATCAGAATGAAGTATATGAATATTCTAAAAAATTGTTAGATGAAAATAATTTTTCAAAAGTAATTGATTTTGGTTGCGGATCCGGTTATAAACTTATTAAGTATTTTAATGATAAAGAAACTGTAGGAATAGAAACAGAACCTTGTCTTAGTTTTTTAAAAAAAGAATATCCAAATAAAACATGGGTAAATAGCGGGGAACCAGAAAGATCTTTTAGTGATTTCAAAGATTCTTGTGATATTTTAATTTGTTCAGATGTTATCGAGCATATCATTAATCCAGATGAGTTAATGAAGAATATTAAAAAATTCAATTTTAAATATTTGGTAATATCTACTCCAGATAGATCTGTTTTAAGAAAGATCCCAGGATTTTTAAATTGCTGGGAAGGACCTCCTGTTAACACAGGCCATGTCCGAGAGTGGGCCTTTGATGAATTCGATAATTTTTTACATAATTACTTTGAAAGCGTAACTGGGTTTCATTGTCAGCAACTAAATCCAGAAACTATGTTTTTTGTTTGTAAAGGATAATATGTATTTTGAAAAATATTTAGAATAAGAAAACAGATATTAGAACATTCTAATTAAACCTTTATTCCATTTTTCATATAACTTAAAAATGTTATATGAAATTATACGAACTCATACCAAGTGCCGATAAGGCCAGACATGCTCTTAAATCCCTAAGCTACCGAATTTATTCCAGTTGCATTACTACAGCAATTGCTACATTTGTTACAGGCAATAGTAAACTGGCACTGGCTATTGGCAGTACAGACTTTATTGTCAAGCTTTTTACATACTACATCCATGAAAGGGTATGGTACAGAATACCATTTGGCTTACAAAGGCCGCGTAAAATTCACACAAACATTGATTGGAATCCACGCAGTGATTCATACACACAGATTGCCTTTTTACAAAACGAAGAGGGTCCTATTAGAAAACGTGCCAAGATTATGAAAAGCAAAAACAATGAATATGTTGCAGTATTAAGTTTCTATAATAAGAAATCAAAAAACAGATACAGTGATATAATACACGCAGCATCACTACAAGAAATAGAGGATAAACTAAAAATCAAAATAGAAAATGAATAATTTAACATGGCATGAGCATACAGTCTCGAGACAAGCAAAAGAAAAACTATTTAAACAGACTGGTAAAGTCTTATGGTTCACAGGGATGCCGTCTTCAGGTAAAAGCACACTTGCAAATGCAACTGAACATAAATTACACCAATTAGGTTATAAGACCATGGTTTTGGATGGTGATAATATCCGTATGGGTTTATGTAAAGACCTGGGCTTTTCAGACGCTGATCGCAAAGAAAATATTCGCAGAATTGCTGAAGTGGCTAAACTGTTTGCGGAATCAGGAACTATTGTCTTGACCGCATTTATATCTCCATTTATTGCAGATCGTGATGAGGCCAGATCTATCATAGGCGAAGACTTTATAGAAATATTTGTTGATACTCCTCTTGAGATTTGTGAACAGAGAGATCCTAAAGGTCTTTACAAGAGAGCCAGAGCTGGGCATATTAAAGGCTTTACAGGTATTGACTCACCTTATGAAGCACCGCTTAAACCGGAATTGAAAATTGATACTACTGTCAATGATATTGATACACTTTCGGCAGCCATTGCAGAATACTATTCAACAATTTTTACAAACAAGGAGATCTCAAATCTTGACAAGCGTAAAACTGTAGCCATTGATTTTGATGGTGTGATACATGCTTATTCACGTGGCTTTCAAGGACTTGACAATGCTTATGATGAACCTATACCTGGTGCGTTTGATGCCTTAGCTAAATTGAAAAGCCAGGGCTTTCAATTAAAAGTACTTTCAAGTCGACCTGCTCCTGTTGTTGAAGACTGGCTTAAAAAATATGGATTTGATGGCCTGATTAGTGAAGTTAGCAATCATAAGTTTCCAGCAACGTTATACATTGATGACAGAGGCTTTCGTTTCAAAAATTGGACAGAGCAGCTTGATGAAATCATGAGTTTAATGAAAAGTGGTAAAACAGACGTAAGAAAATAACATGCATTACGAACAAACAGAATTTGTAAAGAGAGCACTTTCAACACTTGGTATACCACAGTACGGTATGCGTGTACTAGATGTCGGTAGCTTAGATGTAAATGGAAGTAATAAGCATTTTTTCAAGGGATGTGATTATACAGGCATAGATATTGGTGAAGGTAAAAATGTTGACATTGTAACCAGGGCACATGAGTATAAGCCAGGTGAGCGGTTTGATATAGTCATCAGCACTGAATGCTTTGAACATGATGAGTACTGGGAAAAAAGTGTTGAAAATATTATATTAAATCTTTTAAAACCAGTTGGCTTTTTTATTTTCACATGTGCTACACACGGCAGACCAGAACATGGCACACGTCGCTGTTCACCTGATACAGCACCCTTTATAGGTGACTATTATAGAAATCTGGGTGAAGATGACTTCAAGTCATTGGAAATAGCAGGCCGTAAATTTACTAATTATTTTAGTACATATAAATTTGAAACACGCGAAAATCCTGCTGACTTATATTTTTTAGGTTTAAAAACTTCTTAGACAAAATAGACTATAACACATAAAAATAATATGAACACAAAACAATTTGAAAATGGCTGGTCGGTAACCAATCACGGTGGACAGCCAATGGGTTTAACAAATAAACAATATGCAATTTTTGTCGGTCGCTTCCAGCCACCGCATAATGGACACGTTGCTTTATTTAAACAAAAGCTGGATGCTGGAGTTCCTGTACTTATTATGATCAGAGACTTGCAGCCAGATGAGCGTAATCCATTTACAACTAAACAGACTGCAGCAATGCTATTAAAGATCTTTGAAGGTCAAGATGTAAAAGTCGTGATTATACCAGATATTGAAAGCGTGAACTGGGGCCGAGGTGTTGGATACGAGTGTAATGAGTGGATTCCGCCTTCTGAAATAGCTTCAGTTTCAGCTACTGCTATCAGAACTGGAATTGTAGAAAACAATGATAGTTGGAAGAGCATGGTTAATGAAAAAATTCACACAGATGTGATTGAATACCTTAAAATTAACGAGCTCTTAATCAAGTAATCAGCAATGTACTTTGTAGTATCAACCCAGTTTGTTATATTTGAATATGGAAAAATCTAACAGACTGGGTTACTGCTGTATAAACGAGACGCTAGCAGTAAGTAATATAAGCGCAAATAGAGGAATGGTCAAGCGAACTTTTGAAAGCCGTGGTCTAGAATATGTTTCTGAACTGGCAATTCAGAACCTGGAAGACATGCTTAAAATACTTAAATGGAATCAGGAACATGGTATTAAACTATATCGTGTTACCAGTAATTTATTTCCGTGGATGAGTGAATATGAAATTACTAAACTGCCACGTTTCGATACTATACAACAGCTACTACTGGAATGTGGTACTTTTGCTAAACAAAATGATCAGCGTCTAACTTTTCACCCGGGTCCTTTCAATGTACTTGGTTCACCAAGCAGTGCAGCTATCAAGAAGACGATAAAAGACCTGAATCAGCATGCGCAAATATTCGACCTCATGGGACTTGAAGTGTCAACATACTATCCTGTTAACATACATGTTGGCGGTTCTTATGATGATAAGCCAGGTACGCTGAACAGGTTTTGTGAAAATTTCCAATTACTTAGTCAATCAGCACAGAAAAGGCTGGTTGTTGAAAATGATGACAAGCTTTCAACATATAGTGTTTGGGAATTATTTAATGATATACATCAAAAAATTGGTATACCAATTACATTTGATTATCATCACCATCGATTTAATGGAAGCGACCTAAGCGAATCAGATGCCCTTATACTTGCATCAAGCACCTGGCAAGTAAAGCAACTTGTCCACTATTCAAGTTGTAAGAAAACGTTTGAAGACCCTAACTCTAATCCCAGGGCACATGCTGACTGGATTTATGAAAAAATTAATACCTATGGATTATACATGGATATCGAGCTCGAAGCGAAAGCCAAAGAACTTGCAGTCCTAGATTATCTAAGAAGATTAAACAATAAAACGCTACTTAAAGAATATGTCGAGTTTTAATATACCTAGTTTTGAAATAGAAAGCATTGAATCGGTAAGTGAATTTATGCACAAAGAACGCCTTACTGTATCTAGGCTTATCGTAAGGGCAATTGAAGAGGGTCTGGAAGAACAGCTATTGGAAGTGCCTGTTATGAAATTATGCCTGTTTGACATGCCAATTACTTTAATTGTAATAAACCGCGAAAGATTTACAGAGTCTTTGCAAAAATGCCTGAAATATTTTGAAGAAGCCGAAGAGTATGAACAGTGTGCCTATGTAGTTAATTTGTTGAAAGATGAAAGATTAAATTACTATCTTAAAAAAATAGCTAAAAAGCCGACAATTTGAAAAAGTCTACTATTGAATCACTCAGGGCATTTTATGGCAATGATATAGAATTTAGAATATCGCAAAAACAAGATAGGATAAGCGAGGAGATACAGCAGATGTTTAATGATAATATCGTTGAACCTGAAGGCGGTCAAGCAATTTCTAATTTGATAGCTGCTCGTGAAAAAATCGAACAGGAAATTATCAAATCTAAATCTGAACTTAAAAATGCCAAAAGAAAATTTAAAAGAGGTGAAATAGACAGGGACGATCTATTTGATTTTGAATATAGATTAATTGAACTCAGGGCACAGCTCGAGGAAATCAATGAAAAGATAAAAAGAGGTTAACGATTTAAACAACTTCATTTTAATAAGTATAAAAAATAAACTAATAATATGAATAAAATATCTAAAGCTCTAAAATTCTTCTTTAATTTACTAAAATATAACATGATATCAAGACTAGGTATATCATTGTTGTTATTTGCAATTTTCTTAAAACTTAGTCAATACAACAGTATATATAAATATCCTGCTATATTCTTTTCAATATATCCAATATGGCTGGCGTTCTGGATGATTATGTATGCCTGGATAATAAACCCAATAAGAGAAGCTTTACCTAACAGCTGGTTCACTAAAAAAGTTATACCACATATTGATAATTTAATAGATCGTTAATTATTAACCCCTTAAAATAAATGAATGTTTAATTCACTAAATTACAAGCGCGTAGCCAACTATGAAACTGAGCCTCAATTCAATGAAAATGTAATACTAGCTTACAGCGGCGGCCTTGATTCATCTGTTATACTAAAAGTCCTTATTGAAAAATACAAAGTAAATGTTTATGCAGTATGTGTAAACATTGGTCAGCGCGAGGATCTTAATCCAATCAAACAAAAAGCACTGGCAATAGGTGCTGTAGCATGTGACATAGTAGATGTTACAGATGTTTATGCAGACGGTATTTTATCAGATGCCATTTTATTCAATGCCGACTATGAAGGCGGGTATCATCTCTTCTGTCCACTTGGACGTATTCAAATTTCTAAAGTACTAGTTGAATATGCAAGAAAGTATAACTGTACAACTATTGTACATGCAGCAACAGGCAAAGGTAACGATCAAATAAGATTTGATAGTTATATTACAACTCTCGCACCAGATATTAAAATAATAGCACCTGTTCGTGAATGGTCAATGGGAAGAGAAGAAGAAATTGAATATGCCAAACTTCATAATATTCCTGTTACAGCAAGTCTTGAAAAGATCTATAGCTATGATGAAAATCTATGGGGATGTTCAGCAGAAGGTGGTGAAATAGAGGACTTTAAAAAAATACCACCTTTGGATAAAATTTTAAAGTTTACTACACTACCTGAAAACGCACCCAGTGAAGCACAATATGTTGAAATAACATTCAGCAAGGGTTTACCTGACTCTATTAATGGTGAATTTTTAAATATGAAAGACTGTATACTCACAAGCAATCATATTGGTGCTAAACACGGCCTGGGTATAACACACCTGGTCGAAGACAGGGTAATAGGCTTAAAGGTAAGAGGTATTTATGAGGAGCCTGGCGCAGAATTACTAATCAGTGCACACAGGGCATTGGAAAAGACAGTCAGTACCTGTGAAGAAATACAATTTAAAGAACTTGTCGACAGGCAATGGTCGGAACTGATTTATCAAGGCAGATATTATCATCCTCTTGTAAAACAGCTTAAAGCATTTACAAGTGAACTCAATGAAAAGGTTAATGGTAAAGTAACCATGAGGCTTTATAAAGGTCGATGTGAAGCAGTAGCAATAGAATCAGTAAATAGTCTTAACAATGAAAACTCATCTTTTCTAAAAGACGGCTTCAACACAAATACAAGCGCAGGCTTCATTGAACATTTTAATTATACACAAAAGTTAACATACAATCTAAATGGGAAATAAATTATGGCAAAAGGGAAATCTGTCAGGCGATGCAGAGATCTTTTGTAGATTTACAACAGGCAATGATTATCAACTGGATCACAGTTATTTTTTGGAACATGACCTACGTGCAACTTTTGCCTGGGCACAGGCTTTAGAAAAAGCCGGCATTTATAATAAACAGGAGTTAGAAAAAGTTTTAACTGCACTTGAAACTATCAGAATCAATTATAATAGAGGCTCGTTTGGTGTTTCTATTAAAGATGAGGATTGTCATACTGCAATTGAAAATGCTTTAATAAATATAGCTGGCGAACCCGGTAAAAAGATACACACGGGTCGTAGTAGAAATGATCAGTCATTAACCATGATTAGATTGTTTATGAAAGAGAAGCTAACTATTATTGAGCAAAAGTCTAGGTCTATATACAATTCACTCATGGATAAAGCACATGAAAATTATGGAAAACTTTTTATAGGCTATTCTCATACACAACAGGCCATGCCTACTACACTGGAACATTATTTTATCGCACATGCTGAAAGCTTTTTAGATGATGCACGCTGGATAGATTGCCATGTAATTAATTTTATTTCACAGTGCCCGCTTGGTACAGGAGCGGGGTTTGGTTCACAGCTAGAAATCGACAGAGAATTTTTAACAGAAACCCTGAACATGAAAACCATGCAGCACAATAGCCTGTACTGCCAAAACAGCAGAGGTAAATTTGAACTACTTTATATAGGTGCAATGTCACAGGTTATGTTAAGTTTACAAAGACTTGCCAGTGATATGGTTCTTTACACTAGCAAAGAGTTTGGTCTATTTAAAATGTCAGACAGTCTATCTCAGGGTAGCAGTATGATGCCACAGAAAAAGAACCCCGATGTTTTTGAAATGATCAGAGCTAAAGCCGCAGATGTCATGGCACTTGAAGAGCGTGTAAAAATGATAGTCAAGGGTTTACCTTCAGGTTATAACAGAGATTTACAAGAAATTAAAGCCTGTATTGTTGATGCCTATAATATTACTAATAATTGCCTGGACGTTATGAGCCTGGCATTAAAACACGTTGAAGCTGATGATGAACGTATTAACAGTGTTATACAAAAGGACATAACATCTACTGACTTGATAATCAGCCAATGTATTAAGCAAACAGGTGCTTCTTTCAGGGATATTTACTTGAATTCTGGTTTAGATTCAGATGCAGATCCGCTTGAAGCTGCAATGTCAAGGCGCAGCCTGGGTTCACCTGGTAAATTATAAAATCAAAAGCGGCTTTCTTGTCTCTTTTTCCTGCAAGTTACTTTTTACTTTCAATTTTTATTTGTATATTTATAAAAAATAATAATTATGCTAAATGAATCGTTTAACAGACTTGTAGTTTTCGATATAGAAACTGTAAGTGAATATGAAAGCTATCAGCAATTGCTTTCTGAAAATCCAAAAAAAGCCGAACTCTGGAGCAAGAGATGCGTTTGGTTAAGATCCAGATATGTTGAAAACGCAAAACTGGATGATGACTCGCTTTATTTAGCCAAAGCTTCACTACAACCTGAATTTTCTAAAATTGTTTGTATCAGTATTGGTCAGATTAAAAATGCTGGCGCATCAATTACAATTAAGAGTTATAGCGGAGAAGAACGTGATATCTTGTCAGAATTTATAAGAGTCAATGCTGCTGTAATGTCAAAGATACCTGGTGCACAATATTGTGGCCATAATATTAAAAGATTTGATGTGCCATTTATTGCCAAGCGCATTTTAATTAATGGTCTTAAACTACCACAAAACTTTCAAGTCTTTAGAATGAAAAGCTGGGAATTACCATTTCTTGATACTTCTGAAATCTGGAGCTTTGGTGCATGGCAAGAAAGTTATACTTCACTGGATCTTTTATCAAATGTTTTAAATGTACATACACCCAAAGATGAAATGTGCGGATCTGAAGTGGGCAAATCATACTATAGTGGCAAGATAGATAATATCATTGAGTACTGTGAGAAAGATGTAATTGCGGTATGTCAAATTCTTTTACGTTTAAGTAATATTGAAATAGATGCGGATATACAGAGAAGGTGATAAGCGATATATTGTACTTGAACTACCCACGGTATTTGACATTGACGATTACATGGAAGCAATAGGCTTTAAATATAATAACAAACTTGGTTATTGTAAAGATGACAAGTGTATTATGATAGCAGCAGATCGTTTTTACTGCACTAAGATAGAATATAATATTGACTTTTTATGTGAAGTAGAAACAGTATGCTGTCATCTTAATTTTATACCAGACATCTGGCTAATTAACACATTATTAACTCAAATAGGTTTTATATGAATTGTCAAAGAAAACACACAAGTCTTTAGCTTGTGTGATGAATTTGACAAAAAAATAATATAAATTACATTTTTGAACATAAATATTTAATATATATAATATAGTTCTTTGATATAATGGTTCTGATTTAAAAACCTTAAGTCAGGTAAAATCAAAAAAGTAAAAATATTGTCTGGTTCATGGACTGAGTCGGACGTTAAACAAAAATAGGTGGAGGCGTTGCTGTTAGGTGAGTCTATGAAACCTGAAACACATAAGTCTTTAGATGATGTGTAGTTCATATAAATGATATTTAAAAAGCAAATTGAAAAACTTCTTTATAAAATGATTTTCTGGGAACCAGCTAAGCCTGTATGTGTAAAATTCAAAAATAAGTTCTCGAAACTATTATATTTTTTATTATACCCTGATATATCAGATAAAAAATTCAGGCGTGGTTTTAGATTCATAAAGCGGTTTTCAATAGCTTTGATATTGACCTTTTTACTTTTTTACATAAGTAACAGAGATGAAATAGTTTATAAAATTAGAAAGCACGTGGGTTATAGAGTTAATAAAACACTTTTTAATGACTCTATAAACCATGAACTTTTAAGATCTGTAATTTATAAAGAAAGTGGCGTACTAATACCATGTAGCGTGCCATTTAATCATGTTGAGTTAATGTATAATAAATGCACTGAACTCAATGTACCCGTTTCTATATTTTTCAGACTGGTTAATACTGAAAGCAGATTTGATTCAACTGCAAAATCAGCAGCAGGTGCCAGTGGATATTGTCAAATCATGCCATCAACATGGGACATGATGGCCAAGAGGTTAAAGCTTACCGGTAAGAATGCCAGAAACAACATTATCATATCAGTTGAATTATTGAATATGCTAAGAAATGAATTTATCGGTTACAGTGAAAGGAAAACCTGGGAACTGGTTCTTTCATCTTATAATGCTGGCCTGGGCCGCGTCATCAGTTCTGGTTATAAAATACCACCTATTAAAGAAACACAGAACTATGTGAAGCAAATAATGGGCAATCATAATCAGGTTCGATAAATAATTAAAATAAAGTGTTATTATGAAGTTAAAAAACTTCCAAACTTTTCTTTTTGAAAATGTCTATGAAATGAGTAAAGTCGAAAGCGTTAAATTTGACCAGTTTATTAAACAACTAGAAGACAAGATATCAGACAGTGCACTTTTAAATAAAATGAAAAATTCTATAAGTGTTTTAAGAACGGATCCTTATATGGGCTATGAAGACATCGTTGAGTTTATATTGAATTCATTGGCAAATGAAGGGGTTCCAGAAGATGAAATAGAAGATCTTGCAAGCAATACAGAAGTTAAATTAAAAGAGTCTTTATTCGTTAATGAATCAGAAACTTTTAATGATTATCCTGAATCTGCCAGAAATGCTGCACGTAAAGCTATTAAGTGGAAAGAAGAACATGGCAAAGAAGTTAAAGCAGGTACAGCAGTAGGTTGGACCAGGGCTAGACAATTAGCAAATGGTGAGAATTTAAGTATACAAACCATTAAACGTATGAAAGCGTTTTTTGATAGACATGAAAAAAACAAATCTATCAACACTGACTATAAAGGTCAACCATGGAAAGACAACGGCTATGTAGCCTGGCTTTTATGGGGAGGAGACAGTGCAAGAAGATGGGCTGAACGCAAAATAAAACAATACGAAAATAAATAAAAATTAAAAATGAACAAAATTCTTTCATTAGATGAATTTATAGCCGAAAGATACTCTAGTAAGCTAAACAGTAGAAATACTGTTAACGAACACCATGGTAAAAACTGGGAAAGAGGTTTACTTAGCGCACACTTCTCTGATTTTCTTGATGCTTTCAAGGAATTAAATCCGGAGGCTTATGATGCACTTGAAGCAGCAATTGAAGAAACAGGTATTGAAGCAGTAACTGATTCTACACGTGAAGCAAAACTTGCTAGAAAAGAAGAGCGTAAACAAAATCCTGAAGAAGGCGAAGAAGATGATGACGATGACGATGATGAAGAAATGAAGCAGGCTGAACCTACAGAAGAAGAACCTACAGAAGAACCTACTGAAGAGCCAGAAGAGGAAGAACCTACTGAAGAGCCAGAAGAGGAAGAAGAACCTACTGAAGAGCCAGAAGAGGAAGAAGAACCAGAAGAGGACGAGGACGAAGAAAGCGGATTCAAATTATAATTAATCTCCATGATAAAATTATTTGAACAGTTTATTAACGAAAGTGGCAATAGCATAGAAGGTGCTGTACCATTTAAACAAGATGAAGTTCAAGTTACAGTGGAGAAGATAGAAAAAGACATCTTCCCAAATATAGGCTTAACTGGCATAGGAACTGATGCTGCAGTAATTGGTAGTGCTGGTAAAAAAGGCCCTGATCAATTAAGCGGTGATATAGATATTGCCGTATCAGCAGATAAAATCTCAGGTTATCTTGGTGTTAAACTAGAAAAGAAGGAAATTTTAAATGCTCTTAGTGAGCGTTTGGAGAATTTAGGTTATGCAATTGCACCGTCACCTGGTTTTTCACAAGTAAGTGTCGGTGTACCTATTCCTGGCAGAAATGGCGAAGTTGGTCAGGTTGATTTAATGCTTAGCACCGACCTCGAATGGAGTAAATTCATATATCACTCACCTGACTTTAGTAAAGGTGAATCTAAATATAAGGGAGCATACAGAAACATGTTATTGATGTCAGCTATAGGTAAGTCAAACTATAATATAGTAAAGAAGACAGACAGTGGACAGACAGAAGAATATGAGTCCTACGTAGTTAGATTAGACCAGGGTATTTACCAAGTTAGAAAAACATTTATGGGTAAAAAAGGCATAAAGAAGACTGCTGACCTATTAAAAGAATACGACAAGCTTGTTACAAAAACACCACAGGAAGTTGTTAACATTCTTTTTACAGGCAAAAAGCCTTCAGATATTGATACCTATGAAAAGCTTAAAGAGCTAATAGATTCTGACAGCTTTAAATTTCCAGACAAGAGAAAAGATGTATATGAAGACTTTGTTGAAAGGGTTACTGTAACTAAAATTCCGTTACCTGATGACATGAACTCAAATGAATCTTTTGCTATTATTAGTTTTTCACAATTTTTAAATTCATAGACCATGAGATGATATTTACAATTAACAAGGGTTCACACTTTTCAAATAATTTACTTTATAAAGTATTCAATTTTTTGAATTTTAAAAGTAAAATAACCTGTGAAGTTATTTTTGACCATTCTTGTAAATATGATTTAGGCACAACCGATCAGCTTGATATTAATAAGCTGATCGGTTTTTCTTGTGGCTATCATCATAACAATTCAGCCAGGTTTGGTTGGAGATATTCACAAGGCAAAATAGAACTTTTTAGTTATTGTTACATTTCAGGACAGCGAATCTATAAAAAGATTTGTGACGCAGATATTAATCAACCTATAAAAATGGAACTGGTCGATAACGGCAACTGTTATCTTTACAGGGTCTTTGTAGGCAATTGTACATATATTAGTAAGGTTGATAAAAACAATCCCTTTTCAATAGGTTATAAACTTTGGCCCTATTTCGGTGGCAACTGTAAAGCACCACATACAATAAATATTTCAATAAATTACCAATCATGATATTTAAAACATTTCAACAATTTTTATTTGAAGGGGGCTGGGCAACTTCTAAAACACAGTCAACAATTATAAGACCAAAGATTATCAAGGACTGTGTTCAAAAAACAAAGCAACTTGAATCCGATTTTAATAAATATCTAAAAGAAGTAGGTTTACCACCCTTGGACTTTATAAAGCCAGTTGGTAGTGGTACCTGGTATGAAGAGGACATAGAGTCACAGCCAGATAAAGTATATGGCGACGTTGACTTTAGTGTATCATACCCAGTTTTACAAGATACTGGCAAGACAGAACGTGAAATGGAAATAGAATCAACTAAAATTTATAATAAAGAACTTCTATCCTTTCTTGAAAATAATAAACCTGTTTTCATAGACGTTGAGGAGACACGGGCAGTTTCTAATCCAAACAGTGTTAAATTAATTATGATGGTTGAAACCTCTGAAGGAGAAGGCTGGATTCAGGTTGATTTTATAGTTACACACAATTCTTATAAAGAATGGTCGATATTTAGACTGACACCTATACGCAATGTAAAAGGCTTTGTATTGGGTAATTTATATAGTTCATTTGGTGAGGTGTTGGAATTAAGTATACAACCAAGAGGTGTAAGAGCTAAAATTAAAGATGGTGAAGTTATAGGTTACAGTAAAAAGACGGGTGCTGAAGACCGTTTGATTACATCGGACGTGAACAGGTTTATGAATGACATAGCCAAGTTTATTTGGAAAAATACCAATCCTGACAAGCCATATAAAGAATCAAAAAGCCTGGAAAACTGGCAAGGCATGGATAGAAATAATCCACGTTTTGAAGACATGTGTAATGGTATCAAAGCAGTCGCAGATACTTTAGATCAGTTAGGCGAATTCGGCACAACAATTAAATACAATGGTAAGGACCAGTTTCTAGAAGCTGTCAAAAAAAGGTATATAGAAAAGATGGAAACAGCTGCACAGAGTAGTAAATTTGATAAAGCTGAGTCTGAAGCTGCAAAGGCTGCAGCAGCCAAAGTCAAGAAAGTGTCAGCTCAATATATAGATAAAACAAAACAATTTTTATAATGGGGGCAATAAAAAACTTTAAACAATTTATAGGTGAATCAGAAGATATGCCTATACAATTTACTACATCTACCCTTGGTCGTACAGGTGAAATTGAACTTGACGATAATGGAGATAATAGACATGGTGACAGCGAAGACCACGAAGTTGGAATGGCCAAAAATCTACTTGATGACATTATTAAAAATGCAACTGAATTAAAAGAAAAGATTGGTGAAGACGAGATGAATTTACCAGGCTGGATTCAGGACCATATTTCACAGTCACAGAATTACATTAATCAGGCGAATACAGGTTACCATGAGTTAAGTGAAGCTTATCATATAAACAGGAGTTATGCAGATAAGGAAATTAAAAAATTTAATAGGGGTCAATACCCTTATAACGACGGTGGCGCGGATATGAATGATTTAGCCAAAAACATAATCGATCACCTTGGATATAAAAAAACTTATTATGCAATTCTACCCGTTTCAGATCCTGATCTTGATGGATTTATTGAATACATTGGTGATAACGGTATAGAAACCTTTGATTTAAACGATGATTATCCTACTGACTATTTGTTTATCCATGATAACGAAAACGCCCTAAAGACTTTTATAATTAAATACTGGCCGGAAGAAGACGAGGATTGGACTAAAGAAATTAAAAAATATCAAAAATAAATAAAAACAATGAAATACAAATTATTCGAAGATTTTATTGCTAACAAAGAGCAGGCATTAAAAGAAGCAATGATTAAACCTGTACATAAATCAGGTTCTGCAAAGACTATGAAACCAATGACCGACAAAATGAAGCCTGAAACAGCTAAGCCATCAAAGACAGGTTCAATGAAGGCCTCAGTTGCCATGCTTGACAAATCTAAAGCTAAGTCACCTTCAACTAAACATTCAGCTGACAGCAAAGTGATTAAAGGCGGTAAAGCTTCTAAGCCAGTAGTTGGTAAAGTTTCAAAAGGCAGTTCATCTATAAAAGGGATGCACTCTTCAGTTGAAGCAAAAAAGAAGTAATTCTTATTCTAAATTTTTGTAAAAAGCCAGTTCAAAAGACTGGCTTTTTTAATTAATAAGGGGTAGACTACCTGTAAACAAATATATACCCTGTCAAAAATAAACTTACAAAATGAACATAAACTTTGACCCACTTAATATAGACATGACTAGACCAGGCGAAGCTTTTTTAAAATCATTTTCTTTTTTAATGGTAGGTACTGTCTTCGAAGGTAATGACATCAGTCAAATGCACCTGCCCTCAATAATCATAGAAATAGCTAAAACTCTGGCATATCTAGGAGCCAGTGTAGCATTCTTTAAATTCATTATAAATATATTTAAGCCCAGATCCAAAGAAGCTGAACCTAAAAGCGAAAGCGTAAAGGATGATGAATGATTTTCCGGTACCAATATGGTTTATTATTGCTATTTTTATACTTATAGTAGCATATTTTATAGTAGACCATTATCAGTATAAAAAGGCTACACGCGAAGCCATTGATAGCATTAATAAAATATTTGACAGTATTAAAACTTTTCTATTAATAACGATGATAGAAAGAATATCTTCAGCATTTGAAGACAGCAGCGAGGATACTGACGATGATGATGCGGACCGCGATGGTCAAGATCTTATTTAAAAAATTTCATTATCTACCCTGTCCTCTATATTTCTTAGGAGTTTCCTCTTTTGTACTATATCTTTTTTTGGCTTTACCTGCTTTTCTGCGACCAAATGTCACTTTAGATTTAAGGTTGGATTTTTCTTTTTTAGCCATTGCATGTAGTAATTATTTTTAAAGTTAAGTGTTTTATATATTTCTACTTAACCAATTATTGACACGCTTTCTAACTTTAATATTCGCATTTACATGCTTCTGTTTATTGATAATACTTGAGACATAACTTTTTGCACCCATTACATACTCTTCAAATTCAGCTTTGTAATCAATATGCATGTCGTGCTTTTTTAGAAATCTAATAGTCCACATTTCTGTTTCATATTCAACTAAGTATTCATCAACTTCATCAGTGTGATTTAAAATAACGTGTGCTATTTCATGTACAACAACTGCAGCCGTGTATAAATCTATAATTCTGGGTATTTTGATACGCTTTTCTTCAACATAAGCTCTGCCGACGCCGGACTTAAATTTTTGTTTTGACACAGTTATTTTATGTTCCTGTATCAATTTCTTAATTTCAATTTTAAAGTCTTGTAGTTTCATTACTTGCATCCATTTCTGTCAGCACGTTTCCAAGATTTTTAATAATACTATTATTGAATTTATTTTCAATACTACCTAGCCTTTTATTAACTTTTTTGTAGAACCGCTGTCTCATTTTATACGCAGCATCACTTGATAAAAACATGTAATAATAATATTTACCGTTCATGATTACAGCCCTGTCTTCTATTACACTTATCTTAATTGTAATGTGTCTCCAGTGTATATATAACATTGACTGTTCCTGTAACAGTTCAGTTTCTTCATAACTTAAAGCTTTAGTTAATATAGATAAAATACTTTCTTCTATCTTATCATACTTAGGCTTCTTATCCAGTCTGTTAATGGCGCTCTTAAATTGGTATGCAAGTCTTTTACGCCCAAAACTTGTTAGTAAACTCATAGATACATGTGTTTAAGTACGTCAACATGATAATACATTTCCCATTCAGTAAACATAGTTAAACATTCACTGACATTGTGTAGGCCGACGGCGTACTCTACTTCATTGACAATGAGTTCACCCCATTGCTCAACTGCTTCTTGTCGTTTTTTTTCTTTTGAAGATTCTTTTTTACCTTTGAACATTTTTCTTTTTATTTATTATATCTATGTATTAATTGAAATTTTGTTTTTTAGCTGAATTTATTTTTATTAAATAGCATAAAAAAGGCTGGCCAAGTGGGCCAGCCTTTTTGTAAAGATGATGCTTGTTAAATGTATCTTTTAAGAATACGTTGCCAGTTTTTAATACCTGACATTTTAAAATTAGCAGCTTTAACAAATGTACGCATAGATACGTTTTTGCTATTTTTAATATATGAAAAAACTTCCTCTTTTTCTTTAAGTGGCATCTCCATTGGTTCAATGCTCGGTAACATAACTTTCATGCGTTCCATTACGGTCATATCATCTGGTGACACATCTATAATTAAACTCCTTGAACGTATAGCACCATCTGGGTCTAGTTTCTCTTTCTTTAAATTTGATATAAAAATGATACGTCCAGTGAAGTCAAATGTATTAGGTATTCTACCTTCTGCTTCATAAGCCTCTAGTTGCTCAGGTGATGTAACCTTATCTGGGTCATAAAAAGCGGCATTTTGTTTTTTGTAAGAAACTGTTCTGAATTTCTTGGTGTCTAGCGCAGCTTTGAAAATATTTCTTGATTCCTGGTCATCGAATACTGAGTCACAGTCATCAAATACAAGAATACCTCCATTATACTTGTAAAGCTCTTTAACTATACCTGGTGTACTTGCTGAACCTGTTATTACATTATATTGTACTTTAGATTTATCTAGTGCATTTGTCACGGTATATGTTTTACCTGTACCAGCTTTTCCTGATATCATTAAACCGTTTACGTTACCCAATGCTACAGCTTTTGTTACGTCAGCAATGTCTTCCATGATTTCATCCAATAATTTAACGTTGTCTTTCAGCAATGCTTCACCTTGGAATATCATGTCTGTTTCACTTTGCGGATCCTTGCGTTTTTCTTTCTGTGATTTTCCTGCACCAACAACACCTGAATCTCTTAAAGCCATTCTTACTGAACGAGGTGTTAAACCTAATTTATCAGAAATAGCCTTTGCGCTCATGCCCTTTTCAGCAAAGCTCTTAATCTTCTCTAGCTTAGCTTCAGGTATTTCAGCTTCATCTATAGAGTATGATTCATCAGTTTTACCTGGAAATTGGTCCTCGCCTTGTAAAAGTAACTCAGTAACCTTTGGCAAAACTGTAGCCAAGCTTTGGCCGTATGCATCAACTGTCCAAACAGGTTCTTTACTGCTACCATCCCAGTAATCAATGGAACTTATATCAAGATCGCCTTCTTCTGAATTAAGACGTATACTTTTACCACTTTCGGTAAAATATCTCTTTCCACTTCCTTGTGAACCATCAGATTTAGTCCACTCTTCAAAACCTGGGTAAGCAAATAATTTTTCACCCATTTTTCTAGACAAATAACCCGTAATCTTATCTAGTGCGTTTTCTACGTCTTTTTCGGCAATCTTTTCTGTTATAAATTGCTCAAATAATTTTAATTTAAACATTATCGAATATCTTTTTTGCTATATATTACACACTGAGTCGTTATTACTTAAAAACTCGTTTTTTAAAAACTCGTTTTTTTCTTTTTTGTACCAGGCATCTTTTCTTATTTGCCTACCCAGCTCTTCGTCATTTGGATATTTCATACACATCTCCCAAATATATGAATCAATATTGGCAAGGCTATCGAGAATTTTTAAAATTACCCAAATGGCTACACAAGTAATAATAGATACCGAAGCCCATGTTAATAGCAAAATCTGTGATTGTCCAAAAATTTCAGTTAAGTTCATATTTAAAATTATTTAGTTTATCCTAACCAGGTATGAAAGTTTTCAATTATATTAAATTCTGTTTCATTAATCCACTCGCTTGAAATACCGTATTCATAGTCCATTACTTCTTCTTCTATGTTATGAACAGGTTCGAACCACTCAAGTGCACTTTCTTTTTTGAAATATTTAGCGTAATCTCCCAGTCCTTCTACAAACTCTGTATATTTATTACACTGTTGTTGTTTATACCAATCAACCAGTTTTTGTTTATCTGAGCTGACAGCAACTAAATCCCAGTCATCTCTGTTAGTTGCATGCATTAAAAGCTTCCAGATCTTAATTTGTTTTATTTCTCTTGTTTCCATTTTCCTGCTGCCTTCAATTCAGTTGTGTTTTTCTTTTCATGGTTAGCTTCTAAATATTCCCAAAGTGATTCGTAACTATAGCAGATTGGCTTTTTGTTTTCATCACAAGCCTCTAATCCCCTTGTACCAAAATCATTTTCATAACAGAACCAAGACCACCATTCGTATCCTTCTTCATCGTACACATCTTTTATAAGTTCAGTTATAATTACATGGTAAGGATCGACAAAGTCAAGTAAATCAACTTTAAGATCATAGGCGCTACTCACAACTCTATCTTGCTTTTGTAAACCTAGTGTTATTTTTAAGAATCTTTCGTATGTCATAATTAATTTATTCTATTGATAATATCCTTCATTCTTGTAAATGTTTCAACTGCTATAGGTATAGACATCAACGAATTCAGAAACTGATTGATATATGAATACATGGAAACAGCATCACCTTGGGTCAGATCAATATTACCTGTGGTAAAAATAACAAGTGCTATTATCAAAAAAAGGGTCTTAACTGTATTTAATCCAAACCAGTTTTTGCCCTGTAAAGTAGAACCACAAATTAAAACACGTCGTCTGCGTTTGAAAAATGTTTCTATTTCATTCTGATCACCGCGCATGATGATGTTAACCTTTTGTTCATAGTGATTGTTACCGACGCGAGTTGACTGTGCTATTTTCTTATATAAAGCCTTAATAATTATATAAATAGGTACTACGCAAATGCCTATTGCCAATCCAGTTTTAATATCCTGTAGAAATATAAAGAACAGTGCGCCGATCAAAGACATCAGGGCCATGATGTAATACTGTATGTCACCTTCTAAAAAATTTATGATATTATTAGCCATGTCGGTTCTGGCAATTTTTGTAGAATGATCCCTGTACTTATCCTGGTCCAAATATCTAAATATCATTTTGTTATACATGCTTGTATAAATCTTGGTGTCAAAAACCATTCGCTTGTACATAAAAATATTTGCTGTAATCTCAACTCCCAGAAATACAAACAACCAATTATATTTATGAACCACTAAGCCGTCAATCATTTTACCTGTTATATAAGGTTCAAACAGGAACAACATCTGTGCCAGAAAAACATATAGGTAAATTAGTAAAAGCTGATATTTATGTTCTTTAAAAATAGAGTAAATATAAGTCATGTCTAGTTGGATAGAGACGCTTTAATACTTGAATGAGATTGATAGTTACTTAATTGTATATCTTCTTCTAGTAAACATTTACAAAAATTAATGTCTTTAAATGAATTAAATACTGCTACTGCATCTAATGGGCCTTCACCACATTCACCGCCTTCATGGGGCCAAAACTCTGTATTGATGTTTAATCTTGGTAATGGAAAAGGCTCTCTTGTTAACTTAGGCGTTGGTATATAATAATCATTATCAAAATCTGGTAATTTATTTGGATCAAAAACTCTTTCCATGCCTGTTTCATAATTATTATTGAACCAAATATTATATCTTTCACTATCTGTTAGTGTTCGGCCAATTTGTTCTTGGGCTTGTTCAATATGATTCAAATATAAATGCACATCACCTAAATTACCAATTAACTCATCAGGTACCATATTAACCGCTTTAGCAATGATTTCAAGTAGTAAACCATAACTAGCAATGTTGAATGGTAAACCTAAGAATGTATCTACCGAACGTTGATTCCACATTAAAGAGATTGCTCTGGTTGGTATATTATTTCTATCTAAACCTAGGGGTGTCATAGGTCTTCTTTTTTCTATCTCAGCATCAACTCCAGGTATCTTTAATGCTATTTGTTCTCGCTCATTCAAACTCAACTCTCTTGTATAAACTTGAAATCCATAATGACAAGGTGGAAGAACCATATTCGGTAAATCGTGAGCTGCCCAGGCAGATACAAGTAACCTACGTGAATCGGGATTATCTTTTAGTTGTTTAACTAATTCGGATATTTGGTCAATAGGTTCATTGGCCATTTCATAAGTACCTTCATTAATTTCATCACCAGTATAATTTGTCCAACTTCGCCACTGCTTGCCGTAAATGGAACCGAGGTCACCCCACTTCTTAGCAAACTCATCATCTGTTTTGATTTTGTTGATAAATTCTTCTTGTGTTAGATAGAAAAATGGTTTTTCAGCTTTACCTTCTAAATAAGCGTTTATCTGTCCTCTCTTATATTCCTTTGATGTAGGTTTAACGTGGTCTAATATTGGATAACCCCAACATTGGTCGTTATGACCTTTAGCTACTTCTTCACCATTAAAATTATTTGGGTCAACTTCAAACTGTTTACACCAGTTCTTATACGCATCACCATCCCAAATATGACAATCGTTATCATGTAAGAACTTAATATTAGTATCACCTTTTAAAAACCAAAGTAGTTCTGTTACGATTAAACCGAACTTTATGCGTTTTGTTGTAAGCAAAGGAAATTTACCATCTTTAAATTTATATCTAATTGACCTCCCGAAGACGCTTAAGGTTTTACCGTTTCTAGTTTCTTTGGTTACTCCATTATCTAAGATATCTTGGAGTAGGTCTGTGTATTGTTTATCTAGGTTGTTCATTCCTCAATTATTTTTAACACGGTTCTTGATATTGGAAAACAGTAGCTACCACTTTTAGTTTTAATTTCATAGTAACCACTTCCATAACTAACCCAACTAATTACATCTATAATCTTGTAGTCTGTAGTTTGCTGGGTTGTTCCTGATGAGAGTAATAGCTCTGCGTATATTGTTTTATATTTATCTTCCATAGTTTTTATCTAGATTATTCATTTAACAATCCTCTTAATCGTTTAATTTCAGCAATTACATCATCACCTAATTCAATTTTAGACATCATCGTTAAGTCCATTATTTGTGATTCATACAGGTCAATTAGTTCCTGTTGTAGTTTGATTTTTGTTTCGTTATTCATAACTTATAATTTTTAACTTTAAATTCGTGTTTATTGTATATTATGTAACTATTATTTTCAATCCAATCGCCGCAATTTAGATAGTGTATACCATCTATTGTTTTATTCTCAGGTTTATGAATATGTCCGCAAATAACACCAACACATTTTCTTTTTTTAGCCTGATATACTAGCTGATTTTCAAATAACGTAATGAATTTAACCGCATCCTTTACTTTATCTTTAGCCCATTTGCTTAGTGATTTTTTATATCCAAGCTTCTTCATTGTGCGATCAACTCTAATAGCAAGTTCATAACCTACAGAACCCAATATACCCAGCCACTTTAAGTTAATAATACCATCATACTTATCTCCATGTGTTATGAAATAACTATTCCACTTATATTCATCTACAATCTGAATATTTTCTCCTAAATCTAATGGTGTGTAATGTCTTAAAAAATCATCATGATTTCCTGTAATGTATATAACCTTAATATCTTTTTTTGAATATGATAGGATCTTTCTAATTACATTTGTAAAATCCTGATTCCAATGGTGTCGTCTTTTTAAGAGCCAACCATCAATAAAATCACCTACAATAAAAAGGTATTCAGGTTCATATTTTTTTAACATTTCTGTTAATTCTAAAGCATTACATCCTCGGCTACCTAAGTGAACATCAGAAATAAATAAAGCCTCTACTTTCATATCCCATAACTTTTATTTTTATTATACATAAATGTAAGAGTTTCTTTTGTAGAAACCAAATATTCTTTTGGAAATTTTAAATAATTACCAAAAGGCTCGACCTTATCTCCTATTTTGTAATGACCAAATTGAATTCTACAATATGGGCATTTAATTTCTGGGTACATCATTGTTTTGTGTTTGTGTTAATCATTTGGATCAATTGAGTTTTTTATATAATTATAATTTAAACCCGTTTCCGTTGTAGTAGAATATGTAGTGTAACCAGTTCCGTTTGGCTGAACTAGTTTATTTGCAAGTATACAGCCGCATATACCGCTGTCACCCTTTTCTGGGTTACAACCACATATTGTATGAAATGGTACTTTTTCATTACCTTTTACAGGTGTAAATGGCGTACTTGGTGCAATCATTTGAGTAATGCCCCTGTCGTTTTCATAGATATCAATAAGTTCAAGTACTCTGTCCCTGAACTGTATCATATTTTCACAGTTCTTGAATTCAAGCTGTATTAATGTTTTTAAAGTTTCAATTTTCATATTATTTAATTAATTTTAAAAAGTTAGTATCTGAATCTAATATTTCTACAACAATATCGGAATTTGTTTTTGCTTTTTCTAAAATATCATTCAGTATTGATCCTGTCCAGTTACTCACGCCATAAGCTGAACAGTGGCATTTATAAACAGAACCTGAATAGCCATGGAACAGATAGTGTTCATCAACTAGCTCAACTTTAGTTATACCACTATTAATTCGCCAGGCGTCACCGCTCAGATATCCGCCTAACCAGGTTGCAAAAACTTTATAGTCATTGTCTATTTTTAAAATTACCCATTTATCAGGAGTTTCCATATTCTTTTATTATAAAAGCTTTTAATGACTCATTTAAGTTATGACCATTTTCCCACATCTGTTGTATTTTTGGCATGGTAATATTGTCTCTGTCATATTTTTAATCATCGTCAAGTAATTTCATCAAGTCTCGATACATTCTATATCCAAATTACAAATCATCTAGATAAGTCGAACAGTAATCTCCATTGTCTGACTGTTTACACATTAGTGGTGAACAGCAACCCTCTTCACCACATCCGCCGCATGCCGAACAATAGGGTGAGTCGTATGCTTCTACAATACTTGGACCTTTAAACCCTAGTTTTGTTATTTCTTCCCATTCTTTATCCAATTCTTCTCGTGATATAGAAGCAAGATGCTGTCTCAGCCTTTCAACCAAAGAAGGCGTTTCTTCTTTATTATTTTTCATTTATTTATATTTGTTTTAAAAGTGCATCAATTTTAATGAGTTCCATTAGTTAAACTGATGCCGTGTTTTAATCCAAATATGAATTCACTTATCTCGCTTGCTTTCATATCATTTAAAGCAATGCCGACTGCAATGCCAATTTCATTGCCGATATCCGAAATATCACCTTTATTATATGTAGAAGTCTTTAGTTTAAAAATAATAGTTTTAAGTACTGCCTGAAAATCTATTTCCCTTTCAATATGCTCGTAAGCACCGTCTGGGCCTATTTGAAAATCATCACTAATATAAGGTGGTTCATTTTCTAAACCATCCTGTAAGGTAACATCCCAGTCATCAGATTCAATGTTTTCAATAAATGATTTGATTTTTAAAAATTTCCATTTTCCCCATTCCTCAAATGTAAATTTAGAATCAGGATTTTCCAATAAGAATTTCCTGTACTGTGTTTCTAGTTTTGACATATTTATTTTTAAGTTATACTTAAATATATCAACAGGTTTATTAAAATAATTGAAAATATCAGCTACTATCTGTACAATGTAATGCTGCCTGTTTTGATATACAGATTGCCGTGTATATCCTTGTATACTGCATCATAAGTGTAAATACCAATTGGACTTTGGCCTCCATCCCAGCCTTGTAAAAGATCCCTTGTTGTAAATATAATTTGGCCCCAGCGATCATAAATTGAAAGCTCATAGTCATCTATATATGAGCCAACTGGTTTATAAATATCGTTTATCCCGTCTCTGTTTGGCGTAAAAGCATTTGGGAAATAAAGCGCCGACACCCTGCACTCTATAACTGAAATAGAATACTGTTGAATTTCAGATTCACATAACTCATTTTCAATCTGCGCTTCTATTAAATAGTTACCTGGTTTTTCAAAGTCTATTAAAACGTTTTCATCATTTGACACGGAAACTATTGAGCCACTGAAATAAACTTTCCATGACCATTGGCAATTTGGGCTACCAGCTGCAGAATATATAAAACTTTTGTTATTCTTTTCGCATAATTCAATTACATGGTCTTGACCGTACAGACTTGTGAATAACAGACAGAAAATTAAAATTAAAATTCGCATCATTATTTTTGTATTATATTCTAATTATGTCCTATAGGAAGCAGCACAGGAATCGGTAATACATTTACCTGCACCGTGCCACTAAATGTACATCCGGCATTAGTATAACTATATGTTAAATTAAATATACCGACACCGCTTGCATCTGGGCAAAATTGACCGGCATTTAAACCAGGTCCACTCCAGATCCCACCTACTGGACTGCCAACAAGATTAACACAGGGTTCGGTTTCACACATGTCAGCTAACTGCGTATATGTTATATTTACATCATAGATAAAAACGTTCAATAATGAAACAGGGCTCAGGCAGCCAATACTATTTGATGCTTGTACTTGTATTCCATTTGTGATTAAACCAGGAGGTGCTGCTGACCAGTCAACTTGTATTTGATTTGTACCTTGACCGCCTGTGATAATACCAGGTGCCGTAACTGTCCAGTTATAAATTAAACCCGCAGTGTTCTGAACTTCATAAATAGAACCACTTGACTGGTAACAAACTGTGTCTGGGTTAATAGTTGTCAGCTGTGCCATCACTAAGCTGGGTAGTAAAGTTAAGAATGTTATTAGTTTTTTCATAGATTGTTGTTTAGATTTAATTTTTCCACTTTTTCCATTTAAAGTAGATGTATTAACATTTTATATAGTTCTGCGGACTGAGGATATGTAACTTCAAAAAATTCTACACTATTTACTCATTTTAATTATGGCTTATGTTCGTTATATTAGGCAAGGTTGTGTTTATTACTCCATTATAAATTGTAAAGGGTATAGTCGGGCATGAATTATTTATCCAGGGGCCCCAGTCGCCGTCTGCACCTGCTGTGACTTGTATTAGTAAACTCTGTGCTGTACATGCATTGGCTACTTTAACCTTAAAGCAAAATTCCCAGGTACAATTACCTAAATCCCCCCAATCATCTGCTGGATTGCCATTTAGCGGGCCACCTGTACCCGAGTCAAAAAACCAACCCGGTCCTACTAATCCTGACGGTGTAAAATTATTTAACATCCAAACCCAATTACCACTACCGCCATTACAATTAACCGGAGGTGTGATTTGTTGTAGATTAACCCAGCCTGATCCTAAATTAATATCAAACCCCTCAAGCCAATTTGAACCTACATTTAAACCAGGCCATCCTGCCATTGTATAACATACTGTAACATTTGTTCCTGGTAGATACCCACCTGCTGGCGGTACTGGATTAAGAATAAACGCTTGGTTGCCGGCACACTGTGCGCATGTTTCAATACTTAAAAGAAGTAGTAAATATAACAAAAGCTTTTTCATATTAATAATTATTTAATGTGTCTTCAGGCCCGCCTCGTTGAATACAATTTGATTCATATATTTTATCGATATGCTTTTCATACTTTTCTTTCAGGACTCTTTTTTCAAGTTCTAAACTTCTCTTAAGTTCAAGTACCTGCTTACGTGTAACTGCAATGCTATCCTTTATTCTCTTTGTTTCCTGTAAAAAAGCCCGCTGTTTAATTCTATCGCTTTGTATAATACTATCTACTGATTTGATTTTCAATATGGGCTTAGCAGCGACTGTATCTATGTTAAAAACGCTATCAAGTTTAACCACATGATCTACGTGAACAGGCCCCTTTTTCTCCAGTCTATCTAGAACTACAATATAGATTAATAATGGAATGGCAATTAAAAGTAAAATATTGCCCAATGGTCTTTTATGCATGGCTATTTAATTTGGTTCAACCTTGTATTAACTAAAAGTATTACGCTGTCGCGTTTTGTAATTTCGCGTTGCAATTTCTCAACGTCATTTTCCAGTTTTATTATTCTGGCTTCTTGTTTTTGGATTACATCCTTGTAAGTGGTTTTGTTGTCTATATAAAGATAGCTGATTGCAATCAGCGATAAGAATAGTATTCCTATTATAGGATTGCGTAAAAACTCTTTATATGACAAGGGCGCTAAACTGTTCATATTTAATCTTTTTATAGACTATATATGAATAAATGGCTAATCTATAAACTGCAGCGATTTTTTAACATCAGATGTAATACTGCACATTTCATAGTTTTCGACGTGTACGAAATAATTAAGCGCATTCTCTAAACACTCTTCAAAGTCCATTTTTTCAAGTTCAACTAAAAAGTCGATGTCTTCGAATATTAATATAGGCACGGCATCTAGCTTTTTTTCTAAGCCAAATTTAATATTATGTACACAAACGTTAAAAATTTCATCAGGATAAGAATTGAAAATATATTCCATACCATTTTTACTTTGTCCCAGTTCGGTTTCAATGACATTGAAGACAAGACCCTCTCGGTAAGTATAGTCAGCGAAATTTAGTTCTTTATTCATAACTTTATATTGTTTCGTTATTGTATGTTAAATGTTAAATAATTATTGTTTTGAGTTTTAATATTCTATTATCTTCATCCCACGAAACAATATTGTATTTATTATCTGCATCATCCAATGCAGTCATAAAATCTTCAATATCTCGTTTGTTATATCTATCTTTAACAGTTTTTCCATCAATAAATACAACATTTGATTGCATCACTTTGTTAATAATCATTTCTTCGTAATTCATATTTTTAATTTTTTATTTGTAAAACAATAATTTAACTAAACTATAACAAAGTGTAAAAAACATTAAAACGATTTTTTACACCAAATCGTTAGCAAACATATTAAGACACGCTGCTAAGTTCATTTTGTAGTCTTTCTAATTCTTTCATTTTTACTGCCAATAAAGTTTCTTTTCTGAATTTATTTATAGCTGGTAATATCAGTTCATCAAACTTGGTTGCTTCTTCATCTGTCATTCCAATATCCATAAAACTAAGTTTACCACTATATGGTTTTCTAGACTTTGGTATATCTACATTTCCAGTCCATATAATGAATTTGTATTCGGAATCAATCAATAACTCCATTGTGTATTCTTCTATATTTATTATCTCAAAATCATTGGATAACATTTTGTTTTTAAAGTAATCTTGTACTTTTTTGATTTGCTTTTTCATTTTTACAATTATTTAGTTATTAATAAAATACGATTTGCTAACACCGTGTATAGGTAATGTGGTTTTTTGTTGTTGTTCAATCATTGTATCTCGTATTTAAGTTTTTACTAATTTGACAGGGTAGTGCTTCGTAATCCCACGCTACCCATACACGAAACGTTATATTCAATATCAAAAAATTTATGAGTTTTTTATTTCTGATAATTTATTTATAACATTATCGATTACACCTTTACAAAAATCTCTTTCCAAAGTTAATGTAAGTGCTTGTTCAGCATCTATTCCAACGCCATTTGACGCTCTTTCAATTATTTGTTCATCTGTAAGCATTCCAAATTCTACAAGATGCTTCATCAAGTCATTTTGCGTTGGAAATAGTTTCCCATCCGTGAAAACGGAGAACTTTCGCCTTTTCCTCATAGTTAGGAATTTCGTGTTTATATTTCAATCTATTCATATTTATATTGTTTTAATAAAAGAAAGTTATTGATTACGGTGTAAATATAACTAATATTCTTGATATAGAAAAGTAATTTGCCGTTTTTTCAGACATAAAAAAACCGGACACTGTGTCCGGTTAAATTGATTAAACTTGCTGTTCGCCATCAGGTGCTTTACTTTTACCACTAAACTTTTCTGATGCTGTAAAACCAAGACCTCCTAATACTACCCACTGCATTGTTTCGAGTAAAATGGGATCGACCTTCCAGCCTACTATCATGTTACAAAAGAAGCCGATGAAAATTGCTAGAAATGAACCAAACGTCACCAGTCTTTTACTTGAAATTTTACCATCCGAGGATAGCATGCTAAATAAAAAATCTTTCATATATATGTTTATTATTTTTCATCGAATAGGTCAGATGGCCCATAATAGGCAGTTGCACTTTCCATGCCAATGTTTTCACCTTTCGGTGCATATCTAATTATAAATGTATTAGCTTCATTGTCTGTATACTTATAGAACTTGACATTAGTGGTAGCTGCATCCAGTGTAACAAATTCTGTTCCATTCCAGAACTGATATTTTGAATAATCAGTTACGTCTGAACTTGTGAATTCCAGTTTTGTGATAGAATTTCTTAGCTTGTTTTTTAGCTCATCCGCTTTGCTAGTCAAGTTACCTTTTAATGGTACAACTATCATGTTTTCAAGAGGACCTGATTTAGAATATAACTTACTGAAAGCTTTTTCAGCTGTTGAAATATTACCGTCCCTTGCAATGTCAGAAGTGCTCAGTGGTTTAATAGACTTGTTCATGCGTGCAAAAACATTTTGAATATTAGGCCATTTGAAATAATCACCTTCGAATTTATCAGGATTATCAACAATCTCCTGAATTCCATATTGTTTTACTATAGCAGAAACTTTTTTCTCCTCCTTGGGTTCTTCCTGTTTCTTCTCTTTATCTTCAACGTCTTCTGTTTCCTCAGAGTCCTCTCCGGTTTTGTCTATTTCTGCATCTATTGCATCAAGTTCATCTTCATCAGGCACGTCAGTGTCAGCACCTGTAGCTTCTTTGGATTTATCTTCTTCATTTTCGGGTTTATCCTTTTCTGATAAAAACTCCTCGAATAATTTGAAATATTTCATTTATTTGTATTTTATTTTATATATCTAGCCAGCACTTATCTCCAATCAATAAGCATTTTGTCAGGAGATTTTTCCATCATCTCCACCGGGTTATCCCATACCATTTTAATCTCGGGGTAAGTTAATTCTCCATTTGGGCATTGTACAACCAATGGTAATTTTCTTTTGTCTTCACTTATTCTTTGAAGCTCTTTAATGAAATCGTCTATTGTTTTCATATTAATATAAATCTTCTGAAAATAATCCAATCATGGGATTATTTAATTGTTTAATACTTAAATCTACTTGTCCTGTGCTTTTTGCTATGCTCATTGCTTCTTGTCTATCTACAAATCTATGTCTACTGGTCATAAAGCCCTGTATTGTTTCACCTACAGAATCAGGGCCGAATTGAGTTGTTCTTAATCCGGCCAAGGACTTCATTATATCAATACAGTTACTATGCCTGTGGCCGCATACAACTAGCCCCTTGTCTATGTTTTTAGGTGGATATACTTGAGTAGGCAGGTCTTTATACCAAATAGCTGCACATGTAATATATTCAGGTTTATTTTCCATAGGTTTCATTATAGTATTGTTCTAAATTAAATGGGGCTTGCCTATCCTCATCCAGTATTTTTCTTACTGTATTACGTATAAATTCTAGTGTTTGCTCTTTCTCCATTTCTTTGGCGCGTTCAATAAGTTCATACATAACACCGTATACGCCTACTGTCGATTCAATTTTTATAAACTCCTTTTCTAACCACTCTACTGCTGTTTTCTTCACAGATATTTATTTTTTAGTATTTCGTTATAATAATCAACTGTTCTCTTACCATCCTTATCAGATACTGTACACGTTAATGAAAAATTATTTCTACATATTTGTATGCGTTCACTTGCCGGTCTGGTTTTATCTGTGTTATTTTCATAATATAACCAAGCTTCCCAATAATGATGTTGCTGGGGTGCAATAACCATTACAGCGATTTGATAACCAAAGAAAACAAATGAAAGTAATGATGCCCATTCAAAACGATAATCAGTATCACTCCACTTTGTTTTATATCCTAAACCAACAAAATCAAATCCTATCTTTTTAGGTATTGCATGTTCACGTCTTAACATTTCTTGATATATTTCATCATAGGGTTTTATAGTACGAGCAGAGCCTGGGTTCATGCGATTATAATCCCCTTCGCGTACAATATGTTTCAATGCAGCTTTACGGGCCAGTTTAGGTGTTCCCTTAACCCATTTTCTAGGATAGAAATAAGGAGTACCTATCGCGGTTTTGCCACAATACCATTTTAGTTTAGGTCGTTTAAAAGGTGAATTAAACGCTTTTAGAAATGCTAGTTTATTCATGTAATTTCTTATTATACCAGATTATCTTCTTTAGGAATGATTATTTTGTATCTAAACTTATACTCTTGAGCTTTAAATAAATGCTGTAAAATATACTTCTCATTTTCAACTTTAACCTCCTCACAACTTGGGTTCTTAACAAACCATTCTAAGAAATCATCATCAATAGCTTGCACACCATTTTTAATTAAGTCTTGGTCTGTTGTTAGGATGATTTTTTGAGAATTTAGTATTTGTTGTAATGTTGTAGTTTCTTTAACTTTAACCCAACAAATATTATCTGTACCTATTCCTTTTTCTAAACCAATACAATTTTGAACTTCATTTGTAGGATTTAATATCCAATCTCCTTCTTTAATTTCTTCATCAGAAGTGATGTAGATGTTAAATGATTTGTAGTTTTTAGTATCTAATTGAATAAAAGGCTCTACTGATAAGTAATAATTTTTATCATAAGCTAAATGTAACCTACTTGGCTTGTCTGTTGGTACTATGTGTATGTTTTTCATATTATTTAGTTTTGACTATTTCTATTAATTTAATAAGACAAGCAAGTTCTGCTTCTTCTTTTTTATCTGATATTTCCTTAAAGTTGTATGTTTTGTAAGCATCTCCACTCATTAAAGTATAAATTTCAACATCGTAATAAACTGAATTTATACCTTCTATTTTATTAGTAGTAGATTCTCTAAAAGTTACATGCCCATCTAATCGATACTTCTCTCTAAACCATCTAAATGCTTGTTGGTATAGTGGTGCTGCTGCTGAAAGTTCATTTACATCATCATTTGAATGAAAATTATTAACATACATAAAATTTAATTCTCCATCTACAAAACTGTGAATAGCAAAACAAGGTTCATCAAATTCTAATTCTTTAAGGGCCAGTGCCAGTTCATAAGGTATAAAGTCTTTGTTCATATTTAAGTTTTGTTACGGTGTAAATATACACTATTAGGTTCAGATAACAAAGACCTCTTCTGTTTTCCCCTTTTCCTCTTTTTCGAAAAAACAGCAAGTACTCCCAATTCAGTACCAGGCTGAGGCCCGCTCGGTTCGCGCGACACACGCGTGCGTTAAACAGCAAATCTATTCCAGGGACAGCCCTGGCAGAAAGCTACCCCCAGCGGGTGGTAAGTATATACCAACACTAACGGAACAGTACCCGTAAAGAGACACGGCACAACCGGAGTAGCCGGAGTAGACAGGGCAACCAGTATAGCCAGGTAACCAGATACTGGGCCACTAGCTTTAATAATCCAGTATAGCCAGGTAACCGGTATAGCCAGGTAACCAGATACTGGGCCACTAGCTTTAATAATCCAGTATAGCCAGTAACCGGTATAGCCAGTATAGCCAGGTAACCCGATGTTGGGCCGCTAGCTTTAATAATCCAGTATAGCCAGTAACCGGTATAACCGGTATAGCCAGGTAACCCGATGTTGGGCCGCTAGGATTAAACAAACCAGATAACCGGTATAGCCAGGTAACCCGATGTTGGGCCGCTAGGATTAAACAAACCAGATAACCGGTATAG